>Ga0222714_10004146_pt1 | contig 14365 bp, 12 predicted proteins | sample C33_3DmetaG_FD_165048 | JGI IMG/M metagenome (GOLD analysis project Ga0222714, IMG submission 165048) | Estuarine water microbial communities from San Francisco Bay, California, United States - C33_3D | ecosystem: Environmental > Aquatic > Marine > Unclassified | place: USA: California... | reverse complement strand
GGTGAAAGAGCGAAAGGCGCTTTGGCTTTTCCTGATTACCGCGCCGTTCTGGACGAGCTATCTGCTGCGCGTCTTCTTGTGGAAGGTCATTCTGGGCTACAACGGTGTCTTCAACTCTGCACTCCTTTGGACGGGGATCATCGAGGAGCCGCTGCAGTTCATCCTCTACAATGTGAATGCGGTCGTCATCACGTTGGCCCACGCCTGGGCGCCTTTTGCGATCCTTCCGATATTCGTCGCGCTTGAGAAGATCGACCGATCGCTTCTCGAAGCCGCCGAAGACCTGGGGGATGGTCCGGTGCGCCGGTTCTTCCGGGTGACTTTGCCGCTGGCGATCCCCGGTGTCATGGCGGCGACGCTGATCGTTCTGATCCCGACGGTCGGTGATTTCATCACCCCCCGACTTGTCGGCGGAACCGAGGGCCTGATGATTTCCAACATGATCCAGGTTCAGTTTGGCAAGGCCAACAACGCCCCGCTTGGGGCGGCACTGGCGGTTTCTTCGATGTTCATCGTCGGCGGCCTGAGCCTTCTGATCTTCCTGGCAAGCCGCCGTGTCGGCCGAGTGGCGGGGGAATAGGTAATGGCAAATGGTTCCAGGAAGCTGAGCTGGCTACGGGCCTATGCCTCGGTCTACATGGTGTTTCTCTATGCGCCCGTGGTGCTTCTGCCGATTTTCGCCTTCAACGATTCAACCGTGATCGCCTTTCCGCTCTCGGGCTTCACGACCGACTGGTTTGCCTCGCTCAAAGGCAATTCGGCGCTCAAGGATGCGGTATCAAACAGCCTGATCGTCGCCGTGACGACGGCGATGATTTCGACAATTCTGGGGGCATTCGCGGCACGCGCCGGCGTGCGCTATCGTTTCCCAGCCAAGCGGGGGATCATGGGGTTGATCCTTTTGCCGCTGGTGCTGCCCGAGATCATCATCGCGGTCGCCTTGTTGGTCATGCTGATGCGTCTCGGCCTGAGCCTGTCTCTTTGGACGGTGATCGTCGGTCATGTTCTGGTTTGCGTGCCGTTTTCGATCGCGGTTCTGAACTCGGCATTCAGCGGCCTCGATCAAAGCCTTGAAGAAGCGTCGTTCGACTTGGGCGAAACCGCTTGGGGCACATTCCGGCGCGTAACCTTTCCGTTGATCCTGCCGGGTGTCATCTCGAGCCTTCTGATCACCTTCACGATCTCGCTCGACGAGTTCATCATCGCCTTCTTCCTGACCGGAACCGACGTGACCCTGCCGGTCTATATCTGGAGCCAGCTGCGGTTTCCGGCCAAGCTTCCCGGGGTCATGGCGCTGGGCACGCTTCTCTTGTTGCTGACGATTTCGCTACTGATCGTTGCTGAATTCTTCCGCCGCCGGAGCGCACAGCGACGCGGCCTTGATGCCTCTACAACCGAAGGGCTGATCTGATCATGACCGCCGCGAAAGCAGAAAACCCCAAACCGATTATCACGCTCGACAACGTCACCCGAAGCTTTGGCTCGGTCCAGGCGCTCAGGGGCGTCACTGCCGAGATCCGGGAAGGCGAATTTTTCTCGCTGCTCGGGCCTTCGGGCTGCGGCAAGACCACGCTTCTTCGGATGATCGCCGGCTTTGACGAACCTACTTCGGGCGCGATCACGCTTGATGGCAAGCCGATGGCCGGTATTGCCGCCAACCATCGCCCGACCAACATGGTGTTTCAGAGCTACGCCATTTTTCCGCACTTGTCGGTGGCCGACAACGTGGGCTACGGCCTCAAGAAAAAGCGCCTGCCCAAGGCAGAGTATGACCGCGAGGTCGAGGAAGCGCTCAAGATGGTGTCGCTTGGCGGCTATGGACCACGGGCCGCGCATACGCTTTCGGGCGGTCAGCGCCAGCGTGTGGCCCTGGCTCGGGCACTCATCATGCGGCCCAAGGTGATCTTGCTCGACGAGCCGCTATCGGCGTTGGACAAGAAGCTGCGCGAACAGATGCAGATCGAGCTGCGGCGCCTTCAGCGGTCGGTCGGGATTACCTTCATCCTCGTGACCCACGATCAGGAAGAAGCGCTGATCATGTCGGATCGGATTGCCGTCATGTTTGACGGCCAGATCGCCCAGCTCGACTCGCCCGAAGCGCTGTATCGCAAACCCAATACGCAGCGGGTGGCGTCGTTCATTGGCGTGATGAACTTTCTCGAAGCCAGGCCGATTGGCGAAAAGGGCGACAAGATCTCCCTCGACATTCAGGCCCTTGGCCTGCTCGATATTCCCGCCTCGGCGCTTCCGGAAGGCATGGCGGCATCGGAAATCTCGCGCGTCGGCGTGCGGCCCGAGATGATGTCGATCGTCCTTGAAGGGGCCAAGAGCACCGGCCACGACATCGAGGCCGAGATTGCCGAGGCCGAGTATTACGGCGACATGACCTACTACCTTGTGAAGCTGTCGGGCAAGGACGAGCCTGTGACGATCTCGATGCGAAACACCGCAGGCCGCGCGGTGCTCGAGGCGGGAAGCAAGACCCGCGTCAGCTTTTCCCCTGAATCGATTGTGGTCTTCCAGTAAGATCACCGGCCACCGGAAAGGCGGGGTCAGCGCCCGCCCGTTTCTGTGTCCAAAAGGAAAGGCCGCCCGGCGATGCGGGCGGCCTTCGTTTTTCAAGCCGGATCAGAAGCCGGCTTTGATCTTTTCGAACTCGGCGATCATCATCTCGCGCAGGCGCGGGCTGACCGGAGCCTGCCACAAGGTGCCCTCGCGCAGGGCTTCGCTGGATTCAAGACCGACCGCCGCCAGATCCTCTTCGGCGATATTCGCCATCGCGGCTGCGTTCGAGTGGCCATAGCCCCAGGCCGAGACGATATATTCGGCCGAAGCCGGTTCGAGCCATGCGTTCACGAAATCATAGAAGAGATCGTCGGAAGCGGGATGATCGGCCATCTTCACATAGCCGCAGACCCAACTGGACGAGCCTTCCTGAGTGTCGCGCTTCATGGTGATCGGATAGCCCTCGGCACTCATCGTCGCGAATGTCTCGTTCCAGGCCCAGGCGAGATAGACTTCGCCCGACTGCATCATTTGCGCCAGCGAGGCGCCATCGGTCCAATAGGCGCGCAGGTTCTGGTGCACCTGACGCAGGAAGTCGGACGCGGCAGCAAACTGTTCGTCGGTGGCCTGGGTCCAGTCCTTCACGCCGATGGCGAGGAAGGCGAGGGCATAGGCATCGTCGAGGTTGTCGGGGATCGAGACACGGCCTGCGTGCTTGGGATCGGCGAAGGATTGCAGCGTGGCTGCGTCCTCTTCCGAGAGAAGCTCGGTGTTGTAGGTCACCGCCGTGTTGCCCCAGTCCATCGGGATGAAGTAGGGCTGGCCGTCTTTCCAATAGGCTTCGATATCGCGGAAGCCCGGCTCGAGGTTGGCCCATTCAGGAATCCGCGAGGGATCGACCGGCTCAAGAAGGCCCGCCTCCATCCACTTGGGAACCGACTGCGAGCAGGGGTGGCCGGCATCGACCTTGAAGCCCGCGCGCATTTTTTGGAAGGCTTCCTCTTCGTCGGTGAAGAACGAGAATGAGGGGTCGGAGCCGTGGGCATCGACGTAGGATTGATAAAAGCCCGGATCGTCATAGCCGGCCCAGTCGAACACGACGAGGTCGGAGCCGTCGGCATTGGCTGCGCCCGCAAGAGCGGTGCCAAGCAGAAGGGCGGTTGCAAGTTTGAGTTTCATGAAAAGTCTCCCTGTTATTTTTGGTTTCGCTGGCCGGACCGGCCCGGATTGGTCTGTCCGGCTGAGTTCAAGTTAACTGGTGACCAACTTGAACATTATTTTGCAGAATCATCTAGAAAATATGTCGATTTCGGCGTGGAAAATCGGCTGAAATTGCTTGGTTTGCAGGGATTTGTACAAGTTTTCGATCGGTGGCCCGCCCGCAAAGATTGAAACTCACAGGTTTGGGGCTTGTCCTAGCTTTGCTCTGGCGCGATCCGCAGCTTTTCCAGCTCTGGCCAGTCTCCCGCCGGAAGGACTTTTGCGGGCAGTTGCACGTCTTTCGTCCAGCCGAAAATGCACAGAAACGGCAAGGGGCCGACCTTTGTCATGTGGGGTGCATTGGGCGGATTCCAGACGGGAACGTGCGCCGGTTTGATCGTCAGGGGATCATTCTGGCCAAAGCGCCAGCCGTGGGGGCCAGTGAGGGGGGCATAAAGCTCGGGTGCGGGGTGATGGTGGTCGCGGTAAAGGACATCTGGGGCGATCAGGAAGATTCCAAGGTCATAGTCCTCGGCAAACAGGGGGCCTTCCGGTCCGACCATTTCGGCATAGGCGTGGCCGGTCAGGAAATCGGTGCCGATCTCGTCTGGCGGGTATTCGCCATAGGTGATCCACTCCAGATCGGCGGCCGTGATTGCAATGGCCTGGGCCAGCTCCGGATGGGTGGCCTCAAGCGCGGTCAGTGCCGCCCCGAGATGGTCGGCGAGGACGACATTGGCGCCGCCTGACGGCCGGAGAAGCGGCTCGGCCCTGGCCGCCAGCGAAGGGGCAAGGCCCGCGCGGACTTCGGCGATGCCGGGGCCCGACAAAGATGCGAGATACCTGTCGCATTCCGCAAGCAAGGTCTTGAGCCGCAGCCCCCGCCCCAGATCGCTTTCGTCGGGGTGGGCAGGTGCTGCAAGGCCTGCGGCGGCCAGCAAGGGCGCCGGATCCTCTTGATCCAGCGGCGAGCAAATCCGATATATTTCAAGCGCTTGATCGTCCATTTTCCCGGCGTTGAAAAGGGTCATTGCAGCGGCATAGCGTTGCCGCCCCGACCCGGCGAGGCCCAGCGCGGCAAGAAGAGTTTGCCGGGCCAGGATCAGGCTCGCAGGCTCGCGGTTCATTCCGGTGCGTCACCCTGAAGCCGCGTATTTTCGGCGGCCATTTTCCCATCCGGCGGCGCCTCGTCGAGCGTCATGACCGGCAAAACCGTCCTCAACCCGTCGTGATGTCGGCGCACCCCGTATTCCAGATCGGAAAGGTGGAATTCCTCGAAGGCGTCCGAGGCCATCGACTCGTTGGACCAGATCGAAAGCTGCTGGTCCTCTTCCGAGGTTTCGCGGTCGATCCGATAGGCCAGATACCGGGCGATCCGCATCCGGCGGGTCTCGTCGGGGCGGCGATAGATCCGGCCGGTCAGAGCGGTGGTGCCGGTATTGAGCGGGATCTCCTGATAATACTGGATCGACTCGGGCGTGAAGGCAAAAACGGCATTGGGGAAAAGGCCGTAATAGGTCCAGCTGTTCTTCAGATGCGACGGTAGCCAATCCTGCGGTTCGTGATGTTTGAGGTATTTTTTTACCGACCAGCGGCGGGCTGGCGCATCGCCAAATTCACCGTGCGAGATGCTGAGGCCGCCCGCAAGTTGCAGGTCGCGGTAGGTCCGGCCGTAGAGATCCTGAAGCGCGGGGTGGGCCATTGCGACGTGATAGCCTTCGTTGTCCACATCCCGGACGGACTTCCAGTTGACCGGTAGTTCGATCTTTCCATACCACCCCGAAGCGGGCAGGATCTCGCCCGCCCGATAGGCCGCGAAATCGGCGTCATAGGGGGCGAACAACTGTGCCAGATCGGCTTGCGGCCCCGGCTTGAAACGGATCAGGAGAAAGCCGTGAAAACGTTGCAATTCAATGGGTTTGAGGCCGAATTGCGAACGATCCATTTCGTCGTCAAAGCTTTCGGGCCGGGCGGGGCCGCGCAAGCTCCCGTCGAGGTTGTAGACCCAGCCGTGGAACGGGCAGACCAGCGCGCCCTTGCAATGCCCCTGCGCCCCGTCGACCACCCGCGCGCCGCGGTGGCGGCAAAGATTGTGAAAGGCGCGCACGATCCCGTCGCGGCCGCGCATGATCAGGGCCCTCTCGCCCAAAAGATCAAAAGTCAGCCAATCGCCGGGAGCGGGGATATCGTTCTCATGGCCAACGATCTGCCAGTGGGTGAGGAATAGCGCGCTTCGTTCCAATTCGAACAGCTCGGACGAATGATAGGTCCAGCCCGGCAGGCCACGCCGATCCCAGCGGTTGGGAACGGGCAAGGCGGGATAGGGGAGCTTGGTCATTTCAATTGTCCTTCAACCTGTCGAGCACCCAGCCGTGGAAGCGGTAGATGTCAAACTCCTGCGGCATCAGTCGGCCGGAAGCATAACGCGGCGATCGGATCCCGCGCTGGTTCATCTCGGCGGCCTCGGCATCTTGATCGAGCACAATCGTCGCGAAGTCCGCGACCCTGGCCGGATCGAACCCGTCCTGCGCCATCGTGGCCGGTGCAAAGAGCCATTCGGCGGTGAGGCGCGTGGTTTCGGGGCCCGTCGGCACAAGCGAAACGACACGAGCATAATCCACATGGGCGACGACAAAGGCAGTGGGGTAGATGGTGACGAAATTGGCCGCGGTCTTGCGCTCGGCCTCGGTCAGATCTGGGAAGACCGGCCCGCAAGGCTGGCCGTCGAGCGTCCATGTCACGGCTCCGTCCCTGAGCGCGTGGCCGGTTGGGGTTTCGGGGGTCCAGCCGGGGCGCTCGGGTTCGGACATGATCCCTTCGCGGTAGACAGGGACCAGATCGCAAAGCTCGGGGTGAATGCCGGGGCAATGCAGGCATTCGTTGTAATTCTCCCAAAAGACCTTCCAGTTGCAGGCGAGATCTCGCACGAGGCGGTGGCCGGTCACGAGATCGGCCATCGGCCAGTTGTCATGGGCATTGAGGCCTAGGTCGGGCGCGAAAGGTTTGGGCGCGTCAGCGACATTCAGAAAAACAGAGCCGTTCCAGAGAGTTACCGCGACAGGAAACAGGCCATGCCCGGTCTTGTCGAAATCCTCGGTGGGCGTGGCTTGGGCGGTGGAAAGGAGCCGTCCGTCCGCGGCGGCATAGGACCACGCGTGATAGGGACAGCGGATCATCTTTCCAAGCGGCTGCTCGGCGCGGCACAGCTCGGAGCCCCGATGGCGACAGGTATTGTGATAGGCGGTGACGTCGCCTTCGGGCGAGCGGCAGAGGATCACCCCCGCGCCGCCAACCGTCACCGGACGCATCACGCCTTTCGGCAGATCGCTCAGGCGGCCGGCATAGATCCATTCCCGCTGCCAGATCAGGCGCTGTTCGCGATCATACCAGCGCGCATCATAATAAGCCTCCGCCGGCAGGGTCGGCGGGCAATGGTCGAGAAGCAGCGACTGCGCGGTGGCCATGGGATGACCTCAAAAGTATAGATATGGCAATACCTTGGCCTGAACGGCCTGTCCGCATCAGTGTCTCTGATTTTTCCCCTTTTGCCAACCAAAATGGCATTCGACGGGGGTTATCCCGCGCCGCCGATCCCCAGGCTGATTTCCGAAGCGGCTTCGGCCACGAGCCGCCCGAAGGCTTCGATACGGTTCTCGGAAAACCGGATGGATGGGCCCGAGATCGACACCCCGGCCACGACCTCGCCTCGCGCGTCGCGGATCGCGGCGCCGATGCAGGACATTCCGGCAAAGCGCTCTTCGCGGTCGAAGGACCAGCCGCGCTCGCGCGTGATCTCAAGGTCGGCCTGAAGCGCAGCGGCGGAAGAAAGGGTCCGGTCGGTAAAGGCGGTCAGCTCGGAACGGGCGAGCAGGGGGCGCAGCCGTGCTGCATCAAGCGAGGCAAGGATTGCCTTGCCGGTGCCGGAGGCGTGCATCGCGGTGCGGGTGCCGGGGTTAAAGAACGCGCGGATCGGGTTGAGCGTTTCGACCTGCCCGACGAAGACCACCTCGGTGCCATCGGGCACGGCGAGGTTGGCTGTCTCGCCGGTCATCTCCATCAGCCTCCGCATGACAGGGCGCGAGACATCGAGAAGGTTGGTCCGCTTGAGATAACTCGCGCCGGTCCGGTAGGCTTCGATCCCGACCGTCCACGTCTGGTTCGCCCCGTCCATTGCCGCATAGCCGCGCCCCTGAAGCGTGGTGAGGATGCGGTGGGTCGTGGGAGCGGGAATATCGAGGGCGGTCGAAATATCGCTGAGCGTTGCGCCCTCGGACTGCGCCAGATGGGTCAGAACCGCCATCGCACGATCAAGCGCCTGCATCGTCGGCGCGGTGGATTCGGTGAAGGCCGATTTCGGGCGGCCACGACTGCGGGTCTGCATGGGGGATCCTCCAAAACGGATGGCCTCACGATAGGAAAATGAAAAATATTTTCAATACAAATGTATACCGATTAGTGTGAAAAGGTAAAAGACTAGCAAGATCATAATGATAGAATGATAATATGGATTTTGAAAAATGTTTTTGAAAAAATTGCAATGAGGGAAGCCAACGGCGATGATGCATTACCACTCATGACAGGAGACGGCCCCATGTCCGACCAGAACCCGGTTTTCATCCCCGGCCCGACCAATATCCCCGACCGACTGCGTCGGGCGATGATGATCCAGACCCGCGATCACCGCGCCCCCGATTTCGTCGAGACGCTGCGCCCCGTGCTCGATCTGTCGAAGAAGGTCTTCGGCACCAGGGACGGTCAGATCATCACCTTCCCCTCGTCGAGCACTGGTGGATGGGAGGCGGCTGTCTCCAACACGCTCTCTCCGGGCGACAAGGTCTTGATCGCCCGCTACGGGATGTTCTCGCACCGCTGGATCGACCTGTGCCTGCGCCACGGGCTCGATGTTCAGATCATCGAGTGCGCATGGGGTTCGGGCGCACCTGCGGCCGAGTTTGAAAAGGCTTTGAAGGCCGACACCACGCACGCGATCAAATCGGTCATGGTCACGCATAACGAGACCGCAACCGGCGTCATATCGGATATCGCGGCGGTCCGCCGCGCCATCGACGCAGCAGGCCACCCCGCGCTTTTGATGGTCGACGCGGTGTCTTCGCTGGCTTCGGTTCCGTTCAAGATGGATGACTGGGGCGTCGATATCTGCGTCTCGGGCTCGCAGAAGGGCTTTATGCTGACAACCGGCATGGCGATCCTCGCCGTCAGCCCCAAGGCGCTTGCCGCGATGGAAACCGCGAAGCTGCCGCGCACCTTCTTCGACTTCCGCGACATGATGAAAGCCAATGCCACGGGCGGCTTCCCCTATACCCCGCCGCTTCAACTCATTTTTGGCCTCAAGGAAAGCCTCGATATGCTTTTCGAGGAGGGGCTCGAAAACGTTTACGCCCGCCACCACCGGCTTGCAGAGGGCGTGCGCCGCGCAGTCGAGGCATGGGGCCTGAAGCTCGTCGCGAAGTCGCCCGATCTCTATTCGGATACCGTCAGCGCGATCTATGTGCCTGAAGGGTTTGATAGCGACGCACTCACCAACCACGCCTTCCATGCCTATGGTGTGTCCTTCGGTGTTGGCCTTGGCCAGATGAAGGGCAAGGCCTTCCGCATCGGACATCTGGGTATGCTGACCGAAGTGATGGTCCTGTCGGGCCTGGCGACGATCGAAATGGCGATGGCCGATCTCGATTATCCGATTACACTGGGCAGCGGCGTAGCCGCCGCACAGGACCATTTCCGCAAGTCGCGGACCAAAGTTGTCAAATCAGCCGCCTGAGGGTTCCATGACGGATTTTCCCACCTATGACGATGTGATCGCCGCCCACGAGCGGATCGCGCCCTACATCCACCGCACGCCGGTGATGACTTCGAGCTATATAAATAGCCTTGTCGGGGCCGAGCTGTTCTTCAAATGCGAGAACTTCCAGAAGGCTGGCGCCTTCAAGGCCCGTGGCGCCTCGAACGCTGTCTTTGGCCTAACGGATGAACAGGCGGCCAAGGGCGTGGCGACCCATTCCTCGGGCAACCACGGCACCTGCCTGTCCTATGCAGCGGGGCGTCGGGGCATTCCCTGCACCGTGGTCATGCCGCGCACCGCGCCGCAGGCCAAGAAAGACGCCGTGCGCGGCTATGGTGGCCGTGTGGTGGAATGCGAGCCATCGACCTCGTCGCGCGAGGCGGTCTTTGCCGAGGTTGTCGCGGAAACCGGGGCCGAGTTTGTCCACCCCTACAATGATCTGCGCGTGATCACCGGGCAGGCGACCTGCTCGCGCGAACTCATGGAGCAGGTCGAGGGCCTGACCTCGGTCGTGGCTCCCATCGGCGGCGGCGGCATGGTCTCTGGCACCTGCCTGACGCTGTCGACCATTGCGCCGCAGGTAAAGATCTATGCCGCCGAACCCGAGCAGGCCGACGACGCCTATCGCAGCTTCAAGGCGGGCTACATCATCGCCGACGACGCGCCCGAGACTGTCGCCGATGGCCTCAAGGTGCCGCTCAAGGAGAATACCTGGCATTATGTCCAGAACCACGTCACCGACATCCTGACGGCTTCGGAAGAAGAAATCGTCGAGGCGATGAAGCTGATCTGGAAGCGGATGAAGATCGTGATGGAACCCTCAAGCGCCGTGCCGCTGGCGACCATTCTCAAGAACAAAGAGCTTTTTGCCGGTCAGCGGATCGGCGTCATTATCACCGGCGGCAATGTCGATCTCGACAAGCTGCCTTGGAACGTTTGATTGGAGACCGAGACATGACCACCAATTTCGATGCCTACGACGTCGGTTACGACATCCCCGCCAAGCCCGGCATGGACGCCGCCGATATCCAGACGCCTTGCCTTGTTCTCGATCTCGATGCGCTTGAGCGCAACATCAAGAAGATGGGCGATTATGCCAAGGCCCACGGGATGCGCCACCGCGTCCATGGCAAGATGCACAAGTCGGTCGATGTGGCCAAGCTGCAAGAGCGGCTTGGCGGCTCGGTTGGCGTCTGCTGCCAGAAGGTCTCCGAAGCCGAGGTATTCGCCCGTGGCGGGATCAAGGATATCCTTGTCTCCAACCAGGTCCGCGATCCGCAAAAGATCGATCGTCTTGCCCGCCTTCCGAAATATGGCTGCCGCACGATCGTCTGTGTCGATGATCTGAACAACGTGGCCGATCTTTCGGCTGCGGCCCAGAATCACGGGACCGAGCTTGAGGTCTTTATCGAGATCGATTGCGGCGCCGGCCGGTGCGGCGTCTCGACGACTCAGGATGTTGTCGCCATTGCCCGCGCAGTCGATGCCGCGCCAAACCTGAGGTTCTCGGGCATTCAGGCCTATCAGGGCGCGATGCAGCACATGGACAAATACGAGGACCGCAAGGCCAAGCTCGATATCGCCATCGGCATGGTGAAGGATGCCGTGCAGGGCCTCAAGTCGGTCGGCCTCGAGCCTGAATTGGTCTCGGGCGGCGGCACCGGTTCCTATTATTTCGAGTCGAACTCGGGCGTCTATAACGAGCTCCAGTGCGGCTCCTACGCTTTCATGGATGCCGATTATGGCCGCATCCTTGATGAGAACGGCAAGCGCATCGATCAGGGCGAGTGGGAAAACGCCTTCTTCATCCTGACCCAGGTGATGAGCCACACCAAGGCCGACAAGGCGATCTGCGACGCAGGCCTCAAGGCCCAGTCCATCGATAGCGGCTTGCCGGTCGTCTATGGCCGCACGGATGTGAAATACATCAAATGCTCGGACGAGCATGGCGTGATCGAAGACCCGAGCGGCGTCCTCAAGATCGGTGAAAAGCTCAAGCTGGTGCCGGGCCACTGCGATCCGACTGCCAACGTGCATGATTGGTATGTCGGCGTGCGCGGCGGCAAGGTCGAAAGCGTTTGGCCGGTCTCGGCGCGCGGCAATGCCTATTGATCTTTGGTCTCGGCCAAAGACCGGCGCGATCGGTGTCCTGTGGCCGATCGCGCCAACCCATTTGAAAGGAAGACCCATGACTGACGGTTTGTTGATCGTATCTGAAAAGACCTGCGAAGAGGTAGTAAGCCGCGCAGATGCATTCGCCGCCGTGCGCGATGTGTTCGCCGCCATGGCCCGTGGAGATGCGCGCAATTTTCCGGTGATCCGCGAGGCGCTGGGCTATGCCGACGCGCTTTATGGGTTCAAGTCAGGCTTTGACAAGGCGGGCAAATCGCTGGGTGTGAAATCGGGCGGCTACTGGCCCGGCAACATGGCCAAGGGTCTGACCAACCACCAATCGACCGTCTTTCTTTTCGATCCCGACACCGGCCGCCTACAGGCGCTGGTTGGTGGCAACTATCTGACCGCCGTGCGCACCGCCGCCTCCTCGGCTGTGTCGATAGCCGCGCTGTCGCGGCCAGACTCCAAGGTTCTTGGCATGGTTGGCGCTGGGCATCAGTCGACCTTCCAACTCCGCGCCGCTGTCGAGCAGCGCGATTTCGAGAAGGTCGTCGCCTGGAACCCGCATCCCGATATGCTCCCCAAACTTGGCGCCGTGGCGGCCGAGTTGGGCCTGCCTTTCGAAGCGGTGAGCCGCGAAGAGCTTGGCGCTCAGGCGGATGTGATCATCACCATCACCTCGGCGTTTGAACCCTTGATGATGCGCGACTGGATCAAGCCGGGCACCCACATCGCCTGCATGGGCACCGACACCAAGGGCAAGCAGGAGGTCGACGCACATCTCGTCGCCGCCGCCACCGTTTTCACCGACGAGGTCGCACAGTCGATCACCATCGGCGAGACCCAGCACGCCATCGCGCAGGGGCTTGTCAAGGAGGGCGACATCACCCCCATCGGCGAGGTGATCAACGGCACCCACAAGGGCCGGACTTCGGATGACGAGATCACACTCTTTGACGGGACTGGCGTTGGCCTTCAGGATCTTGCGGTCGCTGCGGTCGCGGCTCGTGTGGCCGCCGAGCGGGGCCTGGCGACGCGGGCGGCGCTCTAGCCCTCGTCGTTCCGGCGCTGGCGCCAGATCACGACGGCTCCCCCGGCGACGATGAACAGGACCCCGGGGAAGAGCGTCTCGACCGGCGCTTCTCCGAAGAAGAGCCAACCAAAGCCAAAGGCCGTCAGGATCGCGAAATAACCAAATGGCGCGATGCTGGCGGGGCTGGCATTGCGGTAGGCGAGCATCAAGAACAAGACCGCGATGCCGCCCGAGAGAGACATGGTCAAAAGCATGAGGCCCTCGGTTGCCGAGGTAACGGGCTGAAACCCGCCCGTCGCCAAGACAAGCGCAATCGAAGCGACGGCCGAGGCTACAGCCCCCCAGACATAGATCAGGGCGGTGGATATGTTGCGGTCGAAAAGCTGAACCAGAACCGTCGAGCTCGAATAACCGACCGCAGCAGCGACCGGCAGAAGGCTTGCCCATTGAAAATCGACCGAGCCGGGCCGGACGATCATCACCGCTCCGATCATCCCCATGCCCAGCGCCGCCCACCGCCAAGGCCCGACCCTCTCTCGCAGGATCAGGATCGAAAAGAGCACGATGAAAAGGCCGTTGGTCTGTTCAAGAGCCGAGACCGTCGCCAGTTCGATGAAGCCCAGCGAGGTGTAGAGGCAAAGCTGCGCTCCGGCGACAAGCACACCGCGAAACAGCGCAAGCTTCCATTGATCGACCCACAGCTTTTCAATCGAGACTTCGCGGCGATAGAACAGGACCGCGAGCGAGGGAAGGATTCCAAAGACATTGCGATAGGCCGAAAGCTCGACCGCCGGGCGCGTCTGGATCAGAATGCGCACCTGCACCGACATGAGGTCGAAGAAGATGAGCGACAAGAAAAGCAGGCCGAGCGCCTTCGCAAAGCCGGATTTTTCATAGATATGCGCTGTCATTCCGGCCCTCCGCGCTTGACCCTAGGCGGCTTTGGATCGGCTGCGAAGGGGCTTTGATGCGGCGGGGCTGGACGGCGGCGGCGGATTGCAGTCTCTTTGCCCGAAAAGGATTTTCAGATGTCTCAGGTTTTGCTGTCCGATCTCATTTCCCAAGCGCGCGGCGATAGCCCTGCCGACCTTGTCCTGCGCGGCGGGCAGGTGTTTGACGTCGTCACCGGCGATCTGCTCCCCGGCGACGTGGCGATCTGTGGCGATGCCATCGCGGGGATCGGCGGAACCTATGAGGGGCGCGAAGTGGTGGACGTCACGGGCCTCACGCTCGTCCCCGGTTTCATCGACACGCATCTGCACATCGAAAGCAGCCTCATCACCCCGCACGAGTTTGATCGCTGCGTGGCCCCGCGCGGGATTACCACCGTGATCTGCGATCCGCACGAGATCGCCAACGTTCTTGGCGTTCCGGGGATCGAGTATTTCCTAGCTTCCGCGACCGAGACCCTTCTCGATATCCGCGTGCAGCTTTCGTCCTGCGTCCCCTCGACCGAGATGGAAACGACAGGCGCGCGGATCGAGGCGGGCGATCTTGCGCCGCTGATGGATCATCCAAGGGTCGCGGGGCTGGCCGAGTTCATGAACTATACCGGCGTGATACATCGTGATCCGGGCGTTCTGGCCAAACTGGAACTCTTCCGTGGCAAGCACATCGACGGGCATTCGCCGCTTTTGTCGGGAATGGACCTCAACGCCTATATCTCGGGCGGCATCCGCACCGAACATGAGGCGACCCATGCCGATGAG
>Ga0222714_10004145_pt1 | contig 14366 bp, 3 predicted proteins | sample C33_3DmetaG_FD_165048 | JGI IMG/M metagenome (GOLD analysis project Ga0222714, IMG submission 165048) | Estuarine water microbial communities from San Francisco Bay, California, United States - C33_3D | ecosystem: Environmental > Aquatic > Marine > Unclassified | place: USA: California... | reverse complement strand
ATTGGTGGCGGTCTCGGCTCACTTGGCTCTTACTCTGATGGCGGTCGTTTGCTTCGTGGCCCCGGTGATGGTGTGTCTGACAGCATCCCTGCAACCATTGGCCGTAAACAGCAACCCGCACGCCTTGCTGATGGTGAGTTTGTGATCCCTGCGCGTATCGTGTCGGAACTTGGTAACGGCTCTACAGATGCAGGCGCTAAGAAGCTCTACGCCATGATGGATCGTGTACAACGTGCACGCCGTAAGACCACAGGCAAAAACAAAGTAGCGGCCAATAGTCGCGCTGACAAATATCTTCCCGCGTAAGGAATAGATCATGGCATTAAAACCCACACAATATCAGGAATACAGCACAGGCTTTGCAGAACAAATTGCGCCTTATGCGGAAAACCTGTTAGGCCAAGCGGAGCTTCTAACCGACACAGAGATAACCCCGTACCAGCAGTACATGCGGGATCGTCAGGCGCAGTTTACGCCACTGCAACAGCAGTCCTTTGAGAACGCTGGGTTGATGCAGACCGCTCCCCAGTTGGGTGACGCTACCGCTATGGCGGGTATGGCAGGCTTGGGCGCACTCAACACGCAGTACACGTTCAACCCCTATCAGACACAGCAATTTACGGGGAACAGCGTTCAAGCGTACATGAATCCCTACATGCAAAATGTAGTGGAGCGACAACAAGCGGATGCACAGAGACAAGGCGATATTGCTAGGCAAACACAAAATGCTCAAGCCGCTCGCTCCGGTGCTTTTGGCGGTAGCGGCAATATGCTGGCCAATAACCAACTCAACGCTTCTTTGATGCGTCAAAAGGGTGACATCCAAGCCAAGGGATTGCAGGACGCTTACACACAGGCCATGGGGCAGTTCAACCAATCACAGGCTCAAAACCTAGCAGGACAGCAACTCAACGCACAACAGCAACAGTTTGGTGCTGGCCTTGGCCTTCAAGGTTTGCAGACAGCCATGACAGGCGCTAAGTCTCTGGCTGATATTGGTCAGACACAGTACGGCCAAAACCTTGGCCTTTTAGATGTTCAAAACAAATTTGGTACTCAGCAGCAACAGCAAATACAGAATCAACTGAACACTGAGTACCAAGACTTCCTGAACTACCAGAACTATCCGTACAAGCAACTGGGCTTTATGTCTGACATGATTCGCGGTTTGCCTTTGACTCAGCAGTCGCAGACAATGTATGCACAACCTCCATCAATGATTCAACAAGCTGCCGGTTTAGGTATCACGGGTAAAGCACTGGGCGTGTTTGCTGAAGGTGGCTCGGTTGACGAGCGCCCTGCTGGTCTGGCAGACTTGGCAATCTATAGAATGGGTCAGGATTAAATCATGCAATTAGAAGAACTATCTAATATTTCTGACAATCTGGCGATGATGCCAGACCCTGCGTTGCAGCAGTTTGCGCAAATGCACAAACAAGACCCGTACATGGTGTCACTGGCGCTCAGCGAAAGCAATCGCCGCAAGAAGTTACGTACAGCAAAGCAGGGTCAGGCTGGTGCAATGCCACAACCCAAAGTAGTTGACTCTGCAATTCAAGGCATGACGCCAGCACCCGCACCCGTTGCGCAAACACGACTGCCAGAAGATCAAGGCATAGCTCAGATCCCCGCACCCAATATGCAGGCCATGGCTGATGGCGGTATTGCAGGCTACGGCGATGGCGACGATGTCCCCAGACAGAATGGTATGGCCCAAGGCGGCATGTATGACTTTGCCCAGCGTAGCGAGCCTGTGGTACGTATGGCTGAAGGCGGCATCCCCGGCTATAAAAACGGTAAAGATATTAAAATTTACGAAGACCGTATCCGGGCTGAAGCTGCGCGTCAAGGCGTTGATCCCGACTTGGCCGTTCGCATGTTTATTACTGAATCAGGCGGCAAAAAAGATGCGGTGTCTCCCAAAGGTGCGGCAGGTCTTGGTCAGTTAATGATCCCTGCGGCCAAAGAGATGGGGCTTACTCCAGCCGAGCGCTTTGATCCCGATAAGAATATTCCTGCATCTATTGGCTACTTGAAGAAGCAGCTAGTCAAATACAATGGCGATCCAGAAAAAGCCTTGGCCGCTTACAACTGGGGTGGCGGCAATGTAGATAAGCATTTGGCCAAAAATGAAGGCAGGCTAAACAAAGTTGGTTTGCCCAAAGAAACAGCAGACTATTTGACAAAGATTTTGCCTATGGGTTCTGCCAGAGCCGAAGACGTTCCTCAAACTGGCAAGCCAGCACCAGCACAGGCAAAAGCCGCCCCTGCACAACCAGAAGTTTTAACCGAAAAAGAAATTGAAGCGTTGAGCAAACCAGCGTTTCTTACGCCATCTTCTGGCAAAGGCCGTAAAGAAGGCAAGATGTCTGAGGCCATTAAGTCTGGTGAAGCGCCTCGTCAAATGATGTTGGGCGCTGGAGACTTACCTTACAACATTGCCGGTGGCCTTTTTGATATTAGCCACGACATCAGTAAAGTGTTTGGAAACAAGAGCGCTCCACCGGCGCTTGGCTCACGCGGCATGAAAGATTTTGCCACCAAGTATTTAGGGCGTGAGCCAGACCCAACCGACCCTACGCTGAAGGGTTTCCGCACAGCGGGCGAGCTGGGTAGCATGGTGGTTGACCCCTTCTCTACAACGCGTAAAGTTGCTCAGTCTGCCGAAGGTTTGGAAGCGCTTGCTCAAGCACAAAGAGCCAAAGCAAACCTTGCCGCTGAGAAAACTGCAACACCTGTGGGCATGCGCCTTGAGCCACCCCGTACAGAACCTCCTGTCATGGTTGCTGACTCCCAAGGCCGCGTCATGCCTGCTGATACTCGCGCTCGTGTTGAACAAGCCATGGCTGACGAAGCCGCTGTGGGTGCTGAAGCTGGAAAAGCTATGGCGTTGGAAAAGCAAGCCGCCGCCTATCCCGGTGCTGCTCAACGTGCAGAGATGCTTCAAAAAGCAGAGATGGTTGATAAAGCCCGTGGCACTGGTTTGGCCGCCAAAGTGGGCGATGCAGAAACGATGCGCAACCTTGGCATCATTACAGAGCGCCCAGAAGTGGGTGAGTCTGTCTCCGGTTCATACGACACAACCATGCCACCACCCAAGGCGATTGTGGAAGCCGCTAAAGAAGCAACGCCTGCTAAAGAACGCAAAGGCTTTGGTGATGACGACTTATTGATGCTGGGTCTGAGCTTGATGGCTAACAAGTCGCCAAACTTCATGACTGCCTTGGGCGAAGCCGGTATCCAGACCCTAGGCGCTAAACGTGAGCGTGAGAAGGGTGAGACCGAGAAAGAGTACCGAGCCGCTTTGATTGAGCAGGCCAAGCGCCCATCAAACGAAGTGCAGTTGATTGAGAAATACCGTGACGATCCTAAGTTTGCGGAAGCTTATGACAAGTTTGTACAGTCTAAGCGTGATCCTCAGTCTCGTGAGGCGTTGATGAAATCTTGGAGTAATAGCATTTATTTGCAAAGCCAGTATCCAAATTTTGAAGACTACATTAAAATGGTGCTACCTGCCGGTGGCAGTGGAGCTTTGGGCTCACAATTAAACGCATCAGATCAAAGTCTGATACAAAAATACCTCAGGTAACAAGCATGGAACTCAGCCAAGTACTTCAAGCCCTTCGTAACGCAGACGCTGCAGGAGACACGGAGGCGGCGAAGAGACTGGCTGAGATTGCAAATGGCATGATTCAGCGTCAGCAGGCAAGACCTGCTGCGCCAGAGGCTAAACCTGAGTCTGGTTTTATGCCTGCGTTGTCTTCTGGTATTGAGCGTTTTAAAGGCCAAGCCGCTGCGCTTGCTGGCCGTGCAGGTCTTACAGACATAGACGCGGCTGAAGCCTACTACAAAGCCCAAGAAGAAAAAGCAAGCAAGATTTTCCAGCCTACAGAAAAAGGCTACACTGAAGCACCCCTTACAAAGCTTGGCGAACTAGCTGGCGGTTCCATCCCTTACATGGTTGCCCCTATTTTGGCGGGTGCTGCTGGTGCTGCTGCCGTCCCCGGCGCCGTAGTTGCTGGCCTTGGTGCTGGAACACTAGGCGTTTTGGGTGCAAGTGCTACGCAATTTACGGGAACCAACTTAGCCGCACAAATGGGCACAGGCAAGCGTCTGGCTGAGACAGACCTTGGAGCCGCCGCCCTTGCCGCTATACCTCAAGCCGCGCTTGATACATTTGCATTGAAGATGATTCCCGGCATCAAGGGTTTGTTTGGTCAAGCTGGACAAAAACTTACAAATGCTGAAGCCAAGGCTATTGCTACTCAAGGCATGGGAAAAACCCTACAAGACTACGCACTTGCGACTGGCAAAGTCATGGGCGCTGAAGGTCTGACAGAAGCTAGCCAGCAAGTTTTTGAGCGTTTGCAAGCAGGGCTAAGTCTTACAGATGAAGAAGCTCGTCAAGAGTATTTTGACAATTTTATTGGTGGCGCGGTGTTGGGCGGTGCTATAGCCCCCGTGGGACGTTTTGCTGAACGCAGTGGGATTCAGAAACAGGCCAAACTTGCAGACATCCAAGACCGCGTTAAAGCCGCGGCTGAGAAAGCACAAGCCAAAGCACAGCCAGCAGAAGTTGAAGGTGAAATCCCTGCCGAGGCGCTTGAGCCTGCCATGTTGCAGTTGCCTGCACCTACGCCACAACCTCCAGCACCCCCTGCACCCCCTGCACCCATAGTCGAGACCACACGCCCCGGCGCGGTCATTGGTACTTCGGATACGCGCACCCCTGCTTCTACACAGCAATTTAATCTGACTCGTGCCATGGAAGAGCACGACAACTTGCGCAAACAGTTCAGTGACATAGAAGACCGAATAGTCAAGGCAAATCCTGACGAGTTTGCCAAACTGCACCCTGTGTATGTAGAAACAAAGACCAAGCTTGACCAGCTAGGCGCTCAAATCAATACGGCTGGGGGCGTTGCTACCAGTGAGGTGGACTTTGAAAAGCAGGCCGGACAGACCCTGACAAAACTGACAAAACAGTTTGAGGACGCCAAGCAAAAAGGCGACATGGAGAAGGCCAACAAGCTTGCGTTGGCTATTAAGGACGCTACCGCCGACTTTGAAAGCCGCCGTGGTGCACTGGCGGCAAAGGCAGAAGGCCAAGCCAAGCGTGGTGAGACACGCGATCTGTTTACCGAAGAGCCAGAGCAACCCACTGGCGAGAAACTGCGGTATGAGAACTACAAGAAACAACCTGTCAGTACCGGCATAGCGGCAACCAAAGAAGAAGCCATGGGCGTGGGCGAGAAGAAGCCTACCAAGTCTGAAGTCATTAGCGAAGAAGCCATCATGGGCGCCCAGAAGAAACTGGACGCAGCCAACGCCGCCTTGCCTGCCCTGACAAAAGCCAAAGACCAAGCTGGGATTGATGCCAAGACCAAAGAGATTAACGAGCTTGAGGCAGAACTTAACCGCTTGCACATTGGCCGCCGGCCAAAACTTGCCGCTGATGACATCTTCAGCAAGCAAAACGTCATGCGTACGGCTATCAACCAAGGCGACTTTGAGACTGTTCTTGAAGTGGCAGAGCCAGTCACAGAAGAAGTCCGAGCAGAAAGAAAGCAGGCATCAGAAGCGCAACGCAACGTTCGTGAGAACTTGACTAAGTCTTTGGATGAGCGCTTGAACTTGGCCGGTACAAAACGAACTCGTGTTGCTGATGAAGATACGTACCAGCGCACAATGGACGAGATCGAGGCGCTTGCCCGTCACGTTGAGTTTCCACAAGGCAATGCCAAGAAGTCTGTGCTCCAGATGTTGCAGGACATTACAGATGAGCATGCGCGTCTTGAGAAGCAGTTAGAGACAGGCATAGCCACACCCACGTTAGGCGAAAAGACAGCCGCACTGCAAGCCAAGTTTGGTAAGGGCAAAGCCCCTGCCGCTAATCGTCAGATGGACGCAAGTGAGCGCCACAACGTGCGCCGCAAGATGGACTCGTTGGTAAAACGCTACAACGCAATCGAAAAAGGCAAGGTTGCCCCGTACCGCGAAAAGATCTATTCCTTGTACAACGGCATGTTCAAAACAGAACCTGCCCAAACATCAGACCAACTTAAAGCGGCAAAAGCTGCCGAGTCTGCTCGTCAAGTCGAGTCTACAAAGAAACGGGATACGTCAGACTGGAAAGCACCGCTTGTAGAACCTGCACCTACTGGCGCAAGGGTCAGCCGTGCCACAGCTACAGCCAAACGTGTTAATGCTGGAGACTTACGCAAAGAAGCCATGAAGACAGTGGAACTGTCCCAGTTGGCGCGTGAGTTGGGAGAGAAAACACCTGAATACCAAGCATATGCTGCCGACACTGCCAAGCGCCTAGGTAAACTAATTGACAAGTACGGCAAAGACGACAAGGCCGTTAACGCATACCGAATTGAGATTACAAGCGAGCGCCCTATCAAAGCGGAAGAACTTGGCCGCAAGTCGCCTGAGTACAAGAAAGCTTTGGATGCGCAAGCTAAGAAGCTCAGAGAAGCCGTTGCACCTACTGGTGAGCTTAAGGTTCAGTCTAAGCGAACACCGCAGGTTACCCGCAAAGCAAGCGGTGCTCCCGGCCAATTCCGTACTTCCACAGCAGAAAGCAAAGCCGAGACAGAGCAACGCGTTCAGCGTTACAACCGCCTTAAAGGGATCAAGAAAGACTTTGATGAGGGCATTGCCTCTGAGAGAGAACTGCCAGCCCGTGGCGTAGAGGGCGCAACCCCTGACCTGACAGAAACCCAAGTCACAGCGCTTGAGAACAATGATGTTCGCAAAGCTCTGAACGACATGGCCAAGGATCCCCGTACAAGCAAGCTAAACAGCATCGTGGCAACACGTTTGGCTGGGCTTCTCGATACGACTGAGATCGTTTTGAAAGACACGTTGGTTGACAACGAAGGCAACGAAGTCTTTGGCGCAGCCAACATTAAACGTAACCGCATCACACTGAGCCGCGATGGTGGTCTGTCGCAAGAGGTGTTGTTACACGAAGGTACGCACATTGGCGCTGAGCGCGTCATCATGCAGTACGAGACAGACCCATCCAAGCTGACAGAGCTTCAGCGCGTAGCTGTGCGTGAGTTGATGGCAATCCATGCCGCAGTCAAGAACGATCCACGCATCACCAGCACCAACGCCAAGGGTAGCCTGTCTGAGTTTGTGGCCGAGATCATGTCCAACCGCGTCTTGCAAGAGCAGATGCGTACCAAGGCTTGGAGAATGTCTGACGCATGGAACGGCTTTAAGAGCGTTATCCTGCGCATGCTGGGCATTGAGAAGCCCGAGACAATGTTGGGCGTGGCCATTCAGTCTGTCGATGCCATTTTTGTTCCTGCCAGTGCCAAGGTTGCAGTCAAACCTTCTGGCCAGCGTAAGTTAGCGCAGAAAGACATAGCCGCTTTGCATACCGGTAGTAACTCGATGAAGCAGTTTGCCGAACAGTTTGGCCCTGACATCAAGCAGAAAGACCGCACAGTACAAGACGCAGAGCGTATTGGTACAGAGTACATGGACAAGATGTACAACGAGCCGTACGACTACGTACAAAGAGCAGACCCAGACAAGCTTGACTATACGTCTGCCACTACCATGTCTGACGGCAAGCAGTTTGACCCTGATAACGCTTTGCACTACGTTGAAGCTGATGCGGCAGTCTTTGCTAACTTAAAAGCACAAGAAGATTGGGACTTGCGTGACAGAGAAGCCGTGGCAATTAACACCCAACGCAAGAAAGACTTGAAGTCTTTAATTAAAAACTTGATGGACGAGCCGTTCTATACCGTTGTTGAACAGGCGTTGGTGGCAAGAGCGGCGGCTAAATACGCTGTGCTATCCGATAAAACAGGCCGGTTGCGTTTAGCCAATATTGAAGCTAACAATCGCCACAACATTGCTGTGGTAAGTGCGGACGATGCGGGGCGTGTGATTGAAGAATTACGTGCGGGCAAAGGTTTAAAGCAAGCTTTCCTTGATGGCATGCAAAAGAACGCCGACGAGAACGCCAAGAAAAACGGCAACAAAAACGGCTGGCAAAAATTTGTACAGTCTAAAGACGAGAAAGACGCAGTTGCTTTGAACGCAGGTGCTGCTGGAACCCCTTGGTGTACAGGCGCTAATGTGACCACGGCACGCGGTCAAATTAGCCGTGGCGATTTCTATATCTATTACCAAAACGGCAAGCCTGAAGTGGCTGTTCGCATGGACGGGGCTAACAAGATTGGAGAGATTCGCGGTAACTCACCCAAGCAAGCGCTGTCTAAGCCGCAACAAGAAATTGCGTTTAATTTTTTAAACAGTAATAAGTTTGAAGGCACGGATACGTATACGTCTGAGTTTGAACGCAAACAGTTGTTGGTAGATGTACTGTCTAACAAACGGGAGTTAACTCCTCAAGAGTTAGCATCTTCTCCTAGTTGGGCGCTTGTAAGCGGTGACAAGCTAGCTACATACAAACTTGCAAACATGCTTAACTTCCGCACACTTGATGGTTACGGGGGGCGTCCAGCGCCGTCTGACAAAGTTAAAAACGAGCTTGCTGAAAAGCTTATGGTGGCATACAAAAATGCGTATAAGCAAAATTATTTCATTGGGGCGGATCTTAGCGTTATGCAAGGTGCAGATGCGGACAAACTTTACAAATTTACTTTTGAAGGTGAAACATACACTGCCCTTCAACAAGATATTAAAGCGGTTGATGATGTTCGAGCTTCAACTTGGCGTACAGGCGGCGAAACTATAGAGTTGCCAAGTTTAGAATACGTTAACTCAATCAGCATGCATAACGGCGCTAAACTGTCTTTGCCGTTAATTAAGCGTGTACAAGAACTTACTGCATACAGTACTTTAGACCCGGATAAAAAACCGCTACAAACTGAAGTGGCGCTAGCGCCCGGTAGTGTTGTTAAAAACGCTAATGGATGGGGCAGAACCCCTGCGTATTTAAAAGTGACGGGCGCCGTTCAATTCATTGAAGTAAAAAAACTTGGCACTAATTTCCGTCCTTTACATTTGACGGCTCCTGATGCTTTGTATGTAAGCGTAGCTTCAAGTGATGGCAACGTTACTGTTTTATCAGGTCATATTGCAGATGGTTTGAAAAGAACACTAAAAGAAAAATTAAAAGAAAAAGGTATTGCCAAGATAGACTTTAGCGATCCGGCTGAAGGTTATGAAACCGCAACACGTAAGTTTATAGAAAAGTTTTTTGATGACGCCGGCGCACGGATTGATTCTAAGTTTATGAACGATGTGTATGACCGTCTTGGACAAGACGGCCCTAACTTTACTGTTCAAGACATTGCCGAGTTCTTTGGTTTAATGGCGACTGAAAACCGTGGACTTTTATCCCGCGGTCAAGACATGTCTTTGAAAGATGCATTAAAAATTGCGTCTAAGTTTAACGACATGTACGATGATGTAAGCGGTATTTTGTTAGACGAAGGCAGCATTACCGCGCCCAAGATGATTGCCGAAGCACCGCCTGTACAGGCGTTGACTGAGACAGACGACCCAATTCGCTACGCCCCCAAGCCTAGTGCGCCGGGCTATGAAGATGCGTTAGATACAAGTAATAAGATCATTGCTACGCCTAAGACAATCCGTCAGCGGGTTGAGGCTAACCTTGGTTTGGCGTTCCGCACCCAAGTGCTTGATCGTTTGGCTCCGCTTGAGAAGGTGGCCAACGAGATGCTTGAGCCTCTGAAGGGCATGCAAATGATGTACTACTTGCGTATGTACGATCAGCGTATGTCTTACACACAGCAGGCCGTTGGCGTTGGTGTGCCCCAGCGTGTGGCCAAGAAGCGTCCCGATGGCGAGACCGAGTACGTCATCGAGAGCGTTGAAGGCCCAAGCTTGGCAAGCGTGGTTGGTATCCTTAAAGATACGCCCAACATGAACGCTGAAGCGGCTAACCGCCTATTCACCATGTATCTGCTAGGCAAACGTGCCGAGCGTGTGGGCTACGACAAGCTGAACTTTAAAGTATCAGAGGCAGAGCTTCGCGCTGTGGTTAAGCAGATCGATGGTGACGAGTCTGTTCGTGATGTCTTTACTAAAGCCCGTGATGAGTACAACGCTTACAACAAAGGCTTGATGCAGTTGGCCATTGACTGCGGTGCAATCACCCCAGAAGAAGGCGCTCGTCTGTCTGCCAGCAACGACTACATCCCGTACTACCGCGAACAAAACGGCAACGCTGTGCTGGTCATTGGCGGTGAAGGCATCGTCAAAATTGGTAACTTGCGTGAGCAGCCCTACCTGAAAGAACTCATTGGTGGTGAAGACAAGGTGCTGGACTTTATGACCAGTTCTGTCCAGAACACATCGATGCTGATTGACATGTCTTTGCGCAACCTTGCCGCCAAGAACGCCATGTACGAGTTGGTTGGCTTGAAGCTGGCTAACTTCCTTGGCGCACCTATAGCTGGCAAGGACATCGTGACGTTCAAAGACAAAGGCGTTGAGAAGTACGTGCGTGTGGCTACTAACGAGATTGGCATCCCGTCTGATCTATTGGTCAAGGGCATGGAAGGTATCCCGCTTAACAACACAGGGCTGGTGGCTGCCATGGGCATGCCTGCTACGTTCTTGCGTAGAGCCGTCACGATGTCTCCGCTGTATGCGTTCCGTCAGCTAGTACGCGATTCCGTAGCGGCTCCGCTGTTGTCAGGCGCTAACTTTACCCCTGTCATGGGTGCGATCAAAGAGCTTGGCGCATCCGCTACAAAGACCACGCTTGAGCGCAGGGGCATCACAGGCGGTCAAATCTTTGTGGGCACAAACGAAGACCTGACCAAAATCTTGCGTGACTTGCAGTCCGGTAAAACACTTAACTGGTCAACCCTGATTAGTAAGGCCGAAGGCTTGTCAATGGAAGCAGATGCGGCTACCCGCCGCGCTCAGTACAACAGCTACCTTGAGCAAGGTCTGTCTGAGATGGAAGCCACGCTGATGTCGTTGGAGTCCATGAACTTTAACCGCCGCGGTGTGTCGTCTGGCGTAGCGTTGGCTTCCAGATTGATCCCGTTCTTTAATGCCCAGTTGCAAGGCTTGGACGTTTTGTATCGTGCGTTTCGCGGCAAGATGCCCATGGACGAGCGTTTGCAAATCCAAAGCAAATTGCTGCAACGCGGCTCGTTGCTGGCGCTCACAGCCGTTGCGTACACCTTGCTTATGCAGGACGACGAGACTTACAAGAACGCCAACCCTGATGAGAAGTACGGTAACTTCTTTGTGCATGTGCCCGGCATGGATGGTGCGCTTCGTATCCCCATTCCGTTTGAGGTGGGGTATATCTTTAAAGGTATCCCCGAGGCGCTCATCAATACCATGCGTTCAGAGCAAGGCGGTGAAGAAGCGTTCAAAGCGTTTAAGTCCATTGCGCTTCAAACTATTCCGGGCGGTTTGCCTCAAGCCTTCAAACCGTTTGTCGAGAACGCGTCTGGCTATTCATTCTTCACAGGGCGCCAGCTTGAGTCAGCCAAAGAGCAGATGCTTGAGCCTGCGTATCGTTATCGTGACAACACCACAGAGATAGCCAAAGGCATCGGTAAGATGTTTGATGTCTCGCCTATCAAGGTCGAGAACCTTGTGCGTGGATACACGGGCGGCATGGGCTTGGCCTTCTTGCAAGCGGTTAGTTTGGCGGTTCCAGTCAAGGGCGGTACACCCGAGCAGGCTTCCAAACGTCTGTCTGATTTGCCAGTTGTTGGTGGGCTGTTCCAACCCGAAGACGCAGGCGGCAGGATCAACGCCATGTACGAGCACATAAAAGAAGCCCGTCAGGTGCAGAAGACCTTTGAGGACTTAGTCAAGGATGGCAAACGCGCAGAAGCCAAAGAGTACTTGCAAAAAAACATCGGCACGTTTGCGCAGGCTACGATGGCCGGCAATGTGGCTCAGCAGATGAACATGTTGTCTCAGGCAGAAACGGCCATCAAAGCGTCTGACATGCCGCCAGAGAAGAAGCGCGAGGAGCTTGATAAGATTCGTCAGATCAAGATCAAGGTTGCGACTTTGGTGCGGGAGACTTTCGATAAAACCAAACCCCAGTAAAGCCGTTATGGATGCCTGTGGTAGCACGGGCATCCAGTATTCTCAGCAACACGGCCTTCTTTAAACCTAGTTCACGCACGACTTCCGTATCAAGGCAGGGGACAAAGAACCCCTGACCCTTTTCAACTTTCGTCCACGGGAACTGGATTGAGGATGTCTTCATTTAAGTCTTCAACTCGCCTTCTGATCTTCATCACGGCTACGCGCATTTGGGGGCCTTTGGTCTTGGCCATCATGTCTTTCTTGACGTACTCAACCTGAAACTGATCCTCAAGCTGACGCTTAAAGGAAGTGTAGCCAAAGCTCATGGATGCGCAATAGGACTTGAGTAGTTGCTCCTCGATAAAGTAGTCAATGTACTTGGGCGTTAGCTCATGCTCGACACGGCCTAGAACCTTGTTACGGGTGATGGAGATGTCGATCTCCTTGCCGCTACCCAGTTCTGCCATCAAGCCGCCAGTGCTAGGGCGAATCACCACAAAGTTGCCATAGCTGTCACGGGTATAGGCGTTCAGCACATCTTCAGCCGTGCGCACACTGCTCTTCATACTAGCCCGCATGGTCTCCACAACCTTCTTAAAAGCGTTGATGATGGGGCGGTAGGGTATCTCAATCACGCCAAGCTCTTTAAACGCTTTTAAACCGCAGACAGTAGCACCGATACCCGCCATCCAAAAGCGCTCGTCATTGGTGGCATTAAACTCTTTGTACATGGCAGTCACAGCACTGCTGACCATCTCAGGGAAGGTGGCTGCATTGTCGGCAAGGTACTGCGCCAAGGCGAAGCCTGCTACGCCATAGTTATGCTGAAGCGATTTGATGATCTCAATCTCATGGGGCTCCCAAGTCAACTCGTCCTCAAGCACAAACTCCAGTAGGCGGCGCAGTTCACCCTCGGATGAATGGTTACGTCCACCCGTCAGGTAGTCCACGATGTGGGTGTTAGACGACATGATGGCGTTGGTCATCCATGTGGACAGGTTCAAGCGCTCTTTGTTGGAGCCGGACTCCATGCGCTCCTTGCCACGGCCTTCGGTCATGTCGAGCAGGAACTCAGGCAACCATTCAAAGTCCTTGCGGTTCTTGGCTGTGATCTCATCCGTAATCAGCGGGTGGCTGTTGAGCAAGCCCAAGCGCTGTTGCATGGCCACAGGAGATGTGCTCTTGCCTGTGCGGTAGTGCGTTGGGTGTCCCCATACTGAGGCCGCGGCTTCCAGAGACAGAGACTTACCCGTGCCAGACTCGGTTGAAGCGCAGTGGTACGTCATGCCGTAGATACCTGTGAAGCGCATGAAAGGCGCTCCAGCACCGACAAGCAAAATGGCTAAGTGATTCCACATCTTCTTAGCGATCAGCATGTTGACGAAGGCTCGCCAGTTGTCGATCGATCCCTTGGGTTCGGTGTTGACTGTGATGTTCTCAAGACCGGGCATTGGCACCTTGATTGGCGGTACGCCCTTGGAGAAGATACGCCCTGCATAGACGTACGTATTGTCTGCTTGCCAGCCGTAGCTGTCGGGAACCTTAACGGCTACCTTGTTTGTACTAGATTCTTCCACGCATGCCCTCACATATTCAAATAAGTTTTTGTCGTTGTTTGATCCAAATGCTGCAACCACGTTTTGGCTTGCCAGCGCTTTAACGGTTTCATCCTTGCTAACCACAGCCTTTTGTGGCATCACCACATTCACAGCGCCTTCAGGTTTGAGCGCAATCATGTGCACTGTGTGATCGCCGTTGCTGTTGAGGATGTCCACCACGAATAGCTCGTAGGGCAACAGCATCACCTGCTTTTTAGTTTTAGCCCCATCAGCGTCCTCGACTGTGCGCTCCATGAAGATGCCCCCGTTCGTGCCGTAGGCGTAACCCCGTGGCGGTGTTGGGCGCATGACTTTGATGGTCTCCTTGGCTGTGGCACTGCTCTCGCTCTGCACAGCGACTTCGATTTCTTTCTCCTCGATCTCCACCGATGTCTCACGCCCCAGTAGCAGGGGGTTGGTGATCTTGCCCCAGTGTGTACATGATGGGCATATACCGGGGTTCTCGCTGTCCATCTTGATGCAGGGGTACGGGCCTTTGATGTTCTGAAGCTTTTGGTTCATGCGCTCAGACTCATACGGGTGCATCTGACTGAGCCACACTGCCGCCTTGTTGCCGTCCTCACAGACTTTCGTCCATGACAACAATCCTCTCCAGATCGGCTCCATGCCTTCTTCGGTTGCGTGTTCAACGTAGTGCGCAAGCTGGTTGCAACCCTTTGCGTTTTGCGTGGCCAGCCAAATTGGTTTGAACTTGGTCACGGTGTTTTCAAAGAGTTTGACACT
>Ga0222714_10004144_pt1 | contig 14367 bp, 26 predicted proteins | sample C33_3DmetaG_FD_165048 | JGI IMG/M metagenome (GOLD analysis project Ga0222714, IMG submission 165048) | Estuarine water microbial communities from San Francisco Bay, California, United States - C33_3D | ecosystem: Environmental > Aquatic > Marine > Unclassified | place: USA: California... | reverse complement strand
TCAGTCCCCGGCATCTTCTGCACCGTGACGACCCCGTCCCGATCCAATAGGGCGAGGCCGCCGTTCACGCCTGGGTCGATTGCTACGATGAGGGCCACGAGCAAGGACATTGCACGGCCTCAAATCCCTTGAAAGAAATAAACTAGCGACGGGCGATATTGCCGACGCGGCGAGCGTAGTCGGCCCGGGCGGTCGGGGCGTTCGACAGGCGGAAGCCGATGTCGGCGGCGCCGGTGAAGCCGAGGTTCCAGCAGAGTGCCAGACACTCGGGGGAAGGGGAAGGGATGCCCCGCCCAATCAAACGGCCTCTGAGGGCCCGCAGGTAGGCAAGGGCGACCATATCCTGGGCGAGCGGGGAGCGCCAGAGGTGGCGGGCGTAGGTGGGCTGGCCTTCCCGGGCGAGCTGCGCGTTCCCGTCGGCCCACGCCTCGGGGTGCATTTGGTACAGGCCTAGGGCCCTGCCACCGTCCCCGCGCTGGTCACGCTCCCCGCCCTCGACCTGCCCAATCGCGTGAAGGATGCGGGCGTCGGACTGGGCGGAGGCGGTGCACCCGAGCAGCAGGACGGCGACCAGGGGCGGGAGTCTCACGGGCGGCGGGGGACGAACGAGCCCTGCACCGTGACCTCGCCGATGCGATAGGAGAAGGTCAGACCGATGCAGTCACCGGCCCCGACGTAGGGCTTGACGCTGATCTCCTCGGCGCCGTCGGTGGTCATCAGGACGGTATAGTCGAGGATGAGGCGCTCGACGTGGGGCAAGGCGAACTTGGCCCGGGCATAGTCCCCGGTCACGATGCGCTCGTTTATGTGGTAGACCTCGGTCGCCAGCGAGTTGAAGGCGGGGAGGTGGCAGAAGCGTCCGACGTCGCTCACGACTGCTTGCCCTCCTTGGCTTCCTGCCACAAGCGACAGTAGCGGTCAGCCTCCTCACGAACCAGCAGGTTTTCGGATTGGAGATGCTCGACCTCGGCCTTGAGGCTATCGCACTCGACTGCCAGCACGCTGTTCTCCGCTTGGCGGGCTTGGCACTCGGCCTTGAGGCGGGCGTTCTCGGCCATAGCCTTGACCATCTCGGCCCACTTCTCGGGCTCGACCGGGATGAACTTACCCACGGGAGCGCTCCTCCATCTCGCGGATCACGCGCTCGTTGTGCAGGGCGACGGCGTGGGCCCGCTCGGCCTTGGCGACCCAATGCTCGCGGGACTGCTTGGCGGCGATGGTTTCGAGCTGAGAGGCCTTGAGCGCCGCGTCGGCCCGGTCGGCGTAGGCCTTGAGGGCGGCGACGGTGGACGCGAGGGAGCGGGCGGTAGACCAGGGCGTGAGCCACCAGAGCCGCGGGAGGGTGTTGCCTTTGACGATGAGCATATCCGGGGAGTGTGCGAGGGGGTCGGGCATCAGGAGCGGGAGTAGGGGGCGCGGGGCTGGACGTTCGTCCACTTGATGCCGAGGACGTCGAGCCACGTCCGCAGGAGCGGGACGGACACGCCGAGGGCGAGGGCCGCGTCGGCTTGGGTCTTGCCGGCGGTGTTCAGCGCCGTGAGCTGCGGGTGGATCGCGGCGAGGCGCTGGGCGAACGCGGGCTGGACGGGCCGCTTGAGGGTGAGCGGGCGGGAGGCGACCATGATGGTCGTCTCGGTGGCGGAGGACTTGCGGGGGGTGTTCATGGTGGGAGAGAGTGTTATCGCTTTGGCCTGTTTCAGTCGGGCTTTCCGGCGAAGGTATGCGCTGCGCTTGTATGCTTTAACCTTTTCGGGATTACGGGCTTTCCAGGCTTTGACGTTGATGCGGTGCTTGAAGGCATCGATTTCTTTGTCGGTCATGGCTTAGAACTTCGGGTTATCGATGATCTCCAGAAGGCCGGGGCCGTCCGCGAGGAAGAAGATGACAGCCGCCAGCAGGATGCCAAGGGCGAGGAGGGTGAGGAGTTTCATGGTGTGTTGGTTGGAACGTCCCCACCTTGAGCCTGTCGTTTTATTCCGTCAAGCCTTTTGACTGACCTTCCCGCTCGGGCACATTTGGAACGTTCAAGGGGGTAAAGTTTCCATATCTTCCCGCTCGGTCACATTTTGGAACCATAGGCCGCCGTCGACATATGCCCGGGGATACGTCGATAGACCCCTCTGGCTTGCCCTAGGAGGCGTTTTCCCGCCTCAGACGCAAGAAGACCGCCACGCCCACCCCTAGGCACCCTACGGACAGCGCCCACCCTAGGTCGCGGCAGGTCTTCAGAGCCAGCGTCGCGGCGCTCAGGTTCCTCTCAAGGTTCTTGTCGTCCGACTTCGTCCCGGCATCGGTGATCAGCATGACCATCGCGTTCGTATCCTGGAACGACCGAAGGACGAAATCGCAGATGAACGCCGAGGCCGCAGCTGAGAGAAGGGCCGCCGTGACCAGCAGGCCGACCGCCAGCAGCAGGTTGTTATCGGCGGGCTTTGGGCTTTGCTTTGCCGGCGGCACGTTTGACTCCTTTCGATACCTTGGCGACCTCGGCCTCGCCCTTGGCCTTTAGCCATTTGAGTAGGTAGTCCAGGCATTCCGGCGCGGCGTACCCGCTTGCGCCCACGGCGGCCATTTTTAGCCCGGTGCTTTGGATATGGTCTTGCACGGCGTACCCGACAAGGGCCGCGGTGATCGCGGCGGCCAAGACCCGGCGGACGACCCAGCCAAAGGTGACCGGCTCGGTCGAGAGCAGCAGGCGGGCCGTCATCGCCAATCCGCCCAGGATTGAGGCCACCACGCCGTCCTTCACTTCGGGCGGGATGTCGTCGGGGTTGACGGGGGCGGCGCTCATCGGCGGCGGTAGCCCATCTTCCAGAGCGTGTCGGCGATGATGGTGGCGGTCTTCGCGACCTTGTCCTCAGCCATAAAAGGACAGGCCACGTGAAGGGCCTCGTGAACTGCCGTGTCCAGAAGTTCGGACGGCGACTGCCTCGGGTCGATGATTACCTCGCCGGTGGGCTTGTCGGCCTCGCCGAAGTTGGTTGAGTTGCGGCCGTTGGGCGGGTTGTCCCCGAGCTCGTCGAACTCGACCTTAACCTTGGGTATCTTGCGGGGCATCGGGGCAAGGGCGGTTGCGGTAGTGTAGCCACACAAGGGCCACGACCAGGAGCACGAGCCCGCCCACACCGGGCAGGAAATAAGGGGAGGCGAACAGGTAGGGCAGTCCGCCGATGCCAGCGCCGACGAGGAAGGCCACGCTCGCCCGGAGGTACTGGCCGAGGAGCCCCATCGCAAGGGCCGCGAGGAAGCAGATGCCAGCCCCGACAGCGAAGGCGTTGCGGATGCCTTCCGTACGCACCTGCTCGACCTCGGACTTGAGCGCCGTGATCTGCTTGTTCGCGTTGTCGAGGGCGGCCTTGTTCTTGGCGGCGTCCTGCTCGGCCTTGGCGAAGTTCGCGTCGATGACCGCGAGGAGTTTCTTCCCGGCTTCCTCGGCGCGGCGATATTCCTCCGAGTTATTACGGGCCACGCGGTTGCGGACGTAGTCGAGCGCCTGGGCGTCGGGCTTCGGGAGGTAGGCCAGCGCCACGCCCGTCTCGGCCCGGACGACCTCGGGCTTGTCGGCGTTCTCGCGGGCGACAGTCACGGCGGCGGCGATGCGCTGGTCTGACTTGTCAATCTGCGTCCCCAGCTTGGCGAGGTCGGCGGGGTCGGAGGTCGGCGTGCCCGTGCCGGCGGTATCCTGGGCAGGAGTGCAGGCCGCGAGGGCCAGCATGGTCAGCAGCAGGACGCGGCGCATGGACTTACTTCCCCTTGAGCGCGTCGAGCAGCTTGCGGCCTTCGGCCTCGCTGGCCTTCAGGCGTTCGGCGTGCTTGCGGGCCACGAGGAGACCGGCGACGAAGCCGCCCAGGAGCGAGAGGGTGACGGAGATGAGATACAGCATAGGATTAAAGTCGGGAGAGAAGGGCGGCGAGCTGGGCCTCGAGATCGGCGATGCGCTCGGCATCGGTCTTGCCAACGGGCTCGGGGTGGTAGGTGAATTGGCAAACGCTCTCGAAAGTTTGTTCGGGGGCGGCGTAGGCCATCAGGCCGTCGGCTCTCTTCCAGCAAACGGGGTTTCCGTCGATGCGCTCCCACTCGTGCCCTTGTTCGTCGATGTAGGCCATAGTCAGAGGGTCGTGATCACGAGGCAGTAGCCCGGGCCGCCAGAACCTCCAGCGCCCGAGGGAAAGTTGACGTCACTCGCACCGCCACCACCGCCGCCACCGCCAGGGCCTCCGCCATTACCACCCGTGCCGCCATTTGAAGCGGTTCGATAATAGCCGCCACCGCCGCCCGTGCCGACGTAGCCCCACGCGTAGGTGTCCGTCCCGTTGGTCGCCTGCGTCGGGGTTGTCCCGTTGCCGCCCGCACCACCTAGGACAAGGGCAGCCGTGCCGCTGGCGTTGCTTGTCGCGGCGCTCTTGCCGCCGCCCGTGCCGCCATTGACCGCGGTCACGACGTTGGCACTTTGACCAGCGCCGCCGCCGCCACCCTGACCAGGCATCCCTTGAAAGCCTGACCCGTTGCTCATGCTCGCACCGCCGTTGGCGGCTTGCAGCCCGGTCAGCGCATTATAGCCAAACAGAGAGCAAGTCGTACCAGCCCCGCCCGTTCCGCCAGCGCCAAGGGTTCCTTGGGTGCCGTTAGATCCGGGAGCACCGCGGAGATAATTGCCGAAAGTAGTCGCACCGCCGGTGACTCCAGGGTTTCCGCTTCCCGCAGGAGTTGCGGCACGAGCAGCCCCGCCAGCGCCACCGGCCCCGACGGTCACGGTCACGGTCGCAGGAAGGTCGGCCGCGTTCATCCAAGACTGAGTAAATGCGCCCGGGCTTCCGGCACCGCCGCCAAACCGAGCCCCCGTGGTGGCGTTGTTTGATCCTGACCCGCCACCGCCGCCACCGCCGACCACGAAGACGAAGACGGCCTTGGCTCCTGCGGGCTTCGTCCAGGTGTATGTACCGGGGGTCTTGTAAGCCTGCACGTCGCTGCCGCCTCCACCGCCGGCGTTAGCCAGGACAAAGGCCGTGGTCGCGATCTGGGTGGTGTTCGTCCCGACTGTGGCCGTGGGAGCGGTCGGCACGCCGCTCAAGGAAGGGCTCGCGAGCGGAGCCTTGAGGGCCAGCAGCTCGTCGGTCTTGGCCTTGGAGTAAAGCGGAGGGATAGGCATTGGTCAGCGGTTCAGTTCGTCGAGTGTGCGCTTGATTACTGGGTAATCAATTCGACTTTGACGAGAGGGCTGAGGTCGGCGGGGGTTTGAGCAGACTCAAAGCCGAACAGGCCAACGGTCTCGCTGTCGCAGGTCTGCGAGTAGACATGGGCGACGTCCCCGAATAGTTGCCCGTAGATGAAGGGCCAGTTAGGCCAGGCAAAGGCGACTGTCACGCGGTAGGTGTAGGGCGGCATATTAGGCGGTTGCGAAGATGTTGCCGGCGAACTCGTTCAGGATAGTTGTATAGGTGTTTGAAGTCACGGTGACGTTTTCCGACTGCCAGCCAAATTCACTGCTTGCAAGACCAGTCGGCACGTTGGTCGAAGACGATGCGACCGACGATCCATTGACAAAGAGAGTGATGGTTCCGCTTTGGCTGATGATGTCCCAGTCAAAGACCTGATACTGGGCAGGCGTGAAGGACGAGGTGGTTTCCGTGTAGGTCGTCCCGTTGTGATGGCATAGGACTAGCGCGCCACCTCGGTTCGAGACCTTTACTCCGAAACCGCGGTTATTGAGATCGCCCGTAACGGAAGCCCCGTAGCCGTGACCAAACTTTGTCCGGACTGTGTTGTTTGCCGTCGCCATATCCAAATACCATCGAGCCGAAATCCAGATGAGGCCGGAATAATTTAGTTGGGAGTTGTTAGAAGAACCGCCGGTGCCAACATATAGCCCCATGTTGAAAGACGAACCGCCGACGCGCGTTGAGTAGTTATGCGTGCCGACGCCGGTGTTGTACGACTGACGCTGGAAAATGCCGACCTGACCGCCAGCGCCGGCCCCGGTCGTCGTCGAGGTGAACTGACCGACCGAAGGAGTGAGCGAGCGGTTGGAGTTTGACTGACGAGACCAGGCAAGGTCACGAGGATGGATTGAAGTCGTCGTCGAGGTTCCAGATCGGGTCTCGGCGACAGTAGCAAAGGCCGGAACCGCCGCGGTGACGAAGGCCGTCGTCGCTAGCTGAGTCGTGTTGGTGCCAGCGGTGGCGGTGGGAGCGGTAGGAACGCCGGTCAGGGCAGGGCTTGCGAGCGGGGCGTAGGTAGACGCGGCGGTCGAGGAGGTTAGCAGGCCGAGCGTGCCGAAGGTCTTGTTCTTCCAGAGGTCGGTCGCCGAGTCGTAGGCCAGCAGGTCGTTGTTCGCGAGGCTGGCGATGGCGACGTTGTGCAGTTCCTCCAGCTCGTAGCCGTTTTGGATGCGGACGAGCATCGTGCCCTGGTTGACGTGCGAGCGCTCGATGACGCCGACGTAGACCAGATGATCGGGGGCCGAGGGCTTGGTCGGGGTGAACGTGCCCGCCGTGGTCGGGGAGAGGTAGACCTGCGTCCCCGCCGCATAAGCCGAGGTGTCCAGGTTCTCGAGCAGGCCGGAGGTCACCGCGTAACCGTTCTGGTTATTCGGGATGTTCTCGAGCAGGACGGCGAATGTCTGGGCAGAGGTCGCGTCACCCGTGGCCAGCGCCTTGGAAACCGTGACCTTGTTGCCCGAGGCGCCTGTGACGTAGACGACCGCCCCCTTGGTCAGGGTGGCGCCCGTCTCGTTACGGACTTGGTTGCGGACTTGCAGGGCGAAGGCCGTAGCCCATTGGGTATTGTAATCGACCGCGTCAATCTTGGCCAAAATCTGCCCGTCAGTCCCTCCGGCCGGGACGCCCGCACCCGTCGCACCCGTAGGGCCAGCGATGCCTTGCGGGATGCCGAAGTTGAAGGTCGCCGCGGACGACGTGCCGACATTGGTGACGGTAGCAGGGGAGCCAGGGGACAGGGTGGTCGTCGTGCCCACCGCAATCGTCGCCGCCGTGCCCGTTGCGCCGGGAGTCCCGAGCTCGATGCTCAGGGTAGCCGGGGCCGTCCCGAGGACAGACAGGGCCAGAGTGCTGTCAGACCCGTCGACCTCCACGGTCAGCGAGCCCAGAACCAGCGAGGAGACGGTGATGCTGCTCATCGGTTAGTCGGTGACCTGGTCGATGATTGCGAGGCGGAAGGTCTCAGAGTAGAAGGTGACCCCGCCGTAGACGAACTTGATGTCAGACCGGGCGTTGCCCAGGGCGAAGCCGGCGGTCGTCGAGGCCGGGAGGGTCGCCACGAAGGACAGGCCGTTGACCGCCACCGTCACCGTGCAGGGGTAGACCGTCCCGCCCGCGTCGATGATGTCGGTCGTCACGGTGGTCGTCAGCAGGTTCGCAGGGCCGCCAGCCGCCGGGGTGTAGGTCACGGTCGCCGAGTAGGTCGTCCCGCGCTTGAAGGTAACGGAGTTGCTCATTTGCCTAACCTTGCCCCTGTGGCAACTTACAGCTGTACCGTCGCCCCGGAGGCCAACTTCGTGTAACCAGTCCAAGCGCCGAGCCAGTCATTCAGCTCGGTCTCGTAATTCGGCGTATATGGGGCGAGGTTTGCGGTATCCAGCCCCTGCAACTGTACCGGGTTAAGCAGGGCAAGCGGGCCGAGGTGAGACTGCGTAACAACGAAGGTCGTCCCGTCCCAGTCCACGTCCGCGATCTTCCACTTCTGGCAGTTGTAATTATATTGAACGAAGGCCCCGAGGTTTTGAATATTTAGGTTGGTTGTACCCGTCGGAGTCTCGACTTCGACCAGTTCCTGCTCCCGGCTCTGGCGGACGATAATCTGCGGGTCAGTCCCGTTAAAAAAATTGCTCTTGTTGTCCGCGTCCGAGCCGTCCGCCATGATCGCAAGGTACGGCCAGAAGCCGTCCTCGGTAGACCCGCAGCCGATGACGTAGACGCCCCAGTTGTTAGACCCACCCTCGACGCTCGCCGGCTGGATGGAAATGTAGCCGCCTAGGTCGACCAGCGAGGAGTCCGCCACGGTCGCCGCGTCGCCCGTCGTCTTGCTCCCGGTCGGGTAGGCGTAGAACTTCCGCATCTCGGCCTGCCAGACACCCCACGCCCAGGCGTCCAGGTTGCGCGAGGAGGTGAAGCGCACGAACCCCTTGCGGCATTGAACGCCCCACGCCTCGGAGGTCTTGAAGACGCTGACCTGAAACTGGTCGGGCTCCGCCGGCAACGGCCATTCCGCATCAAGGTCGAGCGTGCTGACCCCGTTGGCCGTCGTGAAGTTATAGCCGCGTCCGGGCTGGAACATGGTCAGACGTTGGTCGAGGTGTAGACCAGGTAACTGTAACCTTCCTTGTTGAAGCGCAGCTCATAGGTCAGTTTATAGAGCGACCCGTAGTCCTCGAAATGCACCGAGGCAATCAGCCATTGGGGGTCTTCGTCAGGCGCCTTATAGGTGCCGGTGAAATAGGACGGGAGCAGGTAGCCGAAGCCGTCAGGGCCGCGCTTGTACATCGTCTTGCCGACATACCCGAGCAGGGTGTCCACGTTGGCCGAGCTGGACGTGTAGATCGTCCCGTTGACCGTCGAGGTCGGCGCTAGGTAGGACGTGCGCTGGTAGAGTTTCTTAGCCCCGGTGGTGGCCGGGTCGTAGAAGCCGAGGAACTTGCCACCCGTCTTCTCCTCAAAGATCGCGCCGTTGCCACCCTCCCAGACCGGGCCGCGGTCGGTGTAGGGCTTGAGCACCTTGACCAGCGTGGAGACGGAATAGGGGTTGGGGCCGACGATGCCACCCGAACCCGTGGCCGTGAAGAACTTCGGGTGGTTCTGGATGGGCTCTGTCGTCAGCGTGGCCGCACCCGAGACGTTCGGCAGGGAATAGGCGGAGCTCGCGTTAGCGAGGCCGATGTAATCCACGGTGATCGTGGCGACGTCGAGCGCCCCATAGGAGACGCTGACCTTGTGCGCCTTCAGCCTGGTGTCAGGGGCGAAGGAGTCACCGCGGACGATGGCCGTCGCCGCCACCGAGTCGTCGCACTTGTAGACCGCCTTGCAGGTCAGGACGCCGTACCCGTCATTGTCGATGGTGTAGCCGGGTTGAAGGACGGGTGTCGTCAGGGCGTTGCCTTGGGAAATCTTAGCCATAAATCAGCGAGGGAGGTTGAGGCGGCGGGACGAGGGGAAGAACTTCTCGGGCGTGAAACCGCTCTGAGCCTGGTCGCGCTCGATGAGGGTGCGGAGGCTGTTGGCCATGTCCTCCTGCACGACCAACTGCTTGTTGGCGATGTCGAGCTGCGGGGACATCCCGACCCCGATGACGTTGCTCGCGAGCTCGGGGATTTTGGAGGCCGTCATGCCACCCTCGGCGGCGCCGGGGGCTTCGGGCTTCATGCGGCCCAGGGCATCGCCTGCGACCATCGCCTCGATCGCGGCACGAACCCCGGGCAATTTAGCAGTCTCTCCGGCCTGAAACTCGCGCCTTTCTTTTTCACCTGACGAGGTGAACGGATTGTAGGGGACTACCTGAGAGGCAACGATTGCAGAAGCAGGCACATTTTGCTTGAGCAATTCCTTGCCACGGGGGTCGTTCAAAAGGAAATCCTCGTAAGCAAGTTGCTCGGCGAGTTTAGCCTTGGCCTGACGCTTGGCCTCGGCCTCGCGCTCGGTAGCAATATTGAGAACGCTGCGAGCCCCGCCCTTCATGTAGCCTTTGGACTCCTCGTCCTTGGCGAAGTCGCGGGCCTCCTGGGCGTCCTGCTTGGCCTGCGCGATCTTGTCAGAGATGAACGAGAGCGCCTTCTGGATGAGCACCATCGGGGCGAGGAAGCCGACCGCGATGTCCTTGAACGCCTCGCGGAACTTCTTGGACAGGCCGTTGGCGGCGCCTTCCAGACCCTCCATCGACGCCTTGGCCTTGGCCATCTTCTCAGGCACGTCCGACTTGCCGGACAACTCCCATTCTAGTTTGCGGCCCATAGTCTTTAACCTTGCTGGCTAGGCAACTCGCCGCGGCGGATGGCCTCCATCATCTCCTCTTCCTCGGTCGTCAGAAGGTTGACCTTCGCACCGGCCCGCGTCGAGAAGGCCGTCGACATCCATATGGCTTGAGACTCAGGCATCTCCCAAGCCCGTTGCTCCTCGATGCCGTTGGCCACTAGGTTCGTGACGATCATCAGCGGCCACGGGATGCCGACCCCGTCAGCTGAGTCGCTGGTCTTCGATGACTCCCAGTATTTAGGCCACGCGTGAAGGTGGCAATGGTCGACGAACCGGGCGACCTCCTCGGCGAACTTCTCTGGCTGGTAATGGTAGACCCGCAGCCGAACCTCCTCCCAGAACCCCACCCGCAGGTCGGACTCCTCGGCGCATACCTTGACCGCAATCAACAGGTCGGTCGGAGTGATGCCGAGCGTCGAGTTCATGACCAGGGGCGAGTCGATGGACAGCAGCCGAACCCGATGCTTCAGGCAAAAAGGAAAGACCCGCTTCCCGAGGATAGTCCGGGAGGACGGGTCTCTGAACGCCCGCAGAAAACGATTGTCCACGGGGTGAGTCAAAGCCCTTGCAGGGCTCGGGTCAATTACGTGGGCGTGACGCCTTCGAAGTCGACCGCCGTGATCTTGTACTTCACGAAGTCCTTGTTCGTGCCGGTCTCCTCGACCTTGGTGATGACGCCGACAAAGGTATTGCTAGCCGAGCCGGCGGGATAGGCACCCTTCGCGGCGACCGTGAAGGTCAGCGTGGCGCCCAGGGCAGGAGGGGTCGCGGAGGCGGTCTTGACCACGCCCTCGACCGTCAGCTCGGTCTTGCGGTCGTCGTAGCGCTGGGTCACCGTCAGGCCGGCCTCGCTCTGCACCATGTTCTCGTTATTGAACGAGGCGGAGACGGTATAGGACTGAACGAAGAGGTCGGTCGCCGTACCAGCGACACCATAAACACAGGAGGTTCCTTGAGCGACGGCGGCCATTTGTCTTTGCGGGCGGGGGCAACCTTACGCCGGGAGGACGGCCAGAAGGTCGAAAGCGAACAGGGTCGCGAAGGAGCGCTCGTCCACGCCCTCGTCCTCGGAGATCGGGGTCACGTCGTAGAGGGTCGCGTCGGTCGAGGTCACGAAGACCGCCTTCAGGCCGGCGAGGTCTTGCATCGCCCCAGCCAGGGCGGCGCAGCGGGCACGGTGATCCGCGAGGGTCGTGTCGTCGGCGTTGGAGAACAGGGTCACCCGCAGGGAGCAGGAGTAGTTCCCGGCGCCCTCGGGGAGGTCGGCAGGCGCCCGGGCCGAGTCGCAAAGGACGATGGCCTTGGGCAGGACGTTGAGGTCGACCGCGTCCCCTGTGTAGATGGTGACCCCGGCCAGCCCGGTCTCGGCGGCGAGGAAGGAGGCCACGTTGGCTTCCACGATGTGACGAATGGATTTGGTGCCCATAAAGTTTATCCGTTGAACTTGTCGGCTTGGTCTTTCTGGTAGGCCTCTAGCTGGGAAATCATGCGGGACATGGCCACGGCACGGGCCACGCCCTGCACGTTGTTCTTTGATGCCTGGTTGTCATTGTCGCCGACCGTGTTGCCGATGCGGATATAAATGCCTGCCCTGTTTCGCAAGAGCGTGGCGTATCCCGTCCCGGCGTGGCGCCTGACCCAGACGGGGATTTCAGAAGACTTAAAGACGTTCTTGCCGCGTACCTTCGGAAGGGTCGAAAGCACCTGCCACCAGCCGGACTTGATGAAGCCGACGTGCGCTTGGGTCGCCTTGATGTAGGCCTCCAGCTTATCCTGAGACTCGACGACATATCGGCCAAGGTAACCGCCAACGGGCTTGCTCGTCCGCATCTTGCCTTGGCTGTTGATGTAGCGCCTGGACAAGTGAACCTTGCGGATGTCGGTGATGATCTCCTGCTGCTGAAGCGTAGGCGCCGGGTTGGATTTGCTGAACAGGTTGCGGGCCTTGTTGAACGCCCGGGTCACGTCGCCGTCATGGATGATCTCTTTGACGACCGTGTTGTTAAGGTTGCCCTGAAGACTCGCCCGCTTGCGGATGGTCTCAAACTTGCCGATGTCGTTATTCTTAACGGCGGCTTTCAGTTTGTTTAGACCGACCCCGATGGAGTTGGCCTTGCGGCTATCGGCCGCGACAAAGAGGTTGTTGATTGAGATAGCAACCGCCTTAAAGCCTGCTTCCCTGGCTCCCTTGGTCAGACCTTTGCCCCCTCCCTCGACCATCGGGGGAGTCAGTTCCAAGGCGGCATAGCAAAGTTCGCCGGCGCCGCGGATGCCAGCCTCCTCCATCGACAGCCCCATGCCCGAGGCATAGTCGGTCAGGGCCGCCATGAACTTCTCCTTCGACTGGGGGATGAGCCCCACGGTTTTACTGGTTATCGTCGATGACGACGAGGGTCAGCCACGCCGACCCGGGCTTGTAGGTCTGCCCCGTGATCCGCAGGGTCTTGCCCCCGGCGACAATCTTCTTGCCGATGGCGAGGGAGGCGATGGGCGAGCCCGAGCTGATGACCGCAGCCGATGCCCCCGTAGACCCGTCTGGAAGGCTCCAGGAGGCCGTTGCGGCGGCGAGGCGGACGGTGTGCTGGGTCATCTCCTTAAACCCGCCAGCCTCGAAGGACTGGGTCAGGGCAGGGTCGGATAGCATACAGACGAACGTGATGGCCCCGGAGTTCGCCGAACCAGCCACGCCGAAGTCGGCGAGCATCTCCTTCGCGTCGGGCAGGAACTCGGAATAGAGCGTAGCCATTTCCTTTGCGGGCCTTGGCAAGCAGGCACAAAAAAGGGGCCCCCGTAGGGGCCCCGATTGGAGCGGCTCAGGCCGCAATCATCAGGCGGTCTTGAGGCGGACGAGCGAGGTCGCGCGGCCCACGGCGGCACCGGCGAGCAGGGTCGCGGTGACGTTCATGTAGCCGGACTGCTCCTGGCCCATGATCACCTGAACGCCGAGGCCGGTTTCGGCGTCGATGGCGTTGGCGACTTCCCAGCCCGGGATATCGGTCTCGGGGAGGGCGGAGGCGAAGGCGATGGCGTCAGGGCCAGCGACCCAGCCAGCGAGGTTTTCGCTGTTAGCCGAGAGGTTGGAGAACTGGTAGACGCGGGCACCGGCGATGATGCCGAGGTCGCCGTCGCGGATGATGTTAGCGCCGAGAACGTTGTTGCCGACGATCGTGGTGTCCTTGCGGAGGTCGCTGACGTAGGTGCTGTTGAGCACGGCGTAGCGGGGGCCCGGGGCCTTCGCGTCGTCGAGGGTCTTCTGGACGGCCACGAGCTCGGCGTAGGACAGGTCAGCGCCGGAGGTCGAAGAGGCGGAATAGTTCGCGTTCGTGACCTGAGCGTTGATGACGTCCATGACCTTCTGAGCGAGGGCGATGGAGGCGGTCTGCACGAAGTTGTTCACGAAGAACTGGGCGCCGTATTCCTTGAGGTTCGACGGGCTGAAGCGGCTGGAAACCTTGTAGTGGACTAGGGTACAGGTGGCGGAACCCACCGTCGCGTCGTCTTGGGTGAGGTAGCCGGAGGCGCCGAAGGTCGTCGCGGTGGACGTGCCGATCAGGGGAACCTGGATGGAGAGGCCGTTCACGCCCGGGCGGGACGAGAAGACGGTCGAGATGCCCGAGAGGACGGGCAGCTTGTTCTTGAGGGAGCCGATAACGCCCTCAGCGAGGACGGCGGGAGCGGCGGTGATGGAGTTAGCCATGATTAGGAATGATTAGGGATTAGGGTGAAAGATTAGAAGATGCCGCGGACGATGGCGGACTGATGCGCCTTGAAGTAGGCGGCGCGTTCAGCCGAGCCGACAGGCAGGGCAAGGAAGGCGGCGACATGGTCGACGGCCTCGGGGGCGGTCACCGCGGCGTCAGCCGGGGACATCTGGACAGGGGACACGCCGACCGACGCGGCGATCTTGGCGGCCTCCTTGGAGGCGCTGACCTTTTCGCCTTCCATTGCGGCGAGGGTAGCCTTGAGGGCCACGAGCTCGGCGGACAGGCCGTCGACCGCCACGGTCAGTTCGCCCAGGCGGGCGTCCTTGGCGGCGATGTCGGCCTTCGCGGCGGTCAGTTCATCGGCGGCGCCGACGGTCAACTTCTCGACGGTGGCGCGGAGGTCGTCACGCTCGACAGCGAGGGAGACAGAGGCGGCAATGGCTTCGTGAAGCTGCTCTTCGATGGTCATTTGGTTTTGCGGTGTCGGGCAACTTAGAAGGACGCCAGGGCGGCGTTGAAGGAGTCGGCCAGCCCGGTCACCAGACCGACCTGAGCAGCCTGCTTACCGCTGAAGGTCTGGCCTTCCATCGTCTCGGCCTTGACCATCTTTCGCTTCTGGACGACCGCGGCCTTGAAGTCGGCGTGGATGCTGTCGACCGAGGCTTGCAGGTTCTCGACCTGA
>Ga0222714_10004143_pt1 | contig 14370 bp, 20 predicted proteins | sample C33_3DmetaG_FD_165048 | JGI IMG/M metagenome (GOLD analysis project Ga0222714, IMG submission 165048) | Estuarine water microbial communities from San Francisco Bay, California, United States - C33_3D | ecosystem: Environmental > Aquatic > Marine > Unclassified | place: USA: California... | reverse complement strand
GTCGTCGTGTTCGTCGATCCAAAAACTCCGGTCGATTCGTTTCGTCTTTGGATGCGTCCGGCTCGTTCCCTGTTTTCGTAGGTGGCTCCTCGTCGGGCGTTGCAGGGTTTACATGATGGGACGAGTCCGTCTCGCCATGTTCCGCCTCGGTCGGTTTCTACCAGGTGGTCGGCCTCTGTTGCTGGTGCGCGTCGACACCAGTAGCAGATAGGGGAATCTCGGAGGAGTTCGGCTCGGGCTTCTTTGTATTCTTTCGAGTTGTATTCAGGTCGTTTGGTCATTGGATGCCGCCTCGACATGAGCATCGGTCGAGGCCTTTACCGGAGGGTGTCCATCCTGCGCCGTCGCAATTTCCACAGACTTGAGGTTCCATTCGCGAGAACTTAGGGCGAATGTTGTCACCTAAGTCTTTAGTGTTTGTTTCTTCTAATAGCGCCTGGTCGACCGACGCCTGGTTTTCCGGCTTCGGTTGTGGGAATCCTTGTGGATTCTGTGGATCGTCGAACACATAGACGGCGGTCGTCCAGCGGCCGCGTCCGTCCTGATGTTTCTGTCGTACCAGGTAGCCGACAGTTTCGAGTTCCTGGAGTGCGTTTCGGACGGAGTCGCGTCCCTCTTGACCTGTTGATGCCAGGTGCGCGGAGGTGGTTCGCCAGTTGTCCGGCTGACTAAGCAGGTAGACGAGGATTCCTCGAGCGCGCCATGACAGGCGACGGTCGCGGATCACCTGATTCGAGAGGACGGTGAAATGCGAGGAGGGTCGAGCGGAACGAACGATCACAGTTCGCCTTCCTCCATCCGTCGGATCGTCTGACGGGTTTTCATGAGTTTTTTCGTCACCTTCTGAACCTCGTCCTCGAGGCGGTCGACCTCGGCCTGAAGTTCCGCGGCTCGCTGAGCCTGAGCCAGATAGTCGGCCTTATAGCGTTCGATCCTGTTTTCGAGTTCCTCGATGCGATCCTGGGCGCGCATCATCGCCGAGGCCGCATCTCTGAGGACGGCTTCGAGTGTTTGATCGGTCATGTCGGGATTCCTTCCGTAAGTATTTTTCGGGCTTCCTGGATGTCGCGTGGCCGCCAAACATAGACATTCGCTCCGGCGGCCTCGAGCGTGTCGATCCATTTCTGTTGGAATTCGGAAATCCGTCCGACTGTCGTTTTTAGTTCGACGAACAGGACGCCGTGATCCTTGTGAGCCATGACAAGGTCGGGAAATCCGATGTCGCCCTGTACGGCGGTTCGCCATCGTCCGGCCGAATTCTGGACAGGCATCGGATGGAACACGAGCCAGCCTTTCCATTTCGCGAGTTCCACGATCGCGGCCTGGAGTTGACGTTCGGACACTTTCAGCATCGGATTAGACATGGGAGTTCCTCGATCGGTCGTAGTTCGCGGTATGGGAGGCATAGTTCGCCGTTCACCTCTCGGAGTTTGTCGTTCGTGTTGATTTCAGCGAGGATGTCCCAGCCGACGAACTTGACGATCGAATGATCGAACAGAGTCCAGGCCAGGACGTAGATCGTCGCCGGGGGATCATTCTGGGCGCGTGTGTATTTCATGAACAGGTCACGTCCGGAGGTCACATTTCGACACTTGATTTCGTAGCCTGGGAAATCGGTTTCGAATGGGGATGATTCCTCCGACCACGGGAGGCCAGTCATCCGTCGGAACGCGATTTCACCTTTCACGCCGACGAACTCTGATTCGAACGTGCGCGGATGGTTTCCGTGATGGAGCGCGCCTCGGTTTTCGGCGTTAAAACGGCGTCCGGAGGCGACCCAGCCGACGGCCATGAGATCGGCCGGAGTTAGTCGAATCTCGATCATCAGAACGGATCGTCCGGTGAGGCTTTCATCGCGTCGATCGCCTGCTGAGCCGATTTCAGCGTGTCGATCAGGGACGAGGCGGCCGCTTTCGTGGTCGGGATCGGGCCGGAATGTCCGAGCGCTCGAATCATCCGTTTCTGGGCTTCTGTTGGGCCAGCCGCGGCCGAGCCTAGGGATTCGCGTTTCGGAGCGTCAGACGGGCGTCTAGGGGCCTCTGATGGGCGTTCGTCGGAGGTTCGGGCGTCGACCTCATTCTGGGAGGCGATCGCCTTTTCGATCCCAAATCCGAGATAGCCGAGCGCGCGTCCGAGCGCCGATGTGAATCCGACCATCCATTCCGAATCGGCGGTGAATTTCGTTTTCCCTGGGATCGGTTCCCAGGCGGAGCCGGTGACAGGTCGAGTGTCGTCCGGTGTCAGGTAGACGGCAACGGAACACACGAGGAATGTTTTTCCGCCGCTGAATTCGACGATGTTATGTCCAGCCTCGACGACCCTGAGGTCGGGGTATTTCTCGAGAGCCATTCGGAGCCGAGTTGGTACATCGACGTATCCGTCCAGGTTGTAGGTCATTTTTGTTTCCTCCAGTCGGTGAGGCGGCGATCCATGTTCGCCGGTAATCGGAACTCTAGTCAGCCGGTGTGTCGTGAATAGCGCATTTTGCGTCGTTCGCCTTCAGTCAGGCCTCCGTAGATTCCTGGGAGTTCTCCGTCAGGGAACGACATGGCGAAATCGAGGCAGGCGATCCGGACGGGACACGATCGGCAGATCGCGCGCGCTTTTCGAGCCTGATCGTTTCGGCCGCGTTCCTGAAAAAACAGTTCGATCGGCTGTCCGATACAGGCGGCCGAGTAGCGCCAGGACATCATCGAGTGAGCGCCCAGGGACGCCAGGCGTCGCCTCGAGCCTCGGAATACAGGTAGAGCGCTCGAGCGCTTCGGAGGTTCAGGAGAGGGTCATAAAGGTCATTACAGTCGGCGATGATTCCCTGAGCCTGGAGCCAGCCGACCTCGTTGTAGCGGTTCGGTCGACACCAGGAATTCGGGTGAATCTGGAGGAGGCCTCGATCGTCGTCGCGGCTCGTCACGGTCGGATCACATCGGGATTCTCGGAACATGATTCGGAGGAGCCGGTCGAGGATGAACGGATCAGGCGGCCAGCCAGCCTCGACCGCTAGAGGAGCCCAATTCTGACACGGTGTTTCCGGAAAAACGATCGGCGCGAATGTGGTCGTGACCTGCGGTTTCGTGGTCGAAACGGCCGGCGATGTCGTCGAGGTGGTCGTGATCGGGATGTGAACAGTCGACGGAATGGAAACTGTTTCCGTCTCTTGAGGAGGTTCCGCCGGAACGGAACACATAATCAGAGCGCCATAGGTGATACCGGCGATCGCGAGGAACGCTTTCAGGGACATAGGTTCTCCTGGTTAGTCGGGATAACAGGACGGGCGCTGTCTACCGACTCGGAGCGGCGATGTCTAGTCAGCCTTTTTTCTTACCGATGATCGGTTCGACAGGGACGCCGGAACGCGCCGCGATTCCGTTCCCGATCGCATACCCGAGGATGCTTCCGATCATTCCGGTTCCAGCCTCCGACGGGATCGCGCCAACGGCGAGAAGGACAGTCAGGCAGACGAGGCCGACAAGCGCGATCAGCGCTTTCGAGGGGTTCGTGATGTTCATTCGGTTTCCTCCCGAGTAGCGGCGATCAGGATTCGGTCGATCGCCTGGTCGATGTCGTCGGGACTGTTCGCCATGCTCGGCGCGAGTTCGTAGTGAGTCCACATTCCGCCGCGTCCGATCGTCGGACGTTCGTACACTTTCCAGCCGGACAGGAGGCCTCCTGGATCACGGTCGCATCGGTAACCGGCTCCGTAGCCGAGCGTCGGAATCCATGCGCCCACGTAGTCATGAACGGCCTCGACCTGGATGGTGTCGCGGTTCAAGTAGAGGAACTCGATCGCTTTTCGGACGGTGTCGCGGTCGCCTCCGAGGTCGGCGGCGCGGCCGGTCGCATGGACGGAGCGCGCCTGACCGCCTCGGACATTTCTGTTCGCATAGATGCCGAGGTCTCGAGAACCTGGAAACAGGAACAGGAGCCAGTCCTGGAGGCGACGCGTTCCAGGACGAGCGCTCGACGCCAGGTCGCGGTTTCCGGTGTATGGGCGCATCAGGCCGGAGGTGTCGGCCAAACGACCTCGAACGGGTCGGTCGTGTTCGCCGGTAGATCGCGGAGCGCCTGACGGTAGGCCTTCCATGCGGTCGTCGAGGTCGGTGTGTCCGAGAGAACTGTCCAATCGGATTCGGCGAGGAGTCGGTTCCGTCGATAGCGAAGATCGTGCCAGGCTTCTGTTACCTGTTGGTTTTCCCAGGCGGCGATTTCGTCGGGTGTCCATTCCCGTAGTGTTTCCTCGCCTGTTTCGCTGTTGATAATTAGTTCATTCATTGTTTCTGTCCCCATACCTCGATGCGTGTATAAGTGCGATTCGCCATGTTAAATGCGAGTGATCCGAAAGTGGTATACGGGCCGACGTATGATCCCCCCCAGTTCCAGGCGACGCCGTTTGCGCCATAACTGCTGTCCTGGCCTTTGCCGACGCTATGGAAGTTAATTTCGGAGGCGTTAGCGGTGTCTTGTCCGGCGTAGATCAGAACACAAAAGTTATGATTACCGGCCAGGCCAGTCGCCGCATTAACCGGGATACCGTCCACGATGTTTCCCCACCAGTAAATGTTCCCGTTATAGGTTCCGCTGTACCTGTAATTGCTTCCGTTGGTGTCGCCGTTGATTCGTACCCATAGCCGCTGGCTGCTGCTAGTGGTTACATAACCGGTGACCATAAGCACCCGATAGTTATCGAATGAGCCGGTGACGGTCACCGTGGTCGTGTTGGCGGTGGTTGTAGTGATGAGTTCCCAGGGTGTCGAACTGACTGATCCCCAGGCGACCGATCCTGCGCCGTCTGCTAACGGAACTTGATTTAGTGTGGCCGAGGTGGGGTCGAATAGGTTGAGGTTTGTTCCGATGTTGTTGACTTGCGCGGCGGTGAGAACGTCACCATCAACGAAATCGGTTTTAGTGGGCCAGGTCATAAAGTCTCCTAGAGGGTGTTAGTGCCGAGAATACCGAACTCGGTCGATCCGAGAATGAACGCGGTCGATAGTGGATAAGCGGTCGAAAAACGGGTGATCCAGCGGTCGGGCGTGATGTCGTGCGAGTGTCCCTGGATGGTCGTTCGGACGGTGAGTGTCGAGGCTCCGGAGACTGTTTTCGTGACGATGATCGGGTCGCCTATCTCAAGCGTGAGCGCCGGTTCGACACGATTCGAGTCCTCCGAAAGGTCGAGGCCGATCGAATCGACACGGAGCCGAACCTGTTTCCGGTAGTTCAGGATCGCGTTCGCTTTCGCGAGTGCGTCCGAATTGTTTTTCATGTAGAGGCCGGAACGGTAATACGAACGGCGGAAATACTCGGCGATCGACTCGGCGTCGCTCACGGTCTGCGGTGCGCCTCCGAGACGTTCGATCGTCACGTCGTTATAGAGTTCGGTGTCGTCGTAGTTGATGTCGATTTCCTGATAGTCGATTCCGGTTCCGTCGTCGGTGAATTCGTAGGGATCGGGATCGGCGGCGAGTTGGGCGAGTTTGGTTCTCGAGTAGAACGCGGCGTCGCCGTTATGTTCCATGAAAAATGTTCCCAGGTCGGACGCGGCGACAGTCTGGATGGTTTGGAGGCCGGATCGGATTCCGCCTGGATCGTTTTCGAGGAGCGTGTCGCCGATCGAAATGTCACGCTGAACGGTCGGCCAGTCGAGTTCGTCGAGAATTTGGTCGATTCGTTCGCCTGGAAGGTCGTTCGTCGCGGCCGCCGGAATCTCGTCGATGTTTGCGAGTTGGAGGAGCCGGAACCCGTCGATCGCCTGGACGGTGACTGTCGCATAGTCGACGGACTGGTCGGCCCAAGCGTAATCCCAGGATGTGATGTAGCCGGAAAACAGGTAGTAGCCGACGCCGTCGTAGTCAGTCGTTATCTGTATCTGTCTCATCGGCTTTATTTGGCCGTAATAGGGACTGGATTCGTTCGCTGGGTTCCAGTCTCCGGTGAAATCGAGGAATTGGACTGTCGCGGTTCCTGGGGATGTTTCCTCGAACACTCGGTCGCGTCCGTGACGTGTCGAGATTCTGGTCGTGAGCGTCGAAATGTCGACGACCTGAACAGTTGAGGTTCCGAGGACATTCGCGCCGAGTTGTCCGTGTACGGGGTCGCCGAGTTGGAGGACAGGGCCGAATGAGGCTCCGACTCCGAGACGGATTTCGACTTTCGGCTGGCAGGGTAACATCAGGCGACGTTCGAGTAGACGAGTTGGGAGCCGTTTCGCTGGGCGTTGACGAGGCCGCGACGGATCGTTTCGATCAGGTCGTCCTCGGCGATGACGGAGCCGGACACGTTGACGGTGATGTTCCCCATCATTCCGGCGCGATTCAGGGGGATTATGGCTTCTGGGCCTGCTTCGCCGACCATCGCGAGAGTCGGGCCGGTGACGATGCCACCTTCGGCCATCATTCGAGGCAGAGTCACGCGGCCGATCGTGCCGATGTCCGGCGCTAGCGGAATCTTGTTATAGGCACGAATAGCCGAGTTGATCGCGTCGATGATCCAGTTAATGGCCGCTTCGAATCCTCCGATGATGTCGTTTATGACATCCTTAAAAAATCCGAGAACCTTGTCGAACGCGGATTCGGCGGCGTCGGCGAGTGCACCCCAGATTGCTTCGCCAAGTTGGAGGCCGAGTTCGGCGGCAGTTGTGACGAGGTCGACGAACAGTCCTGGGAGCGCCTTCACGAGTTCGACGATGAATGAGGTAAGTCCGGCGATCGCTTTCGGGAGGAGTTCCGCGAGCCATGAGAGGAGCGCTCCGGCCAGTTTCAGGGCTTGAGCGGCGACCTTAGGAACGGCTTCGGTGACGATCCATTGAGTGAGCGCGACGAGGAGTTCGCCGAGTTTCTTGAGCATCGGCTGGATGTTCGGGCCGATCCAGTCGACGAGCGCGTTTCCGAGTTCGACGAGTTTTTCGACGAGCATCGGGAGGCCTTCGTCGATGACCCAATTAGCGGCGGCGGCGATCCATTCACCAAGTTTCTCGAGCATCGGGCCGATACGGGGGCCGATCCAGTCGATGAGCGCCTGACCTAGTTCGCCGAGTTTCGCGAGCCATCCTGGAATTTGTTCGCCGACCCAGGCGAGGAGACGGCCGCCAAGTTCCTGGAGTTTCGCGAGAACTCCTGGAATTTGATTGCCGATTGTCTGGATGATTCCGGACAGGCCTCGCTCGCGGAACATTTCGACGACGCGTTCGATTCCTGGGATCGCTCGGTCGACGATGAACGACACGAATTTCTCGAAAATTGGGAGCAGATAGGCGCCGAGTCGTTCCTGGAGGAGACTAAACGCGACTTTCATTCGGTCGGAGGCGTTCGCCGTCGCTTTCGCGGTTCCGCCGACCTGCTTCTCGATTGCCTCGAGGATCATGTCCTGAGCCTCGAGAGTTTTACCGGACTCGACCAGCGTTTTAATGAGTTCCTGCTCGGATTTAGTGAACGTAATTCCGGATCGGGTCAGCGCCGTAATTCCCTTGATCGGATCGTTCAGGGCTTTTCCGAGTTGGACGGCGTTCATTTCGGCGGAGCCGAATCCGGCGGCCGCCATGTCGACCGCGGCCATAGTTGCCCGATCGAATGAGCCGCCGAGTTCGTCGGCGGTGGTTGCTAGTTCCTTAAATGTGAGGAGTTTCGCCTGGGTGAGTTTGATCTGATTTTGGTCGACGCCAGTCTGGAGCGCCGTTTTCTCAGCCAGAGATGCGAGGCGTTTCGTGAGTTGCTCGACGGACGTTCCGGCGTTCGCTGTCCCTTCGCCGAACAGTCCCATCGATTCGGCAATCTGGGAAATTCGGGCGTTAGCGGTCGCGGCTCGTTCACCTGCGGCGATGAGTTTCGCGCCGACGGCGACTCCGGCGGCTCCGACGGCCGCGATACCGATCGCCGCTTTTTTTGCGACGTTGCCAATTTTTCCGAACGCTGATTCGGCGGCCTTGATTCCCTTATCGGAGAACTCGGAGAGGATCGGGATAGTTATCGCCATTAGCCGAGTTCCTTCTGTATGTAACGCTCGACATCGCGGACGAGGTCTTTCATGTTCGCGGTGACGGCGTCGATTTTCGCTTCGGCGGTCGGCCACATGACGCGCGCCGGTTGACGGCCACGAGTAGAGAACGCCTGTCCGAGCCTGTTATGGGTGCGCGCTCCGGCGAATTCGTAGATCGCGGCCGCTGGGTTCGACTGGACGACCTTTATCGAGGAACGTGATCGGTTTCTGGTGTCGACTTTCGGTCGGACTCCGGATCGGGCGCGCGCGATCGAAAACGGAAACAGTTTCCGTCCCTTTTGCGACCAGACTCGTTTCGTTCCGGACGGGACTAGGGCTTCGTTGTAGTTTGCTTTCGCGGCGTCGACGATCGGAGCGGCGATCCGTTTCACGTTGTCGTTAAATTCCTTCCGGAGTTCAGGGTCGATTCGGCGGAGCGTTTTAGCCGCCTCCTTGACTCCTGTGACTGTTGCTCCGGCCATTTTTCCGACTCTCGTTAGTTATGTGGATGACTGTCGCCAGATCGTCCACGTCGAACTCGATTCCAGGCGGCCACCAGCCGAACTCGACGACTAACTCGGCGAGTCTGCGTCGGTAGGTGGCCGCTCCGTAGGGTTTGGGGTTTCCTGGTCGACGACCTCGATTTCCTCGAGGCGTCGGATGAAATCGTCTAGGACGGCCGGAACGGTGATTCCGCGCTGTTTACAGGCTTCGTGAGCCAGGAACGCTAAATCTTCGATTCCGACTCCGTCCCGATCGAGGGTCGACGCCTTCCGTTTAAAACGGCGTTCCCAGGCGACGATCGTCGCCAGGTTGGTCGTGACCTCGATCGGGCCTTCGCCGATGTCGATTTTCATCGTGATTTTCATGTCGGGACTCCTGACTGTTAAGAGGTTGCGCGTACCCAGGTTCCGCCGGTGAACGTGATGTCGATCGACGACAGTTCGCCGACGCTCGTGTCGATCGGAGGATACGACGCGAGAAACGCTCCGGTGATCGTGTATTCCGGATTCGTGGCCGAGGCCACGTCGTCGGCTGGGAGGATCACGATCGTGGTCGTCGTTCCGACGATCGCGTCGAGGGTCGCTTCGACCTCGGCCGCTCCGTAGGAACAGAACAGGGTCATCGTCACCTCGACGGATTCGAGTCCGGCGGTGTACGAACGTCCGGTCGAGCCGAACGCGGTCGTCTCGAGAGCGTCGTAGCCGACGGTGAGCGTGGCCGCCGTACATTGATCGGACAGGTCGACCGAGTTCACGGTCACGCTCGGATTGCTGAGATAGGTAGTCGTAGCCATTTCTGGGCCTTTCTAGTTACGCCGTGAGGCGATTCTGACGGTGAGGTCGTAACACGGGAGATTCTGGCCGCCGAGTTCGATCGTGTTCGGCTGTCCGGAGGTGATCGGGAGAGTCGAATTCATGAGCGCGTCAACGGTCGTGAGGAGATAATCGGAGGCGTCCTGGTTTCCTGGAGGAGCCGCGAGAACGGACATTCGGAACGTGAGGTCGCCGACGTTATAGGTGAACGCATCGAATGATGGCGGTTCGATGAGAACGGTGAGCGGTCGAGCGTTCCTGGGGTCGGTGACGGCGACGAGGCCGAGACTGGTGATCGTCGACACGAGCGCCTGAGTCGATTCATAGAAAATTCCGGACGGCATTTCATGCGACCTGTGAACGGTTGATTCCGAGGAGACGGTGGACGTTTCCCATACTCATAATCGGCTGGGCCGCGCCCATGTCGGTAAATGAGGCGTAGGAATCGACCGAGCCGCGTTCCCGATACCAGGCCGCCGCTAGAACGGTGACTCCGAGTTTCACGTCTCGAGAGGGAACGGTCGACAGACTGTCGAAATAGCCAGCCGCTTTTCGTCGACGGAACGACCAGTCGTTCGCCGCGTTTACAACAGTCGTGATGAACGCGGTGTCGTTCGCGGTGGCCGATGCGATTCCGAGCCATTCCTGGACATCGGCGGCGACGATCCACGAACACGTTTCCGTCCAGGTGACAGTCCCGAACGGATCGACGGCGGATCGTGCGATGTTGTCGCCAGCATCGACGAAAATCAGTTGGTTTTCGTGGATGATCGAATAATCGAACTCGAGGTCGCCTTCGGTTGAGAGGCCGGTGAAAGCGTAGGGCTCAGTCGAAATAACGGTCTGAGTTCCGTTCAGGGTCGCGTCGCATCCGGCGACGGTGATCGACTGTCCGACTCCGATGTCGGTCGACTGGAGAGTCTGAATCACGGCGACGCCGTCTAGACGTTGCTCGTGGGTGATTGAGAAGGTCGCCATGATTCAGACTCAGCCAGGGGATCAGGAGGCGGTGCGCTTGATGAACTTCGAGGCGTCGAGCATGAGCGCCGAGAAATAGCCACGGAACGCGATCGTCCGAGCCAGTTTCGACGGATCTTCGATCGACACGGCGCCCTTCTGCTGTTCCCAACATTCGAAACCGTCGCCGTGTCCGACGATGATCGTTCCGGCGGCGAAATTGCGATCGACGACGACACGGAGGCCGAACGCGACCGACTCGGCCGAGCCAGGCGACATGGAACCGAACGAGTTCATCGGCCCGACCTGAGGAAACAGCGGTCGACCGCTGGTGTCCACCAGTAGTCCGAGTTTTTCCCAGGTGTCAGGCGACAGGAACAGGTGGTTCGGGAGCCAGCCATTCGACGCCGAGAGGATGTCGGCGGCCGCGCCGTAGATGAACGCGGCCCATTCTGCCGGATCGGTCAAGTTCGCATCCGAGAGGACGAGGGTGTTCGTGGCTCCGGCGACGAGAGCGTCGGCGGCGACATCGTCGGTCTGGTTCGCGTAGATGCGGCTCATGTCGTCGAGGAGCGCGCCGAGAACCTCTGGACTCGACCAGTCGAGGCTGGCCTCTGAGACGGAGCAGAAGCCGCCGTAAATGCCCTTCGTGACCTGGATGTCGTCGACGACGAATGTTCCGTCGTCGATCGTGGTTCCCTGGGTGACGGTTCCGATGGTCGTGTGCGTGGTCACCTTCGGACGAATGAACACTTTTCCGGATGCTGGCATCTGACGGACTGATACGGCATCGACGACAGGTCGGAGGCCGCGAAAGTTGTTGTAGATCGGCGACACAACCGGCAACGGCATGAGGCCGTCGAGGTCGGTCGTTGTCACGTCGGGCGCGGCGGCCTTGATCTTCGCCTGGAGTTCGGCGAATCGTGAGCCGCCTTCGACGGCGGCGGCGATCCATTCGCCAGGGGTCGGCATCTTGAACTCGCGTCGCGGTTCGGCGAACAGCGGAGCGGATGCCACGACAACCGGAGCGGCCGCCGTAGTTTCGTTGGTTTCGGTCATGACTGAATCCTCCTCGGGTTCAGGGTATTGGGGTTCGGGATCGTCCTCCGGAGCGGAGGCGACGACGGATGTGATTCGCGCATCCGAAAACGCGGGAATCGCGACGAGGCTGAGTTCGTGCCAGGTTCCGGCCTGAACTCTCATCGTTCCGTCCTTGTCGAACTTGTATTTCGTCGGTTCGACTCCGACGCTGACGGCGTCGAGCGCTCCCATTTTCAGGAGTTCTAACGCGTCGTCTCCGGCTCGTGTCGAGGCGACACGGGCCGTGAACATCATTCCCTGGTCGGTCGAAACTCGTTCGGTGACGAGGCCTCGAACCTGGGACAGATCGTGTGATTCGACGAGTTTCGGCGCGCGTCCATCCTCAGGGAGTGATCCTGGTTCGAATAGGACACGCTGTCCGAGACTGTCGGTCGTTGCGACATTCCAGGGAACGGCGAGGCCGGTGATCGAACGAGACGGAGCCTCGTCCGGCGCGGCCGCGTCGATAGTGAGATCGGTGACGTTTAGTCGGATCATGAGTTCATTCCTTCCGGAACCTCGATCGGTTCCTCCTGGACGATTTCCTGTTCCTGTTTCCCGAAAATGTCCTCTGTGTCGAATTCAACGTGTCGTCCTCGAGGAATGATGTCGTCCATCGAAAGGCGTTCGGCGATCGCGGTCGCGTAGGGTTTAGCGCCCCATATCCAGAGGTCGACGCGTTGTTCCTGCGCGTTGTTGTAGGTCATTCCCGACGATGTCGGAGCGGAAACTAGGTAGGCCGGTACTCCGGCGAGTCTCGAGAGTTCGAGCGCGGCGTGTTGACGTGCTTCGGTGAGTTGGAGTTTCTGAGGGTCGGATGAGAATTCGACGAATTTCACGGCGGAGTTCAGAGCGCCGATCGAGGAGTCGCGTCGCGCTCCGGCCCATGCGGAGGCGAGTTCGCCGAGTTCGTCGCCGGACATCGGTTCCGAGTTGTCGGTCTGTTGGAGGTATCCGGCGGCAATTTCGGTAAGTGCGAATCGGCGAGCGGCTTCGTCGAGGCGCATCGCGATATCGATCGAACGTCGGCCGGTGTATACGATGCCCTGATCGGCCGCCAGGAAAAACACGACATTACGCTGATCCAGTTCGACGCCGTTAAACATGACGGTCGACGGATTTCCGAAATACTGCGGCGGTTCGTTGTCCGGTGTCGTGATCGATCCCATCGGGAGCCATTCGAACGACTGAGGAAATCCTGTCGAGTAGCGGCTGGTGATGTACCAGCAGGCCGCGCCATAGAACATGAGATCGGAAACAGTTTGGGCGATCATGAACTGTCGGGTGACTTTCGGATCGGGTCGAGTCATCCACGATTCGCCGAGGACATAAATTTTTTCGTATTCCTCGCCGTTCCATTGGAGCGTGTATTGGCGAATATCGAGTCCGGCGACCATCGTCGCGAGCATGGATCGGGCGCGCGTGATCGTTGGGATCGACAGCGCTCGTTCCTCGACAGTCCCGACTGAATAGCCGAGGAACGAGCCTCGCTGTCCAGCCACTCCAGCGGCGGCCTTGATCGGTACGACCGCGGCCGCTGGGCCGTGCGATGAGCGGCGAAAGATTCCCATTCCGACGCGCATCATCTCACATAGTGGGACGGATTTCTAGGATCGGGCGACGCCGATCGCTGGACGCCGATTCGGAGCCTTCCTCGAGGCAAGCGCCGCCGACCAGACGAGCGTCCGGCAGAGTTCGATCGGGCCTGGGGATTTCTGGGAGGAGAGGACGACTGTTCCGGAGGTTTTCCCGAGAACGGCTCGAGAGACGTGTTCGGTGAGTTGTATCTGGCCGGAATGGACGAGTTTCCCTTCGGTGATCATGTTCCGGACGAGGCTCGTGTATTTCAGGAGTTCGCCGTAGCCAACAGTTTGGGAGCGTCTCCGATATTTGTCCGGCGTATGTATGTCCAGGGTCGGGGTCACGCCGAACTGAACATCAGGGTCGCCGAGAACACGGTCGACCTCGATCCACATCGCATCCTCGGATTCGACGGTGAATTCGACGGCGACCTGGACTCGGCCGTCGGGCCGGAGCGCCGCTCGGACTCCCACATAACGCGAATCGTCGATCGACGAGTCGACGGTGAGCGTTCCGCCTGGAGGCATCGGATCGGCGGTTTCCTGGGATTCCCAAATTCCGATCGGGAGCCACGCCTGGGAACTCGCGACCCAACAGTTCAGGTGAGCGCGGAGGAACGCGGCTCGATCGGGGGATTCGGCGGCCGCCTCAAGCGCCTCGATCCGGACAGTTTGGCCGAGAGCAGGGTTCGCCCACGGCCACCATTCCCGACCCCAACCGGAGCCAGGCGGAGGTGACCATTCGGCGAAATACAGGCGAGACGGTTTTCCGGTGTCGATCGCGTGGATCGCCTGTTCCCGAATCTTAATCATCGCCGTCGACGACTGATCCCCAGCAGTTGACCACATCGACAGGAGCGGCGACGGTCGGGCCAGCATCGTCGGCCGGAGCGCATCGAAAATCACGGTCGGCGCTATTTGCCAGAGTTCGTCCACCAGGACGAGATCGTTCGACGCGCCATGCTGGGAGCCGGTAGCGGCGACGACTCGGAGCGTCGATCCGTCCGGCATGATTAACTGTTCGCGGCCATACGACCAGAACGCTTTCCCTCCGGCCTTTTCGAGAATGGGAGCCAGGGTTCGAAACATCGCCGATGAGCGGTCGAGTTTGTTCGCGACCAACATGACGGACTGGGCGTCGTTCCGAATTCGAGGCATTTCCTCGAGCCACCATCCAGCCAGCGCGAGGAGGCCCACCGACTTTCCCTGCTGGCGGCCGCAGGTCACCAGGGACTCGGTATGGCAGAGAACGCCGTCTCGGTGTTCGAGTTGTCCGTCGATCACGAGCCTCTGCCACGACATGAGCGTTTTCCCGAGATGCTTTTCGGCCCATTCTGCGACCTGGGGGCCGAAACTCTCAGGACTCAGGCTCGACGTGACCAGTCTCGGCTCGGCTCGTCCAACTAGCGGCAAATCCGACCGATCGGAGCCAGATTCGGCCGAATCTCGACCTTCTGAGAGATTCTCCGTCC
>Ga0222714_10004142_pt1 | contig 14371 bp, 12 predicted proteins | sample C33_3DmetaG_FD_165048 | JGI IMG/M metagenome (GOLD analysis project Ga0222714, IMG submission 165048) | Estuarine water microbial communities from San Francisco Bay, California, United States - C33_3D | ecosystem: Environmental > Aquatic > Marine > Unclassified | place: USA: California... | reverse complement strand
AGTCTTCTAAAAATTGGTGTTCTAAAAATCATATTAATTTTCATATGTGTTTTCATTTATTAAGTTTTTTAGCAGCATGTTATGCATTCTTAAATTTAATATATTTTTAAAAGGACTTAAAGACCAAAACACTTCATTCTGAAGGGAATTTCTTTAAATTCACGAAAAAAAGGTTAAAAAAAGTTCCCTACACATGTAGAGAAAAATACTGATTTCAAAAAATGAAAAGTGTTTTTACTTTCTCAAAATGGACAAAAAAAATGTCCAAAATTGGATAGCCAAAATACTCCTTACTGACGAAAAATTTCGCTGACGATGTTGAAAAATTATCGTCACAAATTAATCTGAAAATTTTTTTTTGTGATTGTAATTTTTTTTTATTTTTTGCGAAAAAAGACTTAAAATTTTTTCTCTAGGTGACATATGGAAACATTTAGCGAACAAAACAAAGTAGCAAAAGTAGCAAATATTTTTTATTGCGAAAAATGTGATTATGAATGCTCTAGAAAATTTAATTGGAATAAACATTTATTGACAGCTAAACATATCCAGGTGACGCAAGGTGACGATTTTGTAGCAAAAGTAGCAAAAAGTAGCAACCCCCTGTTTTATTCGTGTGATTTTTGTAACAAAGAATATTCGTCAAGAAACGGATTATGGAAACATAAAAAAACGTGCTGTGAACAAAAAACTAACGAAGAAATATCTACTAAAGAACTTGTTTTAATGTTATTTCAACAAAATAATAAAGTCCAAGACGCTATTATCGAGATGTCTAAACAAATAGCAACAACAAATAATAATACAACCAACAATAATAATTCACATAATATTACTAATAACTCATTTAATCTTCAATTTTTCTTAAACGAAACATGTAAGAATGCTATGAATATTACTGATTTTGCTAACTCGATAAAACTCCAATTATCAGATTTAATTAGTGTTGGTGAACTAGGTTATGTAGAAGGTATTTCGAGCATTATAGTAAAAAACTTAAATGCTCTAGATATAACAGAGAGACCTGTTCATTGTACGGATAAAAAACGTGAAACAATTTACATAAAAGATGAAGATAAATGGGAAAAAGATGAAGACGATAAAAAATTGAAGAAATTTATCAAAACAATAGCTTTTAAAAATCAAAAACTATTTCCACAATTTAAAGAAAAGTATCCAGACTATAATGATTATGATTCAAAACATTCAGACCAATATAGTAAAATAGTAATAGAATCTTTGAACGATAGTAATGCTGAAAATGAAGAAAAAATAATAAAAAACATATCAAAAGTAACTACTATTGATAAGAGTAAACATGCCTAACCATTATAGGTAACAAAACAGATTAATTTATTGCCAGTATTAGTATCAAACCTAATGTCACTAGTATTAAACATTTTTGTTATACTAGTGTCAACAGAATAACCATTGCTGACCAAATATGATATTAAATTAGGAACTTCATCGACGACCATTAAATCGCTGCCGAATTTGCCACAACCGGTATTACATCCACCAAGGGACATTATAGCATATCCGCAGTCTTTTAGAGGACTACATGGTCCGGGTTGTTTAAATTCACTTAAAGGTGGAAACTTAACAAATCTTACTAAATCACCTAATGGTCCTTGTGGTTTTAAATTAACAACAACAATGTTTTTATAACATTGATTATATGTATCTAAATAAGGTTGGCTAAATAATGAAATAGTTTTTGCTTCTTGAATGGGGGATGGAGGTATGCCACGATTTAAATTATTAGGTTTAATGGAAACTCCTCCCATTCTTTTAAAGGTTTGTTTGGTATGCATATTATTAATAAAGTTATACATATTAAACTAAATACTGAAAATAAATTTTTATGTGTATATATATGTCAAGATATTATGCTAATTATCCACAATATTTAGGTGCTGAGAGATGTTGTAATGCCGGCACGATTGGTCCGCAAGGTATAAGAGGTCCGCAAGGTATACAAGGTCCAACTGGAAAAACAGGCCCTACTGGATTTACAGGAGCTCAAGGTATTCCAGGAACAGCTGTAAATACAGGTGCTACTGGATATACAGGACCATTAGGAACAGGTCCCACTGGACAAATAGGGTCAACTGGTAGAACGGGAACAACCGGACCTACAGGACCATTAGGAACAGGCCCCACTGGACAAATAGGGCCAACTGGTAGAACGGGAACAACTGGACCTACAGGACCATTAGGAACAGGCCCCACTGGACAAATAGGATCTACAGGAATTAAAGGTTCTACAGGACCAACCGGGTCTCCAGGAGGAGGAACAGGACCAATTGGTCCTACAGGTCCTATAGGATTTACTGGGCCTCAAGGTGCTCCTGGAACAGCTTCATTAACAGGAGCAACTGGAACATTAGGACCTACAGGGCCTAGTACAATTCTTCAATATGTATATAAAAATACCGGTTTTACAGATGCTTCAAATAATGTATCAAAAAACACTGAAGCTTATCCAGGATTAGGTATAAATGGATATGGGTATGATGCTAGTTCATCTGGTTATTCATTAAATATAACTCCTCAAACATCGAGCAGTAAAGTAAAAGTGACTTTTAAATTAAAATATTTAACTTCAAATAGTGCAAACGAAAATTTAACAATTGGTATAGCGAGAGGTATAGGTGGAACATATACTTTAGTAGCAAAAGATACATTATTAGGAACAGCAACAAGTAGTAACCCATTAAGGGATTCATATACTTTTGTTTTTATGGATGAGCCAAACACAATACAACCAATAACTTATGCTCTTTTTTATAATTTAGATGTTTCAGGAGTCGCAACAACATATTATGGTATTGTAGGAAATTCAAATACAAACGCAGCAACATGTATAATTTTAGAAGAATATATAGGTTCAGGTTTTGCAGGTTATGGAGAGACAGGTCCAACTGGACCAGGTGGAAATGGTGTTGTAATACAATATGCTTATACAGATAGAAATAATGCCTCACTAATTTCTTATACAACGGACACATCGTTTAATGTAGATTTATCTGCAAATAACTATAATGTTTCAATTACACCACAATCAAATCAAAGTAAAATAAAATTAATGTTTAAGATAAAATACTATGTTGGAACAGTTGGAGCCACATTAACCTTTACAGTTTTATATAATAACACAACTGCAATTCTTCAAGATACAGTATATGGAACATCGTCGGTTGGTTCTGGATTAACAGATGATTATATTGTAAATTATCTTCATTATCCTGCTACCACAAACGCTTGTAATTATTCTATTTTATATAAAGTAAATTATTCAGGTGTTTCACCTTTACCGCAACTAGTTGGTATAATTGGAACTACGGAAGACCCAAACACAAGTAATACATTGTATGTTGAAGAATTATTAGGTTCAGGAACTGCTAATCAAGGGTCACCAGGTTCAACAGGACCAATAGGACCAACAGGGCCAATATCAACGAATGGTGTTATTATTCAATATCAATATAATAATTCATTAACTTCAGATATATTAACAAATTCTACAAGTGAACAATTAGCTACAGGATATTATGTAGATATAACACCACAATCAAACCAAAGTAAGATTAGAGTAGATTATAAAGTAAAATACAAAACAAGTTATGCGGCAGACACCTATTTAAATTTATCAGTAAAAAGAGCACCTGGACCAATTTTTACTTCATATACAGATGTGTTTTCGGATACATTATTAGGTTCAGCAAATGCCGGAGGACCATTAAACAATATTTATACTTCAAATTTTATAGACAATCCTTCAACAACAACATCACAAAGATATCAGATGTATTATACAGTAATTGACCCTAGCAGTAATTTAGGTTCTGATACATTGGGTATATTAGGTTCAACAGGAAATTGTTTAGTATTAGAAGAATTATTAGGTTCAGGAACGGCGAATCAAGGATCGACAGGTCCGACAGGTTGGACAGGACCAGCTGGAAATGGTGTAATAATCCAATATAAAACAACAGACTTATCTTCAGAGCCAAGTTCTTATGCTACTAGTTTGAATGAGGTAGATTTAAGCGGTAATTATAGTTGTTCAATAACACCACAATCATATTTGAGCAATATATTGACTCAATTTAGAATAAAATATGCTTCAAGTTTTTCTGCCAATGATAGATTAACAATAAATGTAAAAAGGTCTATTGGTGGTGGAGCATCAACTACTATAGCTAGTGATACATTTTTAGGAAGTGAAACAGGTCTATTTTCAAATAATGATTTATATACATTAAATTATGTTGATAGCCCAGGAACAATGAGTTCTGTGAAATATTATTTGACATATCAAATTGAAGCGTTAGGCGGAATACCTCCGGCTAATACAATAGGCATAATACAGAGTCAAGGAAATAATATAGTATTACAAGAATTGCTAGGCACTGGAACGGCAAATCAAGGTTCAACTGGTTCAACAGGACCAACAGGACCAACAGGTCCAGTAGGAAATGGGGTAATAATTCAATATAAGACAACAGATTTATCTTCAGAATTGAGTTCTTATGCTACACAATTAACAGAAGTTGATTTAAGTAATAATTATTTCTGTTCAATAACACCTCAATCTAGTTTAAGTAAAATTTTAACGCAATTTAGAATAAAATATGCATCAAGTTATAATGCTAATGATAGATTAACAATAAATGTAAAAAGATCTATTGGTGGTGGTTCATCAACTACTATAGCAAGTGATACATTCTTAGGAAGTGAAACAGGTGTAACTTTAAATAATGATTTATATACACTAAATTATGTTGATAGTCCAGCAACAATAAATGAAGTAAAGTATTATTTAACATATCAAGTCGAAGCATCTGGTGGAATACCTCCGGTTAATACAATAGGTATAATACAAAGTCAAGGAAATAACATAGTTTTACAAGAGTTATTAGGGTCAGGAACAGCAAATCAAGGTTCAACAGGTCCAACAGGACCATTAGGACCAACTGGTAGTAAAACATTTGTAATAGACCATCCAATAGATAATACAAGATATCTTGTTCATGCTTGTTTAGAAGGTCCAGAATCAGGTGTATATTATCGTGGAGAGGGAAGAATAATAAATGATAAATTTATAACAATTACATTACCAGATTATGTTGATAAAATTGCGACAAATTTAACAATAAATGTAACTCCAATTTATGATGAAATGAATAATATAAGTGTATCTTTATGTTGTTCAAGGGTAAAAAATAATAAATTTAATGTTTATGGTAAAAATTGTGAATTCTTTTGGATTGTTTATGGAAAAAGATTAACAATTGAAGTAGAGCCACATAAAATAAGTTCAAATTTAAAAGGTAATGGTCCTTATACATGGATAGAATATTAAAAATAAAATTTTGTTATTATATATGTCAAGATATTATACAAACTATCCAGAATATTTAGGAGCATTAAAATGTTGTGATTTAAGAACACAAGGGCCTCCTGGACCTGCCGGACCTGCCGGACCTGCTGGTATTGGAGAACGAGGATATACTGGTCCTTCTGGTATAAGTTTTACTGGACCAACTGGAAGAGGTTGTAGGGGTCAGACAGGTCCAGCAGGATCAGCAGGTCAAGCAGGAGCAACTGGTATGACTGGTCCAACAGGACCTGAAGGTATTCCAGGAACAGCCGTAAATACAGGTTCTACTGGTCCAGCGGGACCAACTGGTATGACTGGTCCAACAGGACCTGAAGGTATTCCAGGAACAGCCGTAAATACAGGTTCTACTGGTCCAGCGGGACCAACTGGTATAGGTCCAACAGGACCTGAAGGTATTCCAGGAACAGCTGTAAATACAGGTGCTACAGGATATACAGGACCATTAGGAACAGGTCCCACTGGACAAATAGGTCCTATAGGATATACAGGTCCACAAGGTCCACAAGGTATTCAAGGTATACAGGGTGTACAAGGTATACAGGGTGTACAAGGTACTACAGGTCCACGAGGTAATACAGGTCCACAAGGTGTTCAAGGTCCACAGGGTTCTTTAGGAAGTACAGGTCCACAGGGTGTTCAAGGTCCACAGGGTGTTCAAGGTCCACAGGGTGATACAGGGTCAATAGGTTTACAAGGTATTCAAGGTGATACAGGGTCAATAGGACCAACAGGATTACAAGGTATAGAAGGAGTAACTGGTCCAATTGGTCCAACAGGTTTTGAGGGTCCTCAAGGTATTCCAGGGACAGCTGTAAATACAGGAGCAACCGGACCACAGGGTATTCAAGGAACACCTGGTGCTGGTGGAACATTAGGTTACTGGGGTTTATTTTGGTCTGATGTTAGTCAAAATAATACAGATCCTGCTAATCCATTAGCAATGTCATTGAATAATACAGACTCTAATTCATTTGGTGTAAGTATAACAAATGATACTTCAGGTAATCCAACAAGAATAACTATGGCAAATTCTGGTATATATAATATACAATTTTCAACACAAGTTAAAAAAACTGATGTTAATTCAAATAATTTAGATATTTGGTTTAAAAAAAATGATATAGATTTAAGTTATTCAGATACGGCATTAACATTAATAAATCAAGGAGATGCTGTTGTAGCAGCTTGGAATTATATGTTACAATTTGATGCAGGTGATTTTATTCAGATAATGTGGTATAGTTCTGATACGCAAATGTATTTAGCATCAGAGCCTGCTAATTCTATTCATCCTGCAGTGCCTTCAGTAATAGTAACAGTTCAACAAATAGCATATAGTGGTCCAACAGGTCCAACCGGGCTTGGTGTAATAGGTTCAACTGGGCCGACCGGTTATACAGGTCCTTGTTGTACAGGTCCAACTGGTGTACAGGGTATTCAAGGCGTTACGGGTCCACAAGGTATTCAAGGTCCGACTGGACTTCAGGGTGTTCAAGGTATACAAGGTATACAAGGTCCAACTGGTCTACAGGGTATTCAAGGTATTCAAGGTGATATTGGTCTACAGGGTATTCAAGGTATACAAGGTATACAGGGTACACAAGGTGATGCTGGTCCACAAGGTATTCAAGGTATTCAAGGTCCAGCAGGAGCTCAAGGTGATGTAGGTCCAGCAGGAGCTCAAGGTGATGCAGGTCCAGCAGGTCCAGCAGGTCCACAAGGTCCAGAGGGTCCAGCAGGTTCAACAAGTTATGATGCGGGAACACTAGGAGGTTATGCGCCATCTTATCTAGGCACGTCTGGAAGTACTATACCAGTAAGAGGTGGTATAGCTGATTTAAAAGCAAATTTTTTAGTAGTAACAGGTGGAGCAGCTGGTCAAGCATCACAAGATATTTATTGGGAAAACGCAAGTAGCACAGGATTTTCAACATATTTTTCAGGTCAAAGACGTATAACATTTACAGTCGCAGGGGTTGAAGGAGGTTATTTAAGAAATACAGGTTTTGTAAATGTATCAAGTATAAAAAACAAAAAAGATATAGAAAACATGAATATAAATTTGGAAGATCTTTATAAATTAAATTTAATAAAATATTACCCAAAAATAAATTTAGAAAAGGATGAGGAATATAATGAATTGAAGACACCAGGTTTAATTGCTGAAAGTGTTCATGAAGATTGTCCAAGTTTGAGGGAATTTTTAAATTATGATGCTAGTTATAATCCAGATGGTATATTATATGAAAGATTAGCAATTGCATATATAGAATTATTAAAAAATCATAATAATAGATTGAAAATAGTAGAGACCTATGAGACAAATATAAATAATTTAACATTAAAAATAGAACAATTAGAAAATAGGATAAAAGAATTAGAAAATAAATTATAAAATTGATATAAAAAATGATATTAGAAATAAAATATAAATAAATAAAATGGAACTTTCAAGGGAACAGCAAATAGCATTTGATAAATATGTTCAAGGTCATAACATATTTATTACAGGACCTGGTGGTGCTGGTAAATCTGAACTAATAAGAATGATTTATAAGCACGCAAATGCCCGATTTAAGGATATTTATGTTACAGCTTTGACAGGTTGTGCGTCAATTTTATTAAATTGTAAAGCAAAAACGCTACATTCATGGGCAGGTATTGGACTAGGAAATGGTACATCTGAACAGCTAATTATGAAGATAAAAAAGAATAAATTTTTAAAGGCAGTTTGGAAGGGAACAGATATTTTAGTCGTTGATGAGGTAAGTATGCTTTCATTGAAGTTATTTAATATATTAAATGAAATAGGTAAAGCAGTAAGAGGGAATCAAAAGCCATTTGGTGGTATTCAATTGATATTTTCAGGTGATTTTTATCAGCTACCTCCAGTTGGTGACCATTTAGAGGCAGATACGCAACGATTTTGTTTTGAGAGTGATGAGTGGAATTCAGTGTTTCATCGAGACAGCCAAATAGAGTTGAAAAAAATTTTCAGACAAACAGATGAGATTTATTCGTCAATTTTAAATCAAATTAGGGAGGGGAGAATTAAGAAAAGGTCGAATGAATTGCTTCTAGAATATGTAGGGCGAGAATTAGACTCAAATTTAGTGGCAGAGCCGACGAAATTGTTCCCTACAAAGAACAAAGTAGAACAAATCAACATTACAAAAATGTCGGCACTACATGGGGAAGAAAAAGAGTATAAAATTAAGTACATAAAGGACTTAGAAATGACAAAAGGAGAAAAGGAAGTAAGACGTCAATTTACAGATCAAGATATTCAAATAGAATTGGATTTCTTATCTGGAAACTTGATGTGTGAAAAAGAGATGAAAGTAAAGATAGGAGCTCAAGTAATGTGTATTATTAATATTAAATCAGAAGCAGGCGATATTTTGATTTGTAATGGAAGTCAAGGTATCGTTAAAGAATTTTGTGAAGTTACTGGCTCGCCAAAAGTGAAATATAATAATGGTATTGAGATGGTAATGTGTCGTCATATTTGGGCAAGTGATAAAATTCCTGGTATTGGTGTTTCTCAAATTCCGCTGATTTTATCGTGGGCATTAACAATTCACAAATCTCAAGGTGCGACGTTAGATGCTGCGGAAATTGATGTAGGAAGTGGTATCTTTGAATGTGGACAAACTTATGTAGCGCTGTCTCGTGTAAAGAGCTTAAATGGTTTGTATCTGACGTCATTTGATGCGAGACGAATCCGTATTAATAAAAAAGTAAAAGAATTTTATGAATCATTGCGACTATATCATGAATCAAAAGAAACAAACCAGGAAGTATATGTTCCTCTAGTTATTGCGGAGGAAGTTCAAGTTGCTATTCCTACAAATTTAGATGCTACAACAACGAATCCATTCGTCAATTATCAATATGTAGAGGCACAAGCAGAATTAGCAGAAGAAAAATATGATGGTCCTCAAGAAAATTCAAATATAAAGGTTATAAAATTAACATAAATTAACTATTCTCTCAAAATAATTGTTTTAAGAGTATCAAAAGCTTGTTGGTCATTTCTAATTTTTTTTAATGTATCGAAAATTTTATCATAAGTTCCTCCATCTAATTCACAAGTTTCAAAATATAAGCCACAATATGACTCAATAATTGGGTCAATAATATCGTAAACCTCTTTAACTTCTTTATCAAACCCACATATTCTAGTTAAATTAGACATAAAATTTTTAAACAATTTAATTCTTCTTTTAATTTCATCATCATAATTTTTAAATAACTGCTCTTCATATTGTTGATTAATTTCACGTTGTTGTTCCATTTCCTGCATACTCAAATACATAGCTTTATCCAATTGTTTTTCAAAATCACTTCTAGTATCTTCTAGAAGCGTTTCTCTAACGACTTCATCAGGTTGTCTAATATTATCGTCTTCTTGAAAGTTATCCATTTTACAAAGTATACATTATTTTTTAGTTATTTATTTAAATCAATTTTTTAAATATGTAACATAAAATACTTAAAGAGTTCATTTCAATATCTGGTTTTAAAAGTTTTAAAATAAAATTGAAATGAAAAAAGCATTAAAAAAATAAAATCATATAAGTAAATATACAAGGCTAAAACCATAAAATGGAATTTATAAATGACGCAAACTCGTTTATTAGAACAACGACCGGAGTTGTTAATATTTTATCTAATAATATTTCTAATATCCCTAATAATATTAGAGGATGTGATAATCTTTCTGATTTACTTCAGAATACCTCAGCAAATTTGGATGTTAGTAAGAATAATTATGATTATGATAGAAAGAATGATGATATTACAAATATTCCTATAGAGATTTATAGATATAAATTTAATAATGATTTTACAAATGAATTATTTAAATTTTCAAAAGTTCATCAGTATGACCATCGTAAGGATTTTAAAGAAGCATGGGAAGTATGGATGGCCGATAATGAAAATATAGTTGACGAAGAAGTGAGGCGGTTAACGAATTTAGGTTATGAAGGAGATATTATAGACAAGATGTTTAAGAGTGCAAGATATTATTTTAGAAAAAAAAGCACTGAAAAAAAGGCACCAGTGAAACGTCGCATTTACGTAGGTTCTCAAAAGGATTTATTAGAAGCAATGGATGAGCATATTAAGTCAAATATTTTGTCAGGAGATTTTAAGCCATCAGATGGATTTGACGAATTCTGTAAGAAAAATGTTGATATTTTGAAAGAGCAGATAAATATTCTATGTCAATCTGGTTTAACAGATTCTAACGAAATCAAGGCTAAAATTAAGAAGACGTATAAGAACCGATATTTCTTAATTATTAGTAAATAATTGAAATATAATAGATATGATAAATTTATTTTTTTTTATTAAAATTGATTACTTTAAATAGTATTTAAATATATTTACTTAACTGATTTAAAGAAAACAACTAATTTTGAATTATGCGATTATTGTATTATATTCAGACTGAACTTGTTATTGAATATAAAGATAAACATGGTATTAACCAATATATTTATACGAATAGGGAACTATTTAAGAATTATATAGATGAATCTGTATATAGTGATATAGTATATAATTCTGGTAGTGATAACAAAAACTTTAAAGACGAAATTGAGGGAATACTTAAAAATAATACATATAATATAATTTTGTATCAACATGGAAAATGGTTACGAAAATCATATAAAGACAAATATAAAACTTTAGTATTTAAAATATTTCCAGATATTTTTGAATTGATAAAAGTTTATAAGAAAAATACTGCATATCAATGAATGTTATAAATTTATTTAAAAAAATAATAAAGATTGTAATATAATTAATAAAATGGAATCAAATATAAATATATCAACAATAAACAAATATTTCTCTCAAAATAAGGAAAAACAAAGTAATAATTATCGTACAAAAATAGTAAATTATTCACATTTTTCTTTTAATGAAGCAAATATTGCTCATAAAATTAAACAAATACCATATTATTCCAATTTTTTTACAATTTTAGACGATTATGAAGCATTAAATGTATCTCAATTAAATGAAAATATAATTGAAAAATTGAAAAATACAGATAATATTCAGTATTATTTATTCAAGTATTCTGATAAGAATTCGATTGATTTTATTGATTTTCTCTACAATTCTACATCTATTAAAAAACTTATTTTTAATATTATTGACTCATTTCAACATCTTTTATCTGGACTTCATATTTTAAATGAAAATAACATATGTTTTTTTGATATTTCACCAAAAAATATAGTCTTTCTAGAGAACTTTCGAGAGAAACCAGTAATAAAAAATTTTAGATTTAGTTTAAATGTAAAACATCTAGATTATACGTATTTTTCAAATATTTTAAATAAATTAGAGGATTTTACATATCAACCATTAGAAATACATATTCTTTATTATTTCGTAAAACACGATATAAAAACGATTTCTTACGGGTTTATTGAAGAATTTTGTGAAAATTATGTAGAAAACTTAAATATTTTGAGGTTATTTTCAGAAAACTATAAAAAATCTTATAAGGAGCAATGTATTGAAACTATGAGAAAATATATAAATTTACCTAAAAAACAAATTATTGAAGATATATTGGAGAGAAATGAAAAATGGGATGTATATGGTATTAGTATGATATATTTACAAATTTTTGGATGTATTTCTCGTGTTTTCTCTCTAAAAGGTTCTTTTATAAGTAAAATTACACTAGAACTCTCAAAAAATCTTCATCCAAATTCAGATAAAAGGATGTCTTTGGAAAAAACATTAGAAACCTTCAATAAGTTATTAAATGAGGAAGAAAATTGGAGTTTTGTAAATAAACTAGATAATTCTAAATTGGAACAATTATTTGATGAATTTACAAAATAATTATGAATCTTATTATAAAGTTATTATTTTACACCTTTTTACATTTCAGATTCCGATGTTATTTACTACATTTAGCACATTTTATATTTACCTTTTCTAAATAACTGATATTATTTTTATGTTTATAGTTTGTCCCACACCAAAAACAAGTAACAAAGTTATTACAAGTGCTACAATATAAATAAATACAATTTACGCAAAATTTTTTATTACAAATTTCACATTTGTAAAAATCACCAAAAACAGAATTAAGATTATCATTTTTTCTTACATGACATCCTTTACCTTGACAAATATAATTATCTATATTATTTTCTTCAATAAGTTTTTCGTTATTCATTAAGGTAATATAATAAATTATTTTTATATAATTTTCGTTATATAAAAATCGGCGTTTGAAATGTAAAAAGGTGTAATAAGATTTAATGTCTACGATGTCTGCGAGATTTTCTTCCACCACTCATAGAAGCATGTCTACTTCTGGATCTTCTAGATTTTCTACTCTTTTTAGAAGTTTTAGTTCTAACACCAGATGCGGAAGCACTAGAGTGTTTCATTTCAGATTTACGTTTACTAGCATCCTCTAACGCTTGTTTAAATTCATAATTAGAATTCTTGGCTTTACCTTCAGCATATATTTTCTTAACAAAAATATTCCAATCACTAAGCTTTCTTGTCATTATATAATAGTGAAATATTATATTATTTCTAAATATCATAACCAATTTCTAACTCTAGAGTGAAACTATAATCCATATTATTTAAATTAATAATGTCTCCATATTGATTTAATAATTCGACCTTTAAACGCTGAATTCTGACTGGTCCAAAGTATTCTCTTTTTCTCTCGATAAAATCATTTCCATTTGTAAAATTAACATAAAAAGGTTGCGAAGTAATAGGTATCATTCCTAAAATATTATCTCCAATTATACTTTTGGAATACATACCAAATACATTTTGAGCTTGGGAATTATTATAGTCATTTAAAACAAAATATATATAATTAGGATATGCTCCATTATAAACGCCTTCCGTAGTATATGAATTACTATTATAATAAGATTCATCTCTATACCCGATTATCCATCCAAAATTTTTGTAAATTTCTTCAATTTCAACACAATTTTGTAAACGTTGACCTTGAGTAGGATTATAAACTCTTTTTTTACCAGGAACTTTTTGTAAAGTTTCATTAAAAATCATAGTAAAATTAGATAAAGTATTAGATATAGTTATTTTATTAGAATTGACATCATAAGTTACAATAAATCTATCTGGAGATATTGATAGTTGACTATTAATTTCAGTTTGTAAAAGTGTAGCAAAATCACTAATACTATTGTAATTTCCATCAGGAAAAGTGATAGTTCCACTAATACTTGTAGTGTCTTCTTCAATGAAAAAAGTGTTATTTCCATTAGATTTGGAAATACAATAGATAACATTAGGTAACTGGAGAGAAGACAATCTTAATGATAAAACATTTTTAAAATAATAAGGTAATACAATTGTGAAATCTGTAGACGAACTTCCAAAATAATCTTCACGAAATAAAGTATTTAAAACGATAGTTTGAAAAATGGTTTTACGTTTAAGATTATTAAGGTTGCTTCTAGAAATATTAGTAGGATATGCTTCAACAGGTTCCAAATGTTTTTCTTTATTGATGATATCATTAAAAGTGATGGTTTCTTTATTCATAACATATGTATGACCAGCATATGTAGTGGATGTTTTGTTAATAGTATTTTCTTCATCAGTATTAACAATTAATTTATCATAATCTTCAATAAATCCATTATCACCTTGAGAGATTTCTTTAACATGTTTAACAAGTTTTAATTTGGCTTCCTCTAAAAATTTGCCTAAACGAGTTTTATATATCTTATCATAATCTTTGCTATCAGTAATAATAGCATTTATTGTAGAACATTTTTCATTAATATCGTTAAAGGTATAATTTTGTTCAAGAGTGAGAAATTTTTGAAGCTCACCTATGGTATAATTATTAATATTAAAATCAAATTCGTAATTCATTATAATAGATAGTTATAAAATTAAATTGAAAAAAGCGAATGATTTTCT
>Ga0222714_10004141_pt1 | contig 14372 bp, 13 predicted proteins | sample C33_3DmetaG_FD_165048 | JGI IMG/M metagenome (GOLD analysis project Ga0222714, IMG submission 165048) | Estuarine water microbial communities from San Francisco Bay, California, United States - C33_3D | ecosystem: Environmental > Aquatic > Marine > Unclassified | place: USA: California... | reverse complement strand
ATCTTTGATAGTTTCTCTCTTCTCCAACAAAGCTGTTCGTCAGTAAGGTTGAACTTTTCTTTTAGTTCTAGTTCTCCACTAGTCCATTCAATCCCTTCATCTTCTGGTAGTTCTAGTCTGTATTCTTTATGAACAAACCACGGAAAGAACAAGTAATTCCATTTCGCATCACCCCGCTCATGAGCCGTAATCTCTTGATGTAGAGCATCATTGAAATGATTAGCAGTTGATTCAATAATTAGTTGTCCATTGTTTAGAGCTGATAGAGCAGTGGCCTTCAGTTCTTCAGGATTTGGAGCAAAAGCGTATTCTGAGATCTGAAGATAAGAACATGTAAAAGAACGAAGTCCACCTTTGCCTTCAGCCGAAACAGCAATAATTGTAGCACCTGAATCAGCAAAGCGCATAGTCGTAGTATTCTCTACATCTAATGACCTCTTCAAGAACTTAGGCAAATTATGATAGAATGTTTTGTGTATCTCCAGCAAGTGCTTTGATGATGCCAATTTATGACTGAGGATAGCAATGGTAATAGGCTCTGTTGCTGTCCATAACTTCCAAAATAGATAAGCTGATACAATTGTTGATGAGCCGATTTGTCGACCTTTGAGAACTAGTGTGTCGTCTTCTTTTACTAGAGCTTTAATAATTTGTATTTGCTCTGCATTTGGACGAAGATGAATCAGTTTCCCGTTTTTGTCAACAATCTTTAAACGACTGATGAATTCAATTGGATCTGATATTATTTTTAGAAGTGCTCTGCTCATTTACTTTTTCATGTATTGTTCGATCTCTATTAAAGATGCGACACCATTTGACGAAGTGTCTTGAGGTTTTTCTAATAGAGCCTGAAGTAAGTTTTTAATATCTGTCGCTGATAGTGTTATAAATTTACCTTCGTTAGCTAATTCTTTACGAGACAATTCAAGCAATGCCCACATAAAAGTGTGTGCATCTCTATCGTCTATTGCCTTCTTCATTAAGGTAGTTGCTGCTGGTCGACGTGCCATAAAAGTAACCTCCTGTATAGATTAATCTAAGATATATATTCTAGATAATATAAAATTTCTTCTTCAGTTAGATAAACAAATTCTTTTTCTGAGATGTCAACAAAGATGTGTGTGTTTGGTTCAATTATATGAGGATCCCACCCAAATTTTTGTATATCGATCTGGGTAACAGGAGACACGTAGTAATAATAGATTCCTCTGTGGTCTTTAAAAACATCGTTAAATCTGAGATTAAGTGCATTTGACATGTTCATCCTCGTAAAGAGACTATATATCTATTCTCCTACTTCAGTTATATCTGAGGGTCGATTTTTAGGATTCATTTTACACCGCTCAAAATGCCATCGGGTCATAATTCGAGGTGATCCTTCTGCGCCACAGTAAGTACATTCTACTTTACTAGTTGCCCACTTCCTTTTTGCTTCAGACATCTTTTCTCTAGTTTCATCAGACTTCTTATTACCCTTCATACTTTTAGATATTTTACGTCTGCTCTCTTCAGAATGTTTACTTCCTTTTTTCATATATTCTCCTCCCAAAAACTTGGGCCTCTTTGGGTGTATAACTTTTTATCACCAGTTGATCGTTCTTATCTACAAAGACAAAAACTACTTTTGAATTATGATCTGACATCGCGCTCTCTTAGCTCCACTGAAATGACATGTTCAATAGCTTCTAGTCGCTTAGTATCTATTAGATCTAGATTATTTAGTAGAAGTCTGAGATTGGTTTCTACATGTTCTTTTAGACCTCGCTCTTTTTCTACTTTCACTTCTGCTCGTGGGGGATTGGAAACTTTCTGTCTCCTCAATGCTTTATCTCTATTTTCTTCAATCTGATCTGCTACAATTTGTGACCATGCTGACTTAAGAACTGACATGTTGTTATCTCCTATATATATAAGTATACCGCAAAAGTAGAAAATTTATAAATAAGTTTCAGTATTTGTCATTTTTTAAATACTATAAAAGAATAGGTTACTGAGGATTGCAGCTGAGATACATATCTCTCACCGTATTTTCTGAGGAGCTATCTTCCCTTCGTCTCTTCAGATTATTCAGGTGGCAATTCCACTTTTTCTCATCTGATGCCTATTGATCCTTTGTTTAAAGATTTCTCTTTAACCGTCTCCTCTTCTAACTGGAGACATCTTTCCGGAAGGTCAGTACTTTTAATCCGTTATCTCTTCAGTGTCTAGATACCGCCGGGGATATCATCTTCAGAGCATCATTATAATTAAAAGTCAGAGGCAAGTGGATTATGTTTAATGTTTAGTATTTAATGTTTAGTTATGTTACTAATAAATATAACCTTCAGTCAGAATTTATACAAACTTTTTTATAATTTTTTTTGTGTGTTTTTCTTTTCCCCACCTATATATAATAAGCAATATAAGGAGCCAATATGAATACTTTACTTCTAGTTTATTTTATTATCATGGCAATGATTACTGGTGCTTTTATGTGGAATAGTACTGATAGCTTTAAATCAGTCTGGGACTTTATCTTTAAATTTGTAACTAACTTTTTTCTTTGTAGTTTGTTGTTCCCAATCTTTATGATTATTCTTGGTCTAGCCGACGGATTGGTTTTAGGACTATTTTGACAAAATTTGTGCATATATTAGTAAACTTTCTAAGTGATCGTTATACTTATATATAAGAGGTCTTCACCTAGCCTCTTCAAAACAGGGCAAACTATCTAATTCCTATTCCATTTAAAGTCAATCTTAAACTAACTTACACAAGGATTTTTCTGCAAATGAGGTGACGCAGTTTATCCTTTCCTGTTTTAGACCCCCACTAAAGGCCACGGTGGGGGTTTTTTTTATAAGGAGCAATCTATGCCAAAATATTGGGAAAAAAAGATCTGTGGGATCTATAAAATCACACACAGAGAAAGTGGAATGTGCTACATCGGACTGTCAGTTCATATCTTCATGCGATGGAACAGTCATGTTAGTGCTAAAGAGAAATACAAAATACATGAAGCCTTCGATCAGTTTGGCATCAATGCTTTCAGGTTCGAAGTAGTAGAAGAATGTGACAAGAAAGAACTGAGGAAGAGAGAGAAGCACTGGATTGAACATTTTGACTGTGTTTGGCCTAAGGGCTATAACATGAATCACGGTGGTGGAGGTGTGGTCAAGCATTCAGAAAAGTCAAAGAAGAAAACGTCTAAAGCTCTGAAAGGAGAGAAGAATCCCTTCTATGGAAAGAAACATTCAGAAGAAACACGACGTAAACTGTCTGAAGCTATGAAAGGAAAGAAAGGAAAGAAGAGCTATTGGTGTGGAAAGACACGTTCAGAAGAAACACGGGGTAAGATATCTGAAGCTCGGAAAGGAGAGACACATTCAGAAGAAACACTTCGTAAAATGTCTGAAGCTAAGAAAGGAAAGTCTAAGCCTAAATTAGCATGCCCCCACTGTGGTAAATTAGCTTCCCCTCACATGCTTTCCCGCTGGCATGGTGATAATTGTAAGCACAGAGACACGACGTTGTCCCCAGATTGATTTAAAGCAGAAATAGGTGGTAAACATAGGGGCTGCGCTTAAAGTTCAACAGAAGTCAACGTAGAGCTTATTTGAGATTTACAAAATAATTTAGTTTTTTTTATATAATTTCTCCGAATATTCCTATTTATATTGTCGAAACAAATCGACGTATAAATGGAGAATCTGATGAGAAGTTTTATGATTGACTTAGAAAGTGGTGAACAGGCCGAGAAAGATTTTGCAAAGGTATTGCAGAGCAAGATGAAAACTTTAAAATATGTGCAGAAAGTAGATTACAAAAAGTTTCCGTACGACTTACGTGTGACATTTGCATCTGACTTAGGTGACGTAGACAAAACTGTAGAAGTTAAGTCACTGGCAGGAGGGTATCCAACCGGTGTTGTGGAAGTTTGGGCCAATGATTCTCAAACAAAGCGCCCTCGTTGGCATCACAGCGATGTGGATATCATTGCATTTCGCAATGAGCAAGAAAATATGTGGTACATGTACGATGCGCAACGTGTGATCGCATATCTTCAGAATTATACAGGGCCGATGACGCGCTGTAGAAATGGAAATAACGATAACCCGGGCTGGATCGTGAAGTTTCTTTGGGACGAAATGTCCGGGTTCATCATGTCATTTAGAGGAGAATAAATGGACAGAATATTAAAAGTAGAAAATCTAATCTTGAGATTAGAACAGAAGTTAGACAGGCTACTGAAGCTAGTGAAAGAAATTGAACACGAAGTGAAAGGAAGTAATGAACAATCTAACAATCGATCATATAATAATGATGTGACAAATAGTTGTCACTAAATCGTTGTAATTTATTTCCTGTCTTTTTTTGACCCGGTGGCAATGGTGCTCACCGGGTTTTTTATTCAGGATCGTCTATCAAGTCTCCAAGAACCTCATAAGCTAGTTCAAGTAGATCTAGACCAAGTTCTCTGCGTTCTTCTTTATTTAGACCGCCTTTGGAATACTTGATAGTCTTGACAATAAGTTTGACAAGTTTGGGTGTGATATTTATAAGTTCTTCTTGCTTGTGCATCATTTCTCCTTTATAATAAACTTTATTTCTGACATGTCTTTGTGAATATCATCAAGATTTTCTTCTACTTTGTCTAATCTTCTGCCCATTATTTCAACTGCATCAACAAACACCTTACGGTTAGCACGGCTCTCTTTAACAAAGTCATCTATAAATCTATCTTGTCTGGGAAGTAGATGTTTTATCATGAACCAACCGAAGCCGACCATGCAGAGCAATGCAACAACAGTAGCAGCTGCCGGACCAGCAACAGCATTTAGTAACAATTCTATAAGTCTAGCTTCTTCCATTACCATTTCTCCACACACCATTTAATTTTGGTTTTAATAGTTCCGGCTTGAGGCGTGCCGCTCTGAATGCCACCTAAAATTATACAGAGATTTAGAGGTGTGCCATCAGGAGAACTAAAAGTATAAGAACTTGAAGAAGCTGATGCATTTGATATCTGCTGGGACCCGTGTGCGAAATCAGTCGAATTATTGAATAGATGCCAAGACATTGAAGCGTGCATCCGATGCTTATTATGTCCAGATGTCATCATTAATCCTCGACCTGATATCTTACCTTCAGGCCACGACGAAACTGAATATTGATAACCTGAATTATAAATTATGTTGTTCATAGCACCAATTGCTGCAGAAGTGTCGCTAATACCATTGAATCCTACACCAAATGCTTGTCTTTCTGTTGCAGTAACACCTTGTGGATTACCCATTGTTCCAACATAAATAGACCAGCCCTGAACTGCCATTTCTAATTCGTCAAATTGTGCCTGAAGAATAAAAGCGTCGGTGTTTAAGACAGGAGAACCATCTGCATAAGTCATAGGTCTGTAAAATACAGGAACACGAGAACTTGTGTTAGTGCTCCCTACATAGTTTAACTGACTTGGTTCGCCAGCAGCGAATGTAAAGTTATGAACTTGATTGCCCGCATCCCAAACATATGAAACTTTATTTTGATCTCCATCCCAATAATTCCAAGTGCTCAAGTCTTCGTTAAGATAATCCATTATTACATCTCCACCACCGGCGGCCGGCTGATTTTGTAGCTGTATCTGCAAGTCAGCGATTGTGGCATTAGCAGTAGACAAATCAGATTGTGCAGTTACCAAGTTCGTATTAGCTGTTGACAGTTCTGCTTGTGCAGTTGCCAAGTCCGTATTAGCTGTTGACAGTTCTGCTTGTGTGCTTGTTAGACTAGTTTGTATCGAATCTCTCTCAGAGACTGCCTGATCTCTCTCAGAGACTGCCTGATTACGTTGTGACTGAAATATTGCTGCATTTTGATTAGCTACGGAGAGACTAACTTGTAGATCTTCTTTTTCTAAATCACGCCCACCGATGTGTCCTCCTGTATAGGGATCAAAAACTTTTGAGATTGGCATTTTATCCTTCCATAGCTGCCTTCAAGGCGTCAAGAAAGACACGAGCTATTGCTCTGCTTTCGGCTGCTGGTGGTGAGAATTGATTGGTAGGATCGTAAGCTTGTATAAGTGTTACCGCTTCGTCAATAGAAATGACGAGCGGAACAGACCATCCATCAATGCCGTCAATGGTGCCAAAAACAATCTGAGATTCATCTACTTTTTTCACGGTACACCTCCTGTTACATCTGGGACATAGGTAATATATTGAGCTCGGAACCTTTGCTGATCACCGGCTCCAACTGTGTCAGTATTACTTCTTACACCAACACCTACTATAACAGAAGTAGGAGCAGGTGTAGCGGTAGCTATGACGGTGGTATTACTATTTCTAGAACCTTGAACGTAACCAACGTCGTCTGTGCTATCGGCGTTGATATAAACACCTGATCCCATAAGCTGGCCGCCACGCATAATAGTGCAAACACTATAGTCAACACTTGCATTTGTTCCTGTTGTGGCGGAAGCATACTGGTGCGTGCCCCAAGCTGGATCGTTGCCAGTCAGTTTTGTAAAGTAGCCACCAGAAGCATCTACATAAAATAGATCTGTTACCGCGGGATCTTGTGCAATGCCCATAAGAACTGCTTGGTTAAAGTCATCAACAGTTTCGTCTACTTGTAGCACAGAAGTAAAGACGTTAAAGTCAATAGTATTTACGAGGTTACCATCAATTGAATTATCTTTATACCACCTTGGTGCTCTGTGCTCACCACCAGCAGCCCAGTTATAGTTTAATGAAGCAACAGCTAAAGCATTCCAAGTGACGGTATTATAGCCACCTGAAAACGAAACAGACTGAACGAGACTGTCAGGATCATAAAGTGTCCATGAACCGTCAGTTAGGTTTACTTCATTAAATGTAGGCTTGTAAAGTGTTCCGCCTCCTCCAGGAGAAGGAATAACACCTCCATTTGCCGCCCCTGTGTAGGGATCAAAAACATTTGTAATAGGCATTATTCGCTCCAGTAAAGTTCTAGAGCATCAACAGTACAAGTTGATGTAGCAACATCCGTCTTATAGAAAATGTGTATTTGGTCGTCAGTGTGTATGAAAGGGAAATCAAACTTGTAAGCAACACCGCCTGCTGTGGTAGAACCAACCTCCAAGGCAATAGTAGCCTCGGTGTCTGGGATAATAACCTGTGTTCCATTATCGGCATGTGTAACTTTAATAATAAGTTTTGTTGGGGCATTAACAATAGACTTTACACGGATAATTAATCCTTCTAGTCTTCCAACAAACACACCACCAACTTTCTGAACACCAGTAGTTAGTGAAAAATCATTTAGGTTTAGGTCGGTCTTGTTAGCAGCGTTGAAAGCGTCAGTAACACTTACATCGGTAGTGCTTTGGACTTCGTGGTAAAAATGTCCGGTTTTTGGCATCTTCGTCTCCTTTCTTGTATGCCGAGCCAAGTGGCTCTGTTTTATATATTATTTAGCGAAGCATTTATCTTAAACTATCTACTTCTTTTTTCAATTCATCCATTCGAGCTTTAGCTTCTGATATAGACATTGTTCCTGAACGAACTGCACTTTTTATTGACGCAATTTCACGCTTGATTTCAAGCATTCTAGATTTACGACCTGAAGGTGTAATCTTCTTTACTTCTGATCTTTTTTCTCTCTTTTCTTTAATTTCTTCGGCCTTTTGTTTTTCTTCTGGTGGTGCAGCTTCTTCAAGCCTCTTTGCTTCTGATACTTTAGCACCTTTAACAATTGACTGAAGATCTCTCATTCTAGAAAGTCTGTCATAGTAAGCTTGTCTTTCAGGAGAGAATGAAGTCATAGGTGTCATTGCACCTACGCCAAATGCCAACTGAGCAAGAGGTGTTCCGACTTCACCAACTTTTGTCCCTTCAGGTGCAAAAGTTCTGGCCAAATCTGTTGTTCCAGTAGAGATACCAAATAATGACATGGTATCATAGAATCGTTTATAAGCTTTTCTCTGTTTAGGTGTGTTAAGCGGATATATTGATCCATCAACTGCACCGTCAATTGTTTTACCTGGAACAGGAATAACTTCTTCACCGCCAAGCCCACTAACGATTCTGTTAACAACATCAGTTGGGTTAAATCCTGCCATTTTAAGAAGAGCAATGTGTTCAGGAGGAACTTGTTTAAATTCTCTATCGAACTTATCTTCAATTCCAAACAATGACTTGTATTCAGGACGAACAGCACTTCCTAAAACACCGCCGGGTTCAAGCTTGATAAATTCTGCAAGTGTGTAGACACCATCTAGAGATGCTAGTGGTGGACCGGCAATAATAAGCTCTTTACCTTTTTCAGGGTCAAATCCTATTTTACCAAGAAGTACACGACTTGATGCATAACTGGGTGCATATTCTTCAGTCTCTTCACCAGCAAAGAACTTGGACAAGTTATCACGTACACGCTTAGCTTTGCCAATTCTCTTGACACCTTTGATAGAAGCCATATTCTGAAGTGTGTTGAGCAAGTTATTACGAGCAAATCCGTAGAACAAAGCAATATTCTTTACTTGTTTTTCTAGATCTGTGATGTTACCTGCATCAAACATAGAACGTCTAGCCAAAGCAATTGCTTCGTCTAAAGATCTACCTTCTTTCAGAGCTGATTTTAAGATAGCATATCTGAATAGTAAGTCTTCGGATTGTGGTAGTTCTTTGAAGATTTGGTAGCCTTCTTTGATTTTGGCTAATTTTGTATCTTCTAGAAGATTGATAAGTCTTTCACTTTGTGCTTGAGGTAAGTTAAGACCGTAAACAGAACGACCGGTTACATCTTGTAGAATTTCCTGCAGTTCACCTTGTGTGTAAGGACGACCACCCGGATCTGTAAAGACGACAGATTCAGGATTTTTACCTGCCACTACTTTTGCACCCTCCAAAACATCTACAGGATTTACAATTTTTCCGGTTGTTGAATATGCAATATCCATGCCTGTTAATAAGTTGGCACCATGGAAACGAGGTCTAAAGTTTAGAAGTGCTGTGTATAAGAAATTTGTTATATATTCGTATGTAGTTCTTAAAGCATTTCTAGCAGCAGCCGGCACACCTTTTTCGTATTCACGAGCCTGAAGTTCTAGAAGTTCTTTTCTTAATTTGTCATATCCGCTCAAGAACTGGTCTTTTAGCTGGTTAGCAACATCTTCACCAAATAGAAGTCTAAGATCTGATTCATAGTTTTTTGAAGATACGATATCATCAAATATCTTATCAACTGCACCTATATCTAAATCATTAAGTCTAAGATTGTTTCTTTTAATAATACCTCTTGCAACATCTTCAGCTGCTTCTAAAACAGGAGACATGGCACGCTCATATCTTCTTTTTACTGCTTCAAGACGACGTCCTCGTGATCCTCTTATTTGACGACCGCGTGGTGATCTTAGAACATCACCATCTGGTGCTGTTAAAGGCCCGTCTGGACTATCAAATAATTTTGTTAGTTTATCTTTTACTTCTCCAGTTGTGCTTGACAACAGTATGTCTTTGACGTCGTCAAATTCAAGCAATGAAGTATCTTCACCTGCTAATATTCTTTTTGTTTGTTTTCTAACTAAATCAGTAAAAACTTCGTTACTAAATACTTTTGTTATATCAACATCTGATCGTGCTATAGATGGATCAAATTCTGTCATTAAACTTACTGTTCTATCTCTAAAAACTTGCATAAAGTCATCATCAAACATGTTATCAATTGTTAATTGACCTTTTCCGATTTCTTTAGATACCAAGTCTGAAAGAAGATTCTCAACAATTCTATCTGCTTCAGATCTATAGAATGCAGCTATTTGTGCTTCAGCAGGAATCTTTCCGTCTTTATCAAGTGTTTTGACAATATCTTCTTTATCAAACTTAATTAATGCCGGACCACCATTGTCAACAATGTCTACTGACACAGCTTTTGCAATCTTTTCAAGCTGCGTAAAGAATTGTGAAGGATCATCGAAAATAACTTCAGAAGCATCTTGAAGAAGTGGTCTCATTACCTCATAAGCTTTTGGTGTAAAGACTGACCCGTTTTTAGTAACATGTGTCCCTGTAAGGATATCAAAGATATTTTCTTTTGTTTGCTGTGAAAAGAAAAGATCATTAAGTGAATCTTCAAGTAGCTTTATTATTTTCTTTCTTGATCGAATAGTAGCTTGAAAATCTTCCAAGTCTATATCTAGATTCCTAAATATTTTTTCAATCTTTCCTGCACCTGATTTCAAGACAGATTCTTTTGGACCTACAATTAAATGCGAAAGTATTTCAGAACGTGTAGCTCCTTCTTGAATACCATATAAAGCTCTAAATTCAGGATCTTTTAGTGCACGCTTAAGTTGTCTGATAAGTCTCTGATCTAATGCAGCAGCTTCAGTTTCAGCTTGTCTTAACAGCTGACGTTGACCAATTGAAAGATTACCTTCAATCTTTTTAGATTGTGTAAGTTTTTCTTTTAGTTTTCTTAACCATGGACGTGTAAAGAATCGACCTTCAAGTGGCTGAAGTAGATCAATTTGTTCACCAACAGGAAGACGAGCCAAGTCTCTAGCACGTGTTACACCAGTCAGACCCTCAGTAGCAGCTAAACCTTCAGCAATTAAATCAATATTTGCATCAATAACTTGTCTTAAATCTGAAACAGTAATAATACCTTTTTCAAGACGTGATATCATAGGAACTGCTATTTCCTGAGGAATCTTGCCATAAGTTCTTAGATCTTGGACTATTCTGATCATTGGAATAGCATCACCTAGTTTAACTTTGTATGCCGGCTGAACTTTAGGTTCTGTTAGTTTTGCCGTAACACCTGGCGTAAGTTTTCTACCAGGACCTCCAACTGCCTTGTCAGAAGTCGCAACTAATTGTAATTCACCTTTGTCAGCCAAATCTTGTGCAACCTGTCCAATCTTTGATTTCTTTGCTCTCTCTAAGATAGTCCTGGCTGAACCTTTACCTGCCCAAGTATTTTTTGTAATTGCGACTAAGTTATCAAATGCATCAATTCCTTTAGTAGCATCAATAACATCACGTGCTGCTTTATCAGCAGAAAGAGCTTTTCTAAGAAGAAGTCTAGTTCTAGGTTTGTCAAGCAAAAAATCAACAAAGCTGTCAATTTTAGGTCTCAAGTCTTCAGAAACTTCTTTGCCAAATTCTCTTAGAGATTTAGCTAATTCATCATCACTAGCAGCCAATGCTCCGACAGCACGTGCAAGATCTTTTCTTCTTGCACCTTGTGCAAAAGATAATTCTCCTAATTCATCTAAAATTTTATCATCTTTAAAGAATTTACCAATTTCATCCATTACAGAATTTAAATCATCAGTCCCTAAGCGAGCAGCTTCTGATCTGACTTTTGATGCAAGTCTTGTGTTGCCTAAACCTTGTTCATCTAATTTTGTTAGTGTGTCTTCAACACCGCTAGTAAGTCTATTTTCTTGTAGATACATTGCTGTAGTATAGTCATCAGCCAAGTTTCTAGTGATAACACCTCTTACATCACCTGCATCAAAATTTTTACCGATTAGATTTCCAATCAGATTGTTATCCAGAAAGTCTCGAGCACCAATTCTACCTGCGATCTTTAAAGATTCTGAAGCACGAGCACTAGTCCCTAGACCTTCGTAAAGACTACCCATAGCTCTGTAAGATTGAACACCGGTTTTGCCAGTTACGCCTGCAGCTTTAATTATGTCTAATGAAGGATCTAAAATATCAGCAGCAAAGCCACCAGCAAGTGTTGTGTAATAAAGTGGTGAGCCTTCTTCTATTCCAGCCAATCGTGCTGCTTCTTCTGCTTCTCCCATAAATCCACGATTTTCAGCAATATTTAAGAGAATAGCTGAATCATAACCCCGCTTTGTCCGAGCTTCTTCTCGTGCTTCGGCTAGAGGTCCTAAGTCATAGGCAAGTTTGCCACCTGCACCTGCAACTGCATTCGGAATTATAAGCGCAGATCTAAGAAGCCAGTTGGCACCTGTTTCTCTTTTAGTACCATAAGGTGTTTCACTAGTGAGAATACCTACTTTTTCAAAATTTTCTGGATTAGCAATGACTTCGACCTTTTTCTTAGGATCAAGATACCAAGGAATCTTGGCTTCTTCACCAAGTTCTAATCTTATTTGTCCTTCGCTCTTATCTACCTGCTTTTCACTTACAGGCTTTCCAAGTTCAGGTGAGATTTTTACCTGCTGTTCATAAACAGATTTCGGTAGTTCAGTTCCATCAGCAAGAACAACAACAGTAGTTTTTTCTCCCTTCTTTGATTCAACAGCACGGGCAACACGACGCTGTTCACGGGCATTAATAAACATAACTTGTTCTGGTGTAAGGTCAGGGACACCTTCACCTAATTCTACCTGACGAGAGAATGTTCTAATTAGTGGGTCACCTGAACCAAGTGTTTCTGGCTGTAGATAACTTTCTTTATCTTCTATTCTTGTCTGAATATCTTGTAAGACAGCAAAACCTTCTTCAATGGCTTGACGTTGTGCTTCTTTCCCGACAACACCTTGCTCTTTTAATTTTGCTAGACGAGGCTCAATAATGTACTGTCTAAATGATTCAGAATCAGCCAATCCTTCATCTAAGCTTTCGCCATAAGCATCAGCAAAAATCTCACCGATTGCTTTGTAGTCGATACCGCTAGTACCCTCTTGTTTTCCAATAGGTGTGTCTTGAATTCCAAACGCCCCTGCTGTCTCTTCTGAAGGAACAAATCTAAACAAACCTTCAGTTTCTTCACGTCTTTCTTCAGCTGTGCCAAATCCAAGAGGAGCAGGTTCTCTATAAGCTTCAATCTCAGCACGTGCCTGTTTTTCAGCTTCAGCTGTTGGTGTACCTTGTGCTTCAATTTGTCTGGTTCTTTCACGAATAAATTTAGTTTCCAGATCACGAAGCTCAATATCTGCTCCTTGAATGTCAGCAGATCTTTCATCAACAATTGGTGCAGCAGAAGGAGGTGCAACATCAGGTGCAAATATCTGTTCTAAATCTTTAGGTGTAAAGAGCTGAGAAACAGCAGTTTGTGCTGCTTGTCCTCTTGGCATTCCGCCTGCTTCAAGTTGCAGTGCCAGTTCTTTAATTCTTTTCTTTTGTTCATCGTTGAAAGCCATATATTTTACCTCAAGCTAGTGGTTCTGAGACATCTGCTTCTAGAATGTCCTTTGCTACTAAATATTTATGTGCATCGGACCGTTTTTGCGGATCATTTTGGAATGCTCTACTTATTTCATCATAAGTCATTTTAAAAGCTTCAGCTTTTCCGCGATTGACGTCATACAGCTTATCAACTATAACATAATGTTCCGGTCTGTTTTCTTCTGGAAGATTAGTTTTTGCCAATCTTTGAAGTTTTTTTGGTGTTCTTGCAAGCTTAGTACCTTCTGTAACAACATCAAATTTGTATCTATCTTTTCTCTGCTTTGTTGATGTTTGTGGTGGACCTGCCTCAACAGCTTCTATTTCTTCTCCAATATCTACACCAACCGGTGCCTGCTCTCTAATTTGGTCTTTGAGGTATTCTTTGACCATTTGGGTCTCACCACCAAAGTAACGCTTAGGTGCTAAGATTTTACGTGAACGATCTTCGCCTCGCTTAATGGTCATACCTCTGTAATAATCTTCGGCTTTTTCTATTAGACTTGCAGAAGGAATAAAATCAGGATTATCTAGAATGTCTGGGTTTGTAATAGCCTGTTCCTCGTCAAGAGCAACGGGCTGACCACTGGGTAGTGGTGTCCCTTCAGATAAAAGTTGTGCCGGCTCAGGCTCGGAGAGAAATGCTCTTTCAAGAGGAGGAAGTGGTCTTCTTTGCTCTTTTACAAGCGGTAGTTCACCTTCTGGTTTTGTAGGAGGTAATCCAGCGGATCTGACATCAGCTTCAGCGGCTTGTCTTTCTTCAGGGGTCATTACTTCTATGCCAGGAACAAATGCTTGTTCTGGTAGAGGCTCAAAAGCTGCTTCGCCTGTAGTAACCTGTGCAGCCGGAAGACCACCACTTTCTACTGGTGAACCTGCCATGCGAGGAGGTTCAAATTCACCTCTTAATGTGCGTGGTCTATCACGAAGCAGTAATTCACCCGCACGACGAGGTGTAAATTCTTCTGAAGATAGTACAGTTTCTAGTCTTGTAGGTTGAGAAAGTTGTGCTTCTATTTCTCCTAGTTGCCTATTAACATCTAAGATAAGAGCACCCGCCATTTCACCACCAACAGCCATGGCTTCTTCACGACGATTTAATAAGTCTGCTTTTTGTCTTTCTAATGATCCTCTAAGTGCTTTTTCTTCTTCTACACCACGAGCAAATTCCTGAACACGCTCTTCTGCTAATCCTTGCTGAACGAAAGGCATAGTTCTACGAGGACGCGGTGCAAGACCAAATATGCCCCCGCCTTGACCCATGACACC
>Ga0222714_10004140_pt1 | contig 14379 bp, 12 predicted proteins | sample C33_3DmetaG_FD_165048 | JGI IMG/M metagenome (GOLD analysis project Ga0222714, IMG submission 165048) | Estuarine water microbial communities from San Francisco Bay, California, United States - C33_3D | ecosystem: Environmental > Aquatic > Marine > Unclassified | place: USA: California... | reverse complement strand
GGAATATTTTTAACTTCAAATATAATTTCATTTTTTATAAACTCATTAAGACTATTTTTTAAATAATAAGTGCATTTTAATGTTCCATTCTTATTCTTTACATTATCTAATAATTTATCAATAAACCACATTTTACTATTTATGGTTTTATCAGACACACTATACAATAAATTATTATCAAATATAACTTCAATATTATGTATAGTAAAATCATTACTATCATTATTAAAGACATATAAATACAACTCAAAATCGTCATTAATTAAATATGGTAGAATCTTAACAATTAAGTTGTCTGTGATTACCTCTTTTTTAAATTTTTCAGAGTCATTTATTTTATATGTAGATACTTTCAAGTAATCATCTTCATTCCATAATTTATTTACTTCTTCACTTATATCAGAGCAAATAATATTTTCTTTAATTATTGATTTATTTATTATAGTTTCTACAATACTTTCAAAAAAACCTATATTGAATGTTCTCACCCATTTTTCTTTACTACTATACCAATCAGTATTATTAAAAATAGAATTATAGAATATTAATTCAGTATTTACAATAAAATACCCACCCCATAAAAAGTTTAAAGTTCCACTATTAGGGCAACGATAATACTTACAATCTTTACCTGAACTAATTAACTGATTAATGTCATTTTCAAATAGTTTTCTAAACCCATTTATCGGTTCTTTTATGTCGTATTCCAAATATATTGACCACTTGTAGTTATATGATTTTGATAAATTAATACCATTTTTTAATAGTATTAGAGCCGCTTTAGAATGAAGTGAACCAGGAAAGTGTTGAATGACCTTACCGAAACTATGGTACAATGTATATGTATTATATCCATAGTTCGTAACATTTTCATTAATACCTTCTGAATTAATTAAAAAATCATTAAAGTTAATGTATTCATTATTTGAGTCATATATTAAATATTTACAATTTTTTGATATTTCATCTAAATACATACTACTGTGAGTACTTACACATACATGTATACCCTGATTTTTTAATATTTTAAGCGTATTTATTAAAATATTTTTTTTATCTTCAGAATCTACGTGTGAACTTAAAATTACTAAATAGTCTTTCTCCATATCATATGTATATAATTTCTGTTTCTTATTTTTTTTGATTTTCCTGTTTCTAAAAAACCCAAACTTTCATATAATTTTTTTGCAAAGTTATCTTCAAAAACCCATAAACATGCTTGTGTTTTATCTTTTAAATATTCATTGTATGCTGCACGAGCATAACCATTTTTTCGGTATGACGGATGTATATCACATCCCACTTCATCACCATTAGTCCTTAAATAACCAACGGATTCAAAATGTTCATTAGTTATAATGTACCATTTTGGTTTCGTTGACAAATACCATTCACTACACTGTTCTAACGTGAAAATAGAATCATTTTCCAAGTTATTTCTAGTGGTTAAGTCATTCCTAACTTCAAGTAAAAATTCTAAATCAAGATTTGTCAATGGTCTTAATCCTATCATATTACCAACCTTTTTTAATACACTCTACAATGTATTCTCTTTGTTCAGGTGTAATCCACCATCCAACAGGTATTGATACAATTTTACCAATAGTTCTGTCTAATGCTGGTAAAGCTGTACGATATTCAACAACACAAGTGTGTTTATCATTTCTTTCGTGTACTTGGGATACTGAAATACCACACTCATCCATCCATCTATAAAATCCATCTCTATTGTCAACCAACATTGAGTATATCCAAAAAGCCGAATTATGTCCTTCTTCTCTCTTTAACAATGTGACACCCGGAACATCTTGTAATTCTTTATCGTAATAAGCAGCATTACTTCTGTGTGTACCAATAATTTCTTTAAAATGTTTTAAGTTTTCCATACCAACAGTCGCACATACATCGTTCATATGAAATTTATATCCCCATTCTTCAACATCAGCCTCACATCTAAAATCTTTTCGGTCACCATCTCTGTCGATTCCGTACCATCTAATTAATTTAGCTCTTCTTTGTAATTCTTTATGTGGTGACAATAACAACCCACCATCAATAGATGTTATATGTTTAATAGCCTGTAATGAAAACATCGTTAAGTTTCCATGAGTTCCAATTGGTTTTCCATTATACTCTGAACCAAATGAATGAGCACCATCTTCAATAACCGCAGGTTTAAATCCAAATCTAAAATAAGCATCTTGTTGAATTTTTTTAATCTTATCTAAATTATTTGGATATCCACCCCAGTGTACTAACATGATAACCTTTGTCTTTGGTGTAATTTTTCGGGATAAATCATCCAAATCCATATTTAAAGTTGTTGGGTCAATATCCACCCACTTTATCTTTAAACCGTTAGCTAAGATTGGCCAGTTTGATGCAGTACACGTCATCGGTGTTGCCAATACCTCATCACCATGTTCCCATCCGGGCCAATTAGACTCATATGACGCAACACCATCAAATGTTTTAACGTTTTTTTGTGGTTTCTTTAATAAATGGAGAGCTAAATGTAATCCCGAAGTACCTGAGTTTAGTGTCGTGACATAGTCATGTCTAAACATAGTTTTTAGTTGAGATTCAAATTCTTCAACTTTTGGACCTTGTCCGATATATCCACTATTTAGGACTTTTCCAACTTCTTCTGCTGCCGTTGGAGCCATAAAGACTTTAAATAAATCAATTTTTTTGTTCATTTTATTAATATTTTACAAATATACTTATTACATCAAATCCATCCCAATCTTCATTACCTTCGTCAATTTTAATAGATTTTTGTTCTATAATGTTCATACCATGTTTTTCGACTAAAGTTTTAAAAACCTCCGTAGTCATATTTGACCTACCAGCATTATTCTCAAATGAATATTCTGAACCTCCCCACAAACTTGAGTGATGAATAAAACCTTTACCACCTGTCACTAATACTCGACTTATTTCTTTTAAGTAATCATCAATAACATTCATATGCATATGAACAAATGAATCGTATGAAATAACTAAATCTTGTGAATTATCTCTAATATTGGGTAAATCATTACCATTATTTACAAAATACGCTAAAACATGATGACCTAATTTTTCTTTTGTTTTGTCAATACAATTTTGATTTAAATCTACCACAATCAACTCATTTGCAAGTATTGATAAAAACTGAGTTATTCTTCCATATCCAGGTGCGATTTCTAATATTTTTTTACCTCTAAACTCTTTAAGGTCATCAAAAAGATATTTGTTCCATAAATTTTCGGTATTACCAAACATATTTGACCATTCATGTCCTCCTTGAGTCCACCAATCGTCTCTATTCCAAGCTCTCTGCTCTTCAATGTTATAAAATTTTTCCATATTTATAATATACTAATTTTTTTGTTTATCTAAATAATCTAAAACAGAATATCCCTCTTTTTGATATGTTATATTTTCTTTAGTTACATATATTTTAGACTTGTTATGATAATTCCAAGCTAACCAAAAATCAGGTGAATGCCAACCTGTGTTTTCAATATTATATAATATATTCTCTCTTTCTGATTTCATTATCATATACGTTGTACCCATTAAAAAGTGTGGTACTTCTAAAAACTCACCTAAATCTTTTTCCATTTTCCACCACTCTCCACCTGACATGTATTTTTTACCCGCAAAACTAACAAATTTACCTCCATTATTATATGCTAACTTATAACCATCCATAATCTTATCATAAAATTCATCAGGCGATAAATCGGTGAAAGAATCACCTTCAGCAATAATTAAAGCGTCTATTTCAGTATCAAAGTTTTCTTTAATACCGTCAACATGAGCTCTATATGCACCATAATGTCCATAGGATAAAACTGGTGGATTATTTATAAATTCTTTAGAGGTATCAACAATTGAAGGGTCTTTACAATTATCTATAGGTAACTCAGTTCTATTAACTTTTGTATAACGAGGAATGTAATCAAAAAATTTATGTTTCATGTTATTCCAACATTGAATTGATAAATTTTGTTTTTCTATTGTCGATTTCCACTTATCTAAAGGAATATCCTCTCGGTCTTCGGGGTTTAACAACAAGTGAACTACTTTTATTTTTGGTTCAATCTTATTATTTTTTTCAATACCTAATAAATCTAAAATCTTTTCAGCATCTTTTATTATATTACCCGTTAAATAATTTACATTATCCACATTATCGTATTTACCAAAATATGTTTCTAATGGATAAAACATTGTAGGTATCTTAAACTCTAACGATTCTTTTATTGAAAGAGGATTTAATTCTAATGTGGATGGAAAAAAGTGAACATCACTTGCTTGTATAAATTTATGAGTATCTTCTCTTTCACCCCACACAACACAATTTTCAGGTTTATTTTCCATTATAGGTTCCCAATAATCTTTGAAATTGACAGCCTGATTACCAATAAAATGAAACTTTATTTTATAATCACTTAAATAACGTGCCACCTCAAATGCATATCCTTGATTTTTTCCCGGTGTGAACAATCCAATATTAACTACATGTTTGTAATCATTTTCAAAACCTAACTCTTCCCTATATTCCTCTTTTTCAGGGTCTCGGTGGTCTATTGGATATTCTATCAAATCAATAGGTACTCCCATATCTTTGAAGGTATTTACAGAGTAAGGTGACACAAAGATGAATTTATCGGGCATGTATTTCTTCCATGTTGGTTGAGAGTATGAACTATGAGTTGTTTCAAAAATTTTATATTTTCTGTCCTTTGAGAAAATTCTCTTACATATATGGTCATCTATAAATGTCTCAGCTAATTCCTCAATAAAAATATAGTCAGGTTTATAGTCATTTATGATATTGAATAGGTCATATTCCCTATTTTCAGTAAGTGGTATGAATTTGTCCCCGATTAGTTCAATTACCTTATTTCTCTGCACAACATAGTTCCAAGCCAAACATCTCCATTCAACCACAACAACATTGTAATAGTCTTTTAGTAATTCAACTTTTTTTAGTACAAACTGAGGTAAACCTCCTGTTGACATATGTGGTGTAATAATTAATAATGTTTTCATTCTTTCCAAAAATTTAATGTTCTTAATAGACCATTTTCTGACCCGTGATATAACACAAATCCTTTAAATCCTAATGACATCATCCTATCCCAAAAATTATTTTGGAAATTTTCAAATTCATCGTAGGTTTTATGGAATTCAGCAGAAAGACATCTAAGTGATTGGAGATTCTCATCTGTTATATTAGTTAGTACCTCGACCTCACCCCCTTCAATGTCTATCTTCATAAAATTAATATTTTTTTCATATAAATCAAATATATCATTTATATCGACTTTTAAGACTTTTTCCTCATGAACAATAATTTTATTTGATGATGCCAAATCTTGATTATGTGTGGTACTACCTCCAGTATTTGTAAAGTCTGTGTGAATAATAAATGTTTCATAACCACTTTTACCTCCCACAGCATTTTTATATGTAGTAACCCTATTGTCCACATTTTTTTGTAAACAATTAAAAGTAGGTCCCATAGGTTCAAAACATATTACTCTACCAGCACCTCTTTGTAATGCTCTATTTGCAAACAAACCAATATTTGCACCTATGTCCAATACAAAATCATTAGGTTGAATGATACAACCATATCTTTCGTAGTCACATCCGATGTCATCATGTATAAAATGATTAAACATTTCTTTATACATGTAATTATAGGGGTCCAATTTGCCTAACCAAAAATCTTCCCAAGAAAAATATTTATCCTCTTCCTCTAAATCCCTTAGTTGTTGATTTCCATTTTTATCTATTGTCCAATATTTTTTATTAGTTTTTTTATTTTCAAATAAAATATCAACCTGTTTTAATACATTATTATAATAAAAATAACTAAAAATATCTGAAACTTTAAAACCTAAATTAGAAAGATATAATATAATCTCATCCATACTTGGGGAACCTACATTATATTCATCAACTGAAAGTTCAATGAGTATATATTTTGATTTACTAATTGTTTTATTACCTCCGTTTAAAATATCTAATTCAGCCCCTTGAACGTCTATTTTAATAAAATCAAACTCTTCATTTAAACTATCTAATGTGTGCGTATTTAACTCAATAACATCACAGTTATCATAATATTCAGTATTTTCTTTATACATGGAAGCACCTGTACAAATACTATTTTCTTTATTTATAAAAAAATTGTTTTTTTCTTCTTTTGAACCTAGTAACATAATCCTATAGTTAGGATTTACTTCCCTTAACAATTCTTCACAATTAGGATTTCCATCAATACTTAATATATCACTATTATTGTATATACTCTTAAATAGTTTATAAAATTGTCCAATATTAGCACCTATATCTAATACTTTTTTTGGTTCATATCCACCATCCTTAAGTAATATTAATCTTTCTATCGTATTATCTATTGTTTTATGCATTACCATATAATGTTTTTAAAACTTTTATTCTAAAATCTAAATCTTTTAATTGATGATAAACAAAAATATTGTCACTATCTTCAACATATGTAATAGGATTATCTTTTTCCATTTGAGTTTTTTCTATTTTTATATTTTCTATATCGAATACTGTTTGAATTTCTTTAGGTTCTACAATAAGGTGATTATCATAATACCCTACTTTATTATCTTTCCATAATAAAACATTATAAGCCGTTTCATCACCCATATGAAGAAATTTTTTATACTGGAACCCCGCGTCTGTGGAATTCATAATTTGGTTATCTAAACAAAGATTTTTCCATCTATAAACAAAATCTTTACACTTTTGATTTACAGCTAACATTAATGACGTAACCCAAGGCTGAGTTCTTTCTTTAACCCCCAAATAATTCATAAGATTTTTTTCGTTATACTCTTCACGAATATCATCTTTAATAAACCAAAAAACAGGATATTGCCATTCAGTTTCATGAAGTTGGCACCCAAAAGGAGTGTCAGTAATTTTATTTATTAATCTATAATAATCAAAATGTTTTGATGCTATTAAGTCAACATCCACATATATAAATTCATCAACTAAGTTCATAGCATAGTCAATAATAAAAGGTTTAAGAAGTAACATACTATGAACCTTAGGTGGTTCGATTATATTAATTGTGACAACATCCATGTCATAAATAAAAACAGGTTTTTCAAAACCTATTTGGAAATAATAAAATTTAAAATCTTTACCAACCCTTCTGAATGACTCTATGGTATTAATTGATAAATCAAAAAAATTTTCATCGGAATATAGTACAATATTTTTACTCATATTATATTAAGATTTTATAATAAAATGTCTTATGAATATCCACCATGAAAATGACTTATACTTGCGAATTACATTACAATAATAATTTAATTTTTCTTCAAGTTCTTTATCTTTTTCATTGTTGTTTTTATGTATTTTTTGATTTTGATAATAAAATGTTACATCATTATCTCCAATATTTTCTAAAACTTCGTTAAGTTGAATATCACTAAAATAATTAAGACAAACTAAATTAAGGTAAGTACTATTTTGATTGAATAGTATGTTAAAATCTGAATATAACAATCTTATCTTATTTTTTTGTTCTATGGTTAAATCTCTAGTCCAAATAGAAACCGTCTTGTTTTTAACATCTTTAAAGTCATGTGAACCTATTGTACATGTTTCAAGATATATATCATTAAAATACGTATCAACCCCATAATCACTTTGTTTGAGCTTATTAAGGGCTATATCAAAATTTCCGTTAAAGTTTGGTTTTGGACCACCGCTATGAGACTCTGAATCATCTCTCATTTTCCATTTATATAACGGTCTAGGAACATGAAGATATTTTCCATATGAGTTTGACCAGAAAACATGATAACTGTCTTCAGCACAAGCCAACATATCGTCAACCTCAAAAGAATCTATTTGATTCCTAAAACCTCTTAAATGACCAAAACAAGAATAGCTAATATTATTTAAATAATCACATTCAGGATGATACCTTTCAATTTTATTAGAAATAATATCATCATTAATAACATAAGATATTGAGTGAAGACTATTGTCATTTTCATTTATTTTAAAAAAGTCTGAAGACACTAAATAAACATCATCTTTATCCTTTAAAATATTATTGTAGACATTTAAGAATTCACTATCAAATTCATCATCCGCATCAACTAAAATTATCCATTCAAATGTTTCATCAAAAAACAAATTGGGCTTCCAGTACATCTGTTTTTTTTCTAATTGGTCATAATATTTAATTTTATCTTTTATCGGACTTTTTTCTAATCTTTCTAAAACTTTTTGTTTTGTATCATCACTTGAAAAGTCATCTGTAACATGCCATTCAAAATTATTATACTTTAATTTTTCTATATTAAAAAATGCGTTATCAATAAATCTTTCACAATTATAAAATGATGTATAAATACCAAATTTTATTTTTTCACTACCACTATTATCTCTATCTTTAAGATTGAGTATGTTTTTTACTACAGTAATGACTTTATCTGTAGATGGGTGACACTCATATGTTGGCTTATTCTCCATACAGTAAAGTTGTGGTGGTACAGAATTAATATTACCCCACTCCCTAATATTATAGAACAAATCTGAATTACAGAATATATTACAAGACCCTCCAACATAGTGGTACTTATATTCCTGACTTCCATTTCTATAAGGCACTCTAAGTTTTGGATTTAAAGCACTACCTAATTGAATAATTTCTGTGTCTGTACATCCCGCCAAATGAAGTGGACCTGAATCCATAGTAATCAAACATTTTGAACCATTCAACACCCACCACATATCACTAATCGAACCTTGATTAGTTAAATCCAAACCATAAAGGTTATCAAATATAGGACAAACCTTTTCTAAAGAATCTTTATCTAATGAACTATGTAATTTTTCACGATATCCAAAACCAATAAGAACTGTATAAATTTTATTTTCCGATAACCAATTTATGAGGTTTTGCCAATTATCTACATTCCATGTTCTATTAGGCCAATTAGTCGTCACATGAAGAACAACATACTCATCAGGTAAATCAACCTTTAATGACATTTCATCAGGATAAAAATCATAATCCATTTCTTCAGGTAATAATTGAAACCCTAAGTCCATTGCATGTAATTGTCTTGTGTCAATTCTTGAGAATTTCTTTTCAATACCATTACCATCTTTCTGACCGGGATATGTGAAAGATTTATAAACTATATGACCTTCTCTCTGAACATACTCATCAAAAGATAAACATTGTTCAACATATGGATTATTATCAAAAACATTTTTATTAAATGTAACAACATTTAATTTTTGTTTATGGGATTTAGAAAGATACCTCAAAGTTGGTGTAGCCGCCAATGTATCTCCGAAACTATTACTATTAATAAGATAATATATATTTGACATTTTTACGTTAGTGTAATTGTTTATAATACGACTCGCCTTTTCAGCAATATGAACCCAATTGAAGTTTTTACGTACATACTCCGAATCTTTAAGAGCTTTGTTTTTATAATAAGACAAATCATTTTTTAAGAAAGAGTTATAGAATAACTTTAACTCTTTTTTCAATTGGTAGTAATCGGGTTCATATAAGTAATTTGGGTTGTAATCTTTTAACGACTCCCAATAATAATTCTCACCATTAATCTTTAATACTCTTTTTGCAAAGTACTGACCCTTTATTTCAATACCAATCCCTAAATTATTTTTTGTAAACTCCAACTGTCCCCCACACTTACTGTAAATTGAAGGGACACCACTAGATAATGCCTCAATCAATGGTAAATTCCACCCCTCACCTCGCGAACAAGAAATGTATAAGTCAGCGTTTTGTATTTCATTAACGTATTCTTTTTCAGATAATGTTGGTAGAAATTTAATATTATCCTGTATTGGTAAACCGTATTTTTTAAATGTTTCTTCGGGACTGTCTTGTAGTCTAAGTTTATTATGAATTGCAATCCTAAACTCAACATTGTCATCATTACCAAATACATCTATAAATGATTTGACGATTTCATAAGTTGACTTTCGGTATCCCCAAGTACCAATGTGAAGTAGTCTAAGTTTTTTATTATGTCTTTCTATTGGAAAGTATATCAAAGGGTCCACACCCTCGTTAACGATACTAATTTTCTCTTCATTGACGTTATTGTTAATCAATATCTGTTTTTGCCATTCACTAGGAACCCACAAATATTTTGCAGATTTAATAACACTTAAAAACTCAGGTAGTATGTTTGTTGTTTCCCAGGGAAAATAAATAATGACAGGTTTATCATATTTGTCATAATGATAATAATGATTAACCTCTGCCATTATCAAATGAAAATCAGGTTCAAATGATTCATCATAACCTGTCAAAGGAAAATCTTTAAAATCTCCATCCATCAATGTTTGTTGATACAACATATTATGATGAACTTCTTCAAGATGTTTAGCATCTTTTAATATATCAGGACCCGTATATCCTCTCCAATCATCTAAATCAACCAAATTAAAATTTCTAATTTTAACGTTGTGATATTTTGATAAGTTTTTAGTAAACTCTCTAGTGTGGTGTGCAATACCACCATAACCTAAAATAGTTCCATGTACTAATATATTCATAATAAAATATTGCTTTGTGTCTAAAATATACACCTAATAGACATTATAAACAATACAAAAAAAATTATTTATGATTATTCTTACCTCAAAGATTTTAAAATGAAAAAGGTAATTGTTACAGGAACTCGAGGATTTATTGGTAAGTCAATGATGACTTATTTAAATAGTTTAGGATTTTTAACTCACGGGTTTGATGATTCATATCTATTAAACAAAAATTGGGAAGAGAAGTTGTTATTAACCCTGAACACTCTAAACTATGATGCAATATTCCATATTGGAGCATGTTCCGATACTTTGGAACAAGACGTAAACTTTATGATGGTTCGTAATTATGAATCAACAAAAATTATGATGGATTGGTGTATTGAAAATAATAAACCATTTATCTATTCATCGTCAGCAGCTAACTATGGAACTAACGATAGATACCCCTCAAATCTTTATGGATGGAGTAAGTACGTTGCAGAAGGATATGTAATATCAAACGGAGGTATTGGTCTTAGATATTTTAATGTTTACGGTCCCGGTGAAGAAGATAAAGGTAGAATGGCATCTGTTGCCTACCAAATGTTTATCAAAAATAATAAAAATGAAGAAATATTGTTATTCCCAAAAAAACCAAGAAGAGACTTTGTTTATGTTAAAGATGTATTAAAAGCGAATTTACACGCATTTGAAAACTATGAAGAATTGAAAGGTAACTACTATGAGGTTGGAAGTGGTGAGGCTATGTTATTTGAAGATGTTTTAAATTACATGGATATTGATTTTTCATATCATAATGACGATATTATACCTAATGGATATCAATTCTATACTTGTAGTAATAAAAACAAGTGGATGAAAGATTGGTGCCCTAATTGGAACTTAGAAAAAGGAATAAAAGATTATAAAAAATACCTATTAAAAGATGGAGAAACCAAAAGTTTTTAACGCTATTGAGTGTGAAGGATGTAATGTCCCAAAAGGTTGGGGACATGAAGTAATATTTGTAAATAATGAACTATATTGTGGTAAATTATTATGCTTTAAACAAGGTGCTAAATTCTCAATGCACTATCACCTAATTAAAGATGAAACATGGTACGTGGATGAAGGTGAATTCATCTATAGATGGATTGATACGGAAACCGCCGAGGTACATGAACAAACTTTAAAAGTTGGTGATAGTGTTAGACAATTTCCAGGTCAGCCTCACCAATTAGAAGCATTAACCGATGGTGTTGTATTTGAAGTATCTACTCAACACTTTGATTCTGATTCATATAGAGTATGGAGGGGAGACAGTCAACCAAAATGAAAAAACCAATTATAATTGACGGTAAAGAGTATGATATGTCGTCTCCATCGTCCGAAAATTTTAATAAAAGAATGATTGAGTCTTTTGGGGATATTGTACATGAAAAAATATCAGTGAATTGGAACCATATTGATGGTTTTTACATTGAATTATTTTCAGATAAACCTGAAGAAAATTATTCAATGCAAATTTATGACAATGATGATGTTTTATTATACAAAACAAATATAAAAAATGGAATGTATACTAAACTCAATAGAAAATATTTTAATGGGTTGAAAGTTAAAATATTTAAAGGTGATTTTTTAATTAAAGAAGAAATTATTACTTTTAAAGGTAAAAATGTATATATCGCATTAGACTCATCATCACTAGGTGATACATTAGCATGGGTACCATATTGTGAGGAATTCAGAATTAAACATAATTGTAATGTAATAGTATCAACCTTTATGAATGATATGTTCAAAGACCAGTACCCTAACTTAAATTTTGTGACCCCAGGAAATGTTGTACATAATATTCATGGAATGTTTAAATTAGGTTGGTATTACGATAATAGTAAAGAACCTAAAATACCAAATACAGTACCGTTACAAAAAACAGCAACTAATATATTAGGATTAGATTTTAAAGAAGTTAGACCAAGACTTAATTTTACACCTAAACAAAGACCTATAGATGAAAAATATGTGACTATATGTACCTCAGCAACCTCAGGGTGTAAAGTTTGGTATGTTGATTACTGGCAAGAACTAATTGACTATTTAAATAGTTGTGGGTATAAAGTTGCAGTTATACAAAAAGAATCAATAAGTGAGTTAAATAATATTTTAGATTGGACAGGTGATTTACCATTAGAAGATAGAATGAATGAAATTTATCATTCTGAATTCTTTATTGGTTTAGGTTCGGGCGTGAGTTGGCTGTCTTGGGCTTTAAATAAAAAGGTAGTAATGATTTCAAATTTTTCAGAAGATGGTCATGAATTTACCGATAACACTATTAGAATAACTAATAAATCGGTTTGTCATGGTTGTTGGAATAACCCAAATTTTAAATTCGATAAAGGAGATTGGTATTGGTGTCCTGTACATAAAGACACTGAAAGACAATTTGAATGTCATAAGTCTATAACTTCAAAAATGGTTATAGATAAAATTAAAGAATTACTATGAAAAGTGTTATAATAAACATATTATCAAATTCTTTAGGTGATACTATCGCAGCACTACCATACGTCTCAGAATATCAAAAAATAAATGGAAATACCACATATTTTTCGGTAAATGATGTGTATATTGATTTAATTTCAAATTCCTACCAAAATATCATTATAATAGGTAGGAATCATGATGTATCAAATGATGAAACTATTAATATTGATTATAATTTTAATACATCAGTACAATCAGGTTACGCAATTCAACTAGGTTTTGAAAATCCAAGTTACATAAGACCTAAAATATCTATACCAAAATTTTCAAGACCGATAAAAAACAAATACATCTCTTTAGGTGTACATTCAACAAGTCAATTAAAATATTGGAATCATCCTTTAGGTAAGAAATCTCAACCAATACAACCATATTGGAATGAATTATGTTCATATATTCGTAAAAAAGGTTACACACCAGTAACTGTAGAAAAATATGATATGTTTGGTAAGGAACCATATTATAATGGTCTACCTAATAAATCCAATAAAAAAGTTAATTTGTCATTAATTGAAGCAGTAAACATTATAAATCATTCAGAATTTTATATTGGATTATCGTCAGGAATGTCTTGGGTTGCACACGCATTAGGTAAAAAGGTAGTCATGATTTCAAATTTTACTGAAGACTGGAATGAATTTAATTTAGAATCTGAAGATTATATTCGTATCACAAATAAATCAGTTTGTCACGGATGCTGGAACAAAATAAATATTGAACATTCTTTTGAACCATCTGATTGGTATTGGTGTCCTAAACATCGTGATACAGATAGACAATTTGAGTGTCATACATCAATAACACCAGAAATGGTTATAAATCAAATAGAAAAATGGTTATAAAATGAAAATAGAAGTATCAATAGGAGAAATTGTAGATAAATTATCAATCCTCCAAATCAAAACAGAAGAAATTAAAGACGAGTCTAAACTTAAAAATGTAAAAACAGAATATGATTATTTGTACGACATTGTATTTAACGAAATGGGTATCGAACAATCAGATTTTACAGAATTAGTTTCTGTAAATAAAAAACTATGGATTATAGAAGATGATATTCGTGATAAAGAACGAAACAAAGAATTTGATGATGTCTTTATTGAGTTGGCTCGTGCCGTGTATGTAACTAATGATGAGAGAGCTGAGGTTAAAAAGAAAATTAACCTAAAATATGGTTCTGAGTTTGTGGAAGAAAAATCTTATAATCCTTATTAAATTTAGAAGTCTCAGTCTTAGTATAAAGAGGTA
>Ga0222714_10004137_pt1 | contig 14384 bp, 42 predicted proteins | sample C33_3DmetaG_FD_165048 | JGI IMG/M metagenome (GOLD analysis project Ga0222714, IMG submission 165048) | Estuarine water microbial communities from San Francisco Bay, California, United States - C33_3D | ecosystem: Environmental > Aquatic > Marine > Unclassified | place: USA: California... | reverse complement strand
GCAATTCTACTGCACAGGTGCTATGAGTCATCCGTCGCAATCAAAATCAAGATTTATTGGAAAGTGTAACGATGAAAGAAGGATTTACGATGTTCAAGGATACCTATGCTGCAATTCCTTATGGTAAGCAGTATCTAATCATTCACAATGGTCAGCAACTTGAGAAACTTTGTAGGACTGAAAGTTCTGCACGAAAATATATCACAGATCACAAGAAAGGTAAGAGTGTAGCACAACTGCCCGTTGATTGAAACTGGGCCCTTGAAAGTGCATCTATGATGTGAGGCACCGCTCTCACAGCAGTTTCTAACACAAACTATGACTTTTTACTGGACGTTCGTGGATACTCTTGTGAAGAATGTTGCTACCATCGCTGCTATTTTTGTTGGAGTCAGTCAGTTTCTGATTCGTGCATTTAATGAGAACGATGGCGCAAACAAAGTTCGCAAGTTTATCAATCAAACTCTTTTCTTGGTGAATAGTTCTACTTCTACTGTGTATCAGTTGGTTAATGCAAATGCTCTGCCGATTGAAGACGTAAAAGTTACCAAAACCAACAAGCGTACTGCCAGTAAGTGAACTGGCACAAGGGGACTTGCGAAGTCCTCTTTTTCATGCAATTATAGAATCATGCAAAACAAACATCTCGAACATCCTGAAGATTGCGTCCTGACAGGTGATCTATCTGTGCTGGATTGGTTCACTGCTGATTCTAGTGTATCTGTCAAGATTGATGGAAGTCCTGCTATTGTTTGGGGTCGCAATCCTGCCAATGGTAAGTTCTTCGTTGGCACCAAATCTGTGTTCAACAAAGTAAAGATCAAGATCAATCATTCTCATGAAGAAATTGATACGAACCATGAGGGCAAAGTTGCGTCTATTCTTCATGCTTGCTTTGATAGTCTACCTCGCACAAATCGTATCTATCAAGGTGATTTTATTGGTTTTGCTGGGAGTGATACTTATCGCCCCAATACGATCACTTACAAGTTCAATGAGGTGATTGAGCAAAGTGTAATCATCGCTCCACACACTGAGTATGATTGTGAGGATGATCTTCGCAATGCTGTTGCATATCCTATCAGCAAGCAGTTCGCTGATACTTTGGACGTGAAATGGGTGCAACCTGAAGCATCTATCTGTCCTTATCGTGATGACATCGAAGACTTTTGCAAGTTTGCCCGTCAAATGTCAACTCTCTGTGAGTTCGTGAATGTAAAACAAGCAGCAGAATTGAAAAAAGTCATCAATTCCTACATCCGCGAAGGTAAAGAGGTAGATGAGCATGAAATTGCAGAAAATTACGATGTTGACATCAACGTTCTGCGTTTGTGGAAGTTAGTTGAGTCTATCAAGATGGATTTGTTCTGCTTCATTGAATCTGACACTGATATTTCGTGCGAGATTGATGGTGAATTGAGTGATCACGAAGGATATGTAATGCACAATGAGTTTGGATCATACAAGATCGTGAACCGTGAAGAGTTCAGTCGTCAGAACTTTACACTCCAAAAGAATTGGTGAATGTAACTGGGCCCTTGAAAGTGCATCCATAGTATGAGCAACACTACCATGCAAGCACAAGCAAAACAAACTATTGCAGAGAATGTTCTCAAGAATACTCTGCTGCTAATTGAAGCACTGAAGGACAACTATCGTCAGTATTCTATTCGCGGTCATCAACGACATCTTGATACTTATGGAGATTGCACTACACTTGTGAGTAGTAGAGAGTATCATCAGCGCAAGATTGATGAACTTAAGTCTGGAAAGAGCGACATTGATTATGTGATTGAGACTGGTAAAAAGTATCATAAAGTCATCTTTGTGAGTGGTGGCGGTTCCCGCAGTGTTCATTGCTTCATTGATAAGAACACTGGTGAAGTTTACAAGTCTGCAACCTGGCGTAGTCCTGCGAAAGGTGTTCGTTATGATCTGCGATTGATCAAAGATCGTGAATATCTTCTGCAAAATGCAGATTGGTCGGGTGGTTATCTGTACGCAAAATGAACTACCTTTGTTTAGTTGATGGTCTAGTAGAGTTTGCTAGCACCAGCTCTTCTTCTTTCGCACACTACCAGTTAGTGTATGCTGAAGAGCACAAGAACGCTAATGTTCAGTATCTTACTCTCACTGATGAAGAGTATGATGAAATGTTCCCTTATGAGGAGGATGAAGAATGAATGATTTGCGTTTAGCATCAACAATCAAACTCTACAATCCACCTCCAGTTGAGAAACGTCGTTGCAATCCTAGATTAAAAGGTAGCGAACAAACTTTGTCTGAAATGATTAAATCTTTGAAATCTGGATGGAATTATGACTTATTCTAACCTCTCAAAGATTCGTCCTAAACTGAGGACACAAGGTAACATCACTGGTAACTTTGGCAAACCCAAAGCTAAAGCAGGTTCATCACTCAATGAGATCGGTGGTGATGGTAACATTGGTGTCACACAGAATGAGTATCTGAATCGTCTTTATTATGCTTTTGATAACACTACCGACACTAAACTTCGTCAGTTCATTTATAGCGAGATCAAAAAGATTCTCATCCAACAAGGCCGCTGGTGAATAGAACTGGGCCCTTGAAAGTGCTTCAGTAGTATGAGCACAACCACCGAAATGGATCAAGTTTTTCACTATGTCACCAACTGGAAAGAAGGCAAGGTGATGCAAATGTTCATTCAACAAATCACTCCTGAGTATCAAGAATGTGACCACAAATACGTTGCTATTGCTCTCAACACTGAAACAAACAAAAGCATGGTGATGTCGAAACCCCGCAGTCATTATGACACTTTGCAGTGGGTTCGTAAGTTCTGTGGTTCTTTCTGCCCTCTGTACTGATTATGAACACTTACCGTCTTCTGATTGAGTATTGGGTTCCTGATGAAGATGAGAACCTGTATGAAGAAAAGATTGTGAAATCGCGTTCATCTTGTGGTAAAATTGCTGATGATTACTTAGCACAAGATCGCACCAATCTGATCCGTTCTGTTGAAGTTACCCCTGTTTGATTATGACAATCCAAGCAACCGAACTGCTGAACTTTCTCTGTAAAGCACAGAAACTTTCTCCTTCTGGCGCAACCTTTCGTCAAACTGATGAAGGTTATAAAATCACTCTGTATTGTGATTGGTGTGTTGATGGTGACTTCTACAATCAAAGCATCTTTGTAGATAACGAAGGTGAATCCACTTGGAATAATGGAGGAGACTATGATTTCTACACAATGGATAACATTTTGGATGAAATGCTTGTGAAACAACAAGAGAAAGAAATCAAAGCACAAAAGCGTAAAGAACTGATTGAATCTCTCACACCAGAGCAACGCGAACTGCTAGGAGTTTGATTATGACTGACGGTTACACTTTCACTCGCGTTAATTTCACTGCCAATGAAGAAACTTGTATTCTTAAGTTTCTTGTTGAAGCACAAAATCGTGACCTGATTAAAGATAAAGAATGGCAACCTGTAATCACTTCCATTCTGCAAAAGTTCTTCAATTCTAACATCAAAGAAGCACAGGAGTTTCAAACACTATGAAATACGAAGTTCAGTTATACGTTGGTGGTAAAGTCTTTAAGGAGGAAGTGTATGCTAACTCTCCAAAAGATGCGCGTGAGACTGCACAAGCACGAAATCCTACTGCAAAAGTTGTAGGTGTCAACGGTGTGTTCAAGTAATTGGGCCCTTGAAAGTGCATCAGTAGTATGAACACTAACTACAACTCCAATCCTTACACTCAACAGGTTCTCGATAAAGGTCGTGACCTGCCTAAAGCTTCTGCTCCAAAGCGTACCTTTCCTCTCACGATTGGTTATCGTAACTTTCAGACTGAAACTGAGTATCAGGAAGCACTTGCTGACTTCCTGAACGGTTACTGAAACTGGGCCCTTGAAAGTGCATCAGTAGTATGACACAAACCACTTTCACAGTTCGCTTCGATTCCAATGCACTCGATTCTCCCGAGTATATTGGACCTTTCTACTCCGAAGATGACGCCCAAGATTATTGCGATGCCCGCAACGGTTCGTTATCACTTTCTGGGATTCCTTCCTGGGTTGCTTGCTACTCTGTCGTTGACTGATTAACAATGAGAATCGCACTTCTGATTGCTACTCTTGCTCTGAGTCTTAAAGTTGCAATTCCAGCTTATGCAACGGTGAATGAGTATCAAGAAAGACAAGCTGATCGTTTCTGCCAAGTTGATCCTTCCTACTGCAAATGATGCAATTCCAAGTTACACAAATCGACTTCGATTTTTCCTCTGATGATGATACCTGGGGCGATGTAGATCCTGATTATCAACAAGAAATCACAGAGGAAACGATAGGTCAAATCTGGGAAGCTGATGATGAAGAAGATCTAATCGAAGAAATCACAGCTGCCACTGGTTGGTGTATTCGATCCATTGATTATCGTCACGTTCTGAAATGAAACATTCAAACACAGTTCGTATCATTGACAAACTAGGATTGTTTCCTGAGACAAGAGGAAAAGCACGTTACATCTCCGTCAAAACATATAATCATGCGATGGAGATTGTAGACGAACAGAATAAACTTGGTAATGTAGCTACACTGATCAACTGGTGATTTCACTTCCTAATCCTTACACAAAAATGGAACTTACTCAAACACAATACGATTCACTTCTTGCCAACTATGTTGAGCAGTTAGTTGATGGAATGGATCTGGATAGTTTGGTGCAATTTGTATCCGAACAAATTGAAATGAATCTGCGTGAGAGTTGCTCTACTCCTGATGAATTGATCGAAGAGATTTCACAATTCTATGACGAAGAGTATGTGAACGAAATGATCGAAAGTGTCACCAGTCAATAAGAACTGGGCCCTTGAAACTGCATCAGTAGTATAAGCACAACACACAAACACAAAATGACATTCACTGAAGCACTGATTGCATCTGGTTATGTATTCGATGATGAGAATTATGATGGTTGCTATGTAAAGCAAGATGAGAACGGTTTCATTCATCTTTATCAGGAAAATGTAGATGATGAGACTGACACTCTCTGGAATTATGTTAAAATGAGTGATGATTTCGATGTGATTACTGAAGTTACTTTCAATCCTGATGTGAACACTGTTGTTGCCTGATAGAAACTGGGCCCTTGAAAGTGCATCAGTAGTATAAGAGCAAAACGAACGATGAACTACTACAAAGTAACAAACATTGAGTTTGATTTCGACGGTGAAGATCTCACTCAAGACGAGCAAGATGAGATCATCAATGAGACTACATCTTGCCTCTGGACTTCACCTTCTGAGGATGAATTGACTGATACGATTACCAACAATACTGGTTGGTGCATTAAGTCTCTGAACTACGAAATCATCAATGCTTAATCTTTCTTTGTTCGCATCTATCCTGATTCGTTATTACTTTCACCACTGATGATTGAGACAAATTACTTCATTCTGAACGGAGAACAATACCAACAGTTCTATACTGAAGCACAAGAAATTGGTGTTAGTATTGATTACTATCTTATGGAGTTTTGCCATACTGAAGGAGAATATGTTTATGTTGAATAAAACTGGGCCCTTGAAAGTGCATCAGTAGTATGAACACTGCAACTTCTCAAATGTCTAAAGTCTACGCTGTCATCGGTGGTTTTGATTATGAAGGTGAAGACTTCAAATCTCTCCGCTTGTTTGATTGCTTCTCTGCTGCTGTTGCTTATCAAAAGCATCTAGAAGAGAATGAAGGTTTCGATTACTCTCTCATGGATACTCGTGAGGTATGTGTAGAGTCTGCAATCGCTGCCTGATAGAAACTGGGCCCTTGAAAGTGCATCAGTAGTATGAGCAACAATCAAATGTCCTTTCCTTACCTTCACATCGACAATAGCACTCTTGCGAATCACACTTCCACCTTTTTTAAGGTCAGTGCTGATAGTCAAGATCAGTGGATTAACAATATCTTTCATAACTCTCGCTACGGAATCTTCTGTCTTGCTGATGGCAAACTGGAACTGATTTCAAAAGGTTTGAACACTACTAAGTTCCGTAAGTGCAAGTGCAATGATAAGGAAACTGCACTGCAAAAGATTGCACAATGGATCGAAAAGTTCTGAAGATAAGAACTGGGCCCTTGAAACTGCATCAGTAGTATAAGCACAACACTTCAACAAACAAATCATGCGTAAGATCGAATCCCAAATGAATCAGGCAATCATTCAAGAGATTGACTGGAAGAAAGACAATACTCAAGTGATCAACTATGAAGGTGTATCTGAGGTGTATCTGCACAACAATCTGATCGCTAAGATTGGTGATACCTGGATGCAACTTTTCGATGGTGGTTGGCAATCAAACACCACAAAGAGCCGTCTTAATGCACTTCTCCGTGCTCATGGAATTGGCAATGAAAGTGTATTCCAAAAGAACTATGTTTGGCAGTTCCGTATGTCTGATGGAACTACAATTCCTTTCTTCAATGGTATGCGCCTTAACTGATAAAGTGATGACTAACGAACAAAAGATCGAAGCATTAACTGATCTTCTAGAAAGCGTCATTCATCGTCTTGATATGAAACAATATGAGATCGAAGATGCAACACAGTCTCATCAATGTGAGGTAGAAGCAAACGACTATCACCAAAAGATGATCACCATTCTTCACTCTAACTGAATCAAATAAAAATGTTCACGATCCGTTACTTTACACCTTATCAACAACAATGGAGAACACAGTCATTCTCTACATTAGATGAGGCAAAACGTATGGTAGAGTTCTATCTCTCATGTGGAAGTCCTGCTGAGTTAGTATAATGTCAAAGTTCTTCATTGGTGTAGTCGTTGGTATCATTCTTTCAACAGTAGGATTCAATGGACTTGCTAATCTAGGCAATAGAGTAGTCAATGGAATCGAATCTTTCGCAGTTCAGAATCAATAGAGAGAGGATATGTTTCCTCTCTTTTTTTATGTCTATTGGTAAAACCAGTAACAACCTTTCCAGGTATATTTGTGTGGATATTTGAGTGACCTTCTGCAAGTAGTGTCACAACCACAACCCAATTCTCTTGCAGCTGCTCTTATGCTTGGAAAGGTATATTTGACTTTGTTTGTTACTTTATCGACGCCATAGATTGCGTGACTTTGCTTTTTATCTTCTAACTTGATGATTCTGTGTCCTTTAACTTTCCATCCATTCTTTATACTACGGTGAAGATTAGAAACTGCTATACCTAAACCACTTGCACATTCAGTTATACTATCATAGAAAGTTTCTTCCAAGGTATCAACGTTTATTGTTTTTATCTTAACACGACTATGCTTACCGTCACCTCTTATAGTAAAACCAATTCCTTTACCTTTTTTTGATTTTCTAATATTTTCAATGTGTTCTGGTGTCTTCTGAACTCCAGTCATTGAGTCGCTTATTTTATCTTTTACTTCTTCGCTTATTCTATACTGACCACCAGATCCATCAGTTTGATTATATCCATTATCGTATGAGTTGTATTCACTTATCCAGTAAGTTTCTCTTTCGTCAAGTACATCAACTGAGCACTCTTCTATCACTCTTATTTTAAACTTATCTGCTCCATATTTGCGAAGAGATCTGTATAGTGGAGTATCCCTCATTCTCTTTGCTTCGTATAGATGTTCTTGCCATCTTTTGTTGAGTTCTTTTATAGTTTGACCGATGTAATATTTGCCTGTTTCTTTATTGTAGATGGCATAAATGATACCTTGATTCATTACTGATAAGACGCTCTAGTTCTATGTATAAATAGCAGGTTTTACACTGGTAAGTTGCTATACTAAATGGATGAAAAGTTTATGTGCAAATAAACATAAATGGAGTGTGTATTTGTTCTCAATATGTGTTAGTTTGTTGAGAATCAATAGTGTTTATTGATGAGAATAATGTGTGATTTAAATGTCTCTCTAGGTCGTTATCTTACGTTGCAAGCTATAACACACTCTCACACAGTTTGTCAAGTCCCGCGTCACAAAATCCACACAGATACCCCGAAAAAATCCACAGGCACTCCATAAATACTCCCCAGACCTTGACATCCACTCTCAGACATCTTACAATACTCCCATAACACTCAAGGAGCGCACTTATGTCCGTAGCATACAGTCAAGCACAGAAGGTTCGTTATAGGATCACTCTAGACATCTCCGCGTTTCCTGACTTTGACCCGCATCAGATTGACTGGGAGAAACTATTCAAGTTGGAACCAGCTGAGAGGTGTGAGGCTTATGTGGAAGACCTGTCAACTCCCGACCGTTGGTAACACATAAGGACGCACAGTGAATACTATTGGGCCCCTGAAAGTGCATCAGTAGTATAAGCACCACACTGAAACATCTGATGACTTCCACTCAACAACTCCTGTCACTGATTGATGATCTTCAGAGTGCAGGTGTGGTGCCTTGTGTAACAGTATTGCCCTCTGCAGTACGTTATAACCGCAAGTCAGCTTTAGGCGTGAAGATGAAAGCATCTAGTCGCCGTTCAGGTAAAGCACAGATGCAGGATTGCAACAAGATCTATCACACTTCTGGCCACTGCTGATTAAAACTGGGCCCTTCAAAGTGCATCAGTAGTATAGACACCAACTCAAACGACCTTAAATGTCTCAAATCGAACTGAACACCGCTATCGAGAATGCCTTCCAACTTTGTGCCGCTAAGAGTTGGGAACTGTTCGACGCCTGGTATGAGCGTCTGCACAATGTTCAGATGATCGGTAACGTTGAGCACATCGAAGTTATCGAGTCTGAGCATAACGAAACGAACCTCAATCTGATGCTCCAAGGTGTTATGCCTTCTGCCTGATTATCAGTCTTAAGTAACACTCACTCGTTTCACACTAATCAACACTTTTCACCATGAAAACCTCCACTAAGTATACCATCAAACTCAACGATGAAGAGATGACTATGCTCCGCGATCTTGTGCGGATTGGTATGTGCTCGAAGTATTATCAGGACTTTGTGAGTAAAGAATGCGACGACATTGATGAAGAAGATCACCAGCTGAATGTCACTCTTGCTGTTACTCAATTCGTCAACCTTTGCCAGTCTAGTCCGATCGAAAGTTTGATGGATAAGTACATCTTCGAAGGCGTACAGTAAGGTATACAAAGAGGAATGAGATGCGCCTCTAAAAAGACACTCACTCAACACACACTAACTAACACTCAAACGCATAAAATGTCTAAGTCTGTGATGCTTTCGATGCTGGCACAAGGTAACACTGGCACTGAGATTCTTTCGATTCTTGATGCACTCACCTCTGATAATGTTGCTGGTTTCGATTATATCGAGTCGCCTATGATTGAGCAGGCACTTGGTATTCCTACTCTGGAGGAAATCGCGTTCTGATGTAGTCTAACTGTGTGCCCCTTGCTTGACTGTGAGGGGCACTTATGTTATGCTTGGCGATGACAGTGATCCGGCAGTTATTTGCGGGGCGTTGTTATATCGTCGCGGCGGCGTTGCGTATATAAAAAAGCATAACTACCTTAACCTACAGAGGTGACAAATCGACTTCTAAATATCAACCTCATAAAATTTTTCCGGAGATAAAAATGTTTACTCGTTGGATTCATAAGAACGGTAAGTCCAGACCAGATAAACGTTGTAAGAGTTACAAGAGTCAAGCAAAAGCAAATGGTGCGCGTAAGAGGAAAAAAAAGTAGACCTTATTGGAATTTTTGGAAGGTAGTCTTTGCGGGATGGTTAATAAGGTATCCACGGCAATGCTTTACGATCTTCGGAGGTACTGTTGGTTTTTTATTGGTTCTGATATATAATGCGGTTACAAAATAAAAAGTACTAAAAAAATTCCGGAAAATATTTTTATGACTGAAAAGGTTTATCACATATATGCAAAGGATCGGTGTGTGTATCACAGTTTATCAGAGAGTAAATTCTCTGAGACCTGGGAGATGATGCACAGAATGGTTGATCTACTTGATTTGGATCTTACAAAAGAAGATTTAAGTTATGAAGAACTTTATGTGAATAAGGAAGTATTACTCAATTCTTCTCATTGAGGCGAATTGACAAAAGCATATATAGACTGATAAAATTGATCTGAAGGTTTGTTAATTTTATGGCAAAAGGATTTACAGTAAAAGCAACAGCACCTAAGCCCAAAGAACAAGAATGGGATTATGATGCGATTAAAGAAAGGATGAAAGGTAAGTCGATTGTCTTCTGTCTTCCTGGTAGAGGATGTTCGTTTATTTTTCTAAAAGCATTTGTACAACTTTGTTTTGATCTTGTACAAAATGGAATGAGTATTCAGATTTCTCAAGATTACTCTTCTATGGTTAACTTTGCACGATGCAAATGTCTTGGTGCAAATGTTCTCCGTGGTCCGAAGCAAATTCCTTGGGATGGTAAACTACAATATGATTATCAACTTTGGATTGACTCGGATATTGTCTTTAACACAGAAAAGTTCTGGCAACTCTGTGATGTTGCACTGAATGAAGAAGGTGAAGAGAAAGAAGTTGTTGCTGGTTGGTATGCCACAGAAGATGGTCACACGACCTCAGTAGCACACTGGTTAGAAGAAGAAGACTTCCGCAAGAATGGTGGTGTAATGAATCATGAAACCGTTGATTCAATTCAAAAGCGCAGAAAGCCTTTCACAGTTGATTATACTGGTTTTGGTTGGGTTCTGATTAAGAAGGGTGTCTTTGAGAATCTTGAGTATCCTTGGTTTGCACCTAAGATGCAACAATTTGAATCTGGACAAGTTCAGGATATGTGTGGTGAGGATGTTTCATTCTGTCTCGATGCAAAAGAGGCGGGCTTTGAAATCTGGTGCGATCCTCGTATTAGAGTTGGACATGAAAAAACTCGCGTAATCTAATGAGTACACTTTACAATCTTTTATACAAAGGGCGTAAAATTTATAAAGATCTCAGTGCAGAAGACTGTGCTGAGATCCTACAAGACTTCTCAGAGCGTTTTTACTCAGGAGAAGACATTGATCCTAATTTAATTGAAATGGAGGAAATTACAAATGGCTAAAGGCGGTGGATCTAATAAGACTATTTTTGAACCCGGAGCACCGAAGAAGACTCGTCAAGGACGTTCTGCTCGTACACTACTTAGTGCAACCTCTCGTAATGGACGTAAGAAGAGGTATCGCGGTCAAGGTCGGTGATTCAACTTAATCCTCAAATCCCAGTCATTACTCCTAAAGGTAATGGTTGGGCTTTTTTTATGATCGATCGCTCTCAAGAACATGATCTTGAATGGGTTGTCTTTCTAGATAGTAATGGAGAATGTTGGACTTTTAAAAATTCGGACATTCGTATTCAGAAGAACTATACTCTTCATCGAAACAATCCATCAGGATTTAACGTATGTACTACACAGATCCAGTAGATGAATGGAATTCAATTCATAAGGATGATTTGTGGGTATATAACAAACTTTTTCTATCACACTCTCTGGGGTATCTGTGTGGTCCTGTAGGGACCTCTGTTCCATCTCCAGACTATTATATCGTCCGACCAAGTATTAATTTACTTGGTATGGGACGATTTTCTCGTATTGAATGGATTTACAAATACACTGATGACTTTCATCCATCAGAATTTTGGTGTCAAAGGTTCCATGGAAATCATATAAGTGTTGATTTTAGAGATAAAAAGGCAGAACTTGTAATATTAGGTGAACGAGATAGTAATGATTCGCTGTACAAATGGAAAAAATGGACTAAAATAGAACAAGAAGTTCAATTTCCAGAAGTATTAACCAACCTAAAAGGAAACTATGAATGGATTAACTGTGAATTTATTGGAAATAAACTTATTGAAGTGCATTTTCGACGCAATCCAGACTTTCGTTATGGTAATTCAATTGCAATTCCAATTTGGAAAGGAGAAGAAGTAAAACAAATAGATAGTTTTATCTTTGTTGAAGACGAAGATTATCTTCGAAGAGGATTTTATGTTGATATTCGGGATAGCAACCCCGTAAAAAGTTCTGATTTTAACGAATCAGGAGCACAAAATGACCAAAAAAGTCGATAAAGATCAAAATTTTATGCGAAATGAGTGGGGAACTCAGTATTTGAGTAGTGAATATGGGTGGGAAACTCAAATTCAGAAGCAAAAAATGCTTCGTGAGATTGCAAATGATGAATTGACACCTAAAAAACATGATTTTTATCATCAAAACGAAATTCACTCAAAAATTCGTAATGATGAGGATTATGATGACTGGAATTATGGAACAGAACCACTTTATGAATCGAAAAAAGGCGAATAAATAATACAGATTTTATATCTTTATACATTTTTATGCCTTTAGAGCGAGTCAGTAAAGGTTTCAAAGACCTGAGTATGACATTTCAGGCCAATCCAATCAATTATGACCTCATTGCACTTAAAAATGAGACTGCAATTGCTCGCTCTATTCGAAATTTAGTATTTACATATCCAGGAGAAAAGTTTTTTAATGAAAATCTAGGTTCAAAGGTGAGTCGTTCTCTTTTTGAGAATATGGATGACATATCTGCATCGGTTATTAAAGATGAAATCGAAAATACTATTAGAAATTATGAACCAAGAGTTGATTTAATTGAGGTGGTTGTCTCTCCTAACTATGATAATAATGAGTTCAATGTAACTATAAATTATAGAATTGTAGGCATTGACGTTTTACCTCAACAGTTATCATTTGCACTTCAGCCAACACGATAAATGGCACTAGTTAATTTTACAAATCTAGATTTCGATCAAATAAAAAGTTCAATTCGCGAGTATCTAAGAGCGAATTCGAATTTTACTGATTATGATTTTGAAGGATCCAATCTTTCAACTTTGGTTGATGTTTTAGCATATAATACATATATTTCCTCATATAATGCTAATATGATTAGCAATGAGGTATTCATTGATAGTGCAACACTAAGAGAAAATGTAGTCTCTCTTGCACGTAACATTGGATACGTTCCACATTCTCGCGCATCATCAAAAGCAAATATCTCATTTTTTGTAGATACGACAGGATTTACTACTAATCCACTTACACTAACAATTAAAAATGGAGTTATTTGTACTTCAAGTAGTTCTTTTGGAAATCAAAGTTTCTCATTTACAATTCCACAAGATATTACTGTTCCTGTAGTAAATGGTATTGCTTTATTTGAAAACATCAATATCTATGAAGGAACTTATATTATTAATAATTTTACTGTCGATGCAAATAATCCAAATCAAAAATTTATTTTAGATAATGCAAATATTGATGTTGATTCTATTCGTGTTTTTGTAAGAGATAGTGAATTAAATACTGTTAAAAACGTATACAAATTGTCAAGAAATCTTTTTGATATCAATTTTGAGTCGAGAGTATTTTTTATCCAAGAAATAGAAGATCAGAGATATGAATTGATTTTTGGAGATGGAGTATTTGGTAAAAAACTTGAAAACTTAAATTATATTGAAGTTTCTTATAATGTAACAAATGGAGAAAGTGGTAATGGTATTTCATCGTTTAATTTCAATGGACGTATTGTAGATAATAATAATAGAGTAGTTACAACAGGAATCTCATTAATTACAACAAATTCTTCATCACAAAATGGAAGAGAAATTGAATCTGTTGAATCCATCAAAAAATACGCACCAAGAAAGTATTCTTCACAAAATCGTGCAGTTACTGCAACAGATTATGAGACGATCATACCTTCAATCTATTCAGAAGCAGAATCTATTTCTGTTTTTGGTGGCGAGGACTTAACACCTCCAAAATATGGAAGAGTCTTTATAAGCATTAAACCAATTAATGGTCCATTTGTTTCGAATCAAGTTAAAGATAATATTGAGAGAGAATTGAGAAGATATGCAGTTGCTGGCATTGTTCCAGAAATCATTGATCTCAAATACCTATATCTAGAAACGGATACTACTGCATATTATAATGCAAACGCAACTAATGATGCAAATAATTTAAAAGACATTATTTTCAATAATATTAAAAACTATGCAAATTCAAAGGAACTTAACAAATATGGAGCAAGATTCAAATACAGTAAGTACCTCAAAATAATTGATGACTCTAATTCTGCAATTACATCTAATATTACCAAAGTTATAATGAGACGTGATTTAAGAGCAGAAGTTAATAAATTTGCGGATTATGAAATTTGTTATGGAAATCAGTTTCATATTAAAAATATGAGTGGATACAATATTAAATCTTCGGGATTCCGTGTTGCTGGAATTAACGATACTCTTTATATGTCAGATCTTCCAGATTCCAATGGATTAACTGGAAGTATCTTTTTCTTTAAATTACAGTCTGCAACACAACCAATAGTTGTAAGAAAGAATGTTGGTAAGATTGATTATGTAAAGGGTGAGATA
>Ga0222714_10004136_pt1 | contig 14385 bp, 6 predicted proteins | sample C33_3DmetaG_FD_165048 | JGI IMG/M metagenome (GOLD analysis project Ga0222714, IMG submission 165048) | Estuarine water microbial communities from San Francisco Bay, California, United States - C33_3D | ecosystem: Environmental > Aquatic > Marine > Unclassified | place: USA: California... | reverse complement strand
GCCCGGATGGCCCGTTCAACGTCGGCGGATCTCGAGCTCTGTCAGAAGATATTGATGGTGATGGACACACAGACATCGATTTATCTCTGGCTGTTCCGTGGGGAAGTAGTAGCTATGAAGAAATTACAAGAACAGGTATTTCATATAGTGCGGCTCCGTCAGCAAACGATTATCCTGCTGGTAGCATATATTCTTCTCAAGAATCACCAGAGGTAGGAAATATTCCTGACTTTATTTATGCTTTTAGAATTGTTGGCGGCGATCACACCGGAACGTCATACACACATTCTGAAATGACCCAAACAATGAATAATTTAATATCAGCAATTAATGCTTCTGGTTTGCGCTTGTCATGTACTTTGCATTCAGATCCATTTGCTTCTTATAATTCTATTACTTTAACTTTGTTTGACTCTGGGACCGCAGCACAAAACGCAGCAGGTCTTGCAAAGACAGATGCAAAAACTCTTTATTTTGATCTGCAGGATGACTATACGTCATTTAACATAGCAGGCTTTTCAGGCGCATCTGACTTATTAATTTCTTCTTTAGGTAGCTTTGTAAGAATTTCACCTACAAGAGATGCAGAAAGAGTTTATGTAGATAGTTTACTTAAAAACGAAAATGTAGGATACAGTAATAGCAGTTTTGGAACTATGCAAACTGATGGGTCCCCAATTAGGCCAAAATATTATCTTAGTTCAAGAAAATTTGGTCAAGCTGTCGACTTTGTTGAACAGGGTCGTGACAGTAAAACAAGACAAGATCTAGCAGTTAAAAGAAGCGGTTTAATCGATTCTCGAAAAGGGGGCGCGCTAAAAGAACCAGTGTCAGTTATTTTTGTAAGCGGATCAGATGAAAACAACACAGGCATAAGATCTTTTAAAAGAATTTCTCCAGATGACGCTATTGACTCAGTAAATAAAACATTAAATTCAGCTTTGACAGGCGCTTTTTACGATCCTGCATAGTTATATTAAGGTGGTAAACTATGGCTGGAATATTAGATAGCAAAACAAGATTTATCGACATGATAGTGACCCAGGAAGGGAAGCGACAAATTGCAAGTGGAATGTTGCGCGCTGAATATGCCTCTATTAGTGACGCTGAAACTTTTTATGATGCCTTAGAAGTTGATGATGTTAGTAATAGAATATTTTTTCAAGCAATGGATTCTCCTAACAATGTCATTGTTTTAGAAAAAGACGACAGTGGTAAAATGATTGAGTTCAACTTTTCTCCTACGGGAAGTATTGTTGGAAATGATATATTTGAAAAAGATACCACTGTCACAAGTAGCCTTAGATTGCAAGCAGTAACAGGATCAGCTTTTGCTTCTTCAGCAAAAAGCATAATGAATTCTTTTACTTCTCATTTTGACTCACTACAGACTTTAAGTACTTTTGAAAAAAGTGGAAATGATTTTGAACTAAGTACAGAAAGAATTAATTTTGCTATTTCAAATAGTGTTCCTTTTCCTCTAGGTCCTCACAGCGAGACTATCAATGTTAATGATGCAGAACCTTTCTTTTTAGACTCAAAATTAACACATTTACCTAATTTTGACTTTTTACCTCCTGTCAATACTGACGGTTCTAATTACGGACAGTATGAAGATATTAGAAGTTTAAAAAGAGAAACATTAAATGATATTAAAAAATATTTAGGTAATGAAGGATTTAGAGACACAAATAAAGAATCAGGCATAAGGCTAAGAAAATCAAATTCTCGTATGCGTACTGATAAAGTAGGTGATTTTGATGTAATCAACAGGGTGTCACTAAAATCGCCTTATGACAATAGCTTCAAGCAGTACAAGACTGTATATTTTGATAAAACATCAGATCAAAACAACCTAATTATTCAAATGTTTGAAGATGGCCCTGACTCTAAATTAATCAAGTTAGACATTATAGATGCCGGATCTTTTGTTGACAAAGACAGCGAGCTCTACCCTGAAAAAAGAGTATTTTATGCAGGCAAGATATTTATAGATGATTTTAATACGCCTACCTTTATAAACATGTTTACAATTATATTTGAGTAGTAAATGATAACTTCAACAAAAAAGAAAAAAGTTTTTATATCTAGCACAGCTGAAGACCTTTCGGCGCGCATAATTGGAAAGCGCAAAGTTGAAGAAAAAAGCAAACTAAATTCAAAAGAAATAATAAAAAAATATGATGTTCTTACAATTGAATTAGCATGCCTTTTAGATCAAAGAGTTCTTTTAGATGAAAAAATTTCAGATATTAAAGTTTATATTTCTGATACTAGTCTTGAAGAAATGAGGCAAAGAAGAGATCTCGTAAAAGAAGCATTAAGCCCAAGCTCTGCAAATGAGTCTGGGAGCGCTTTGCGTGACAGAAGAAGAAAAATGATTAAGCGCGAAACTGGAGGAGATAAAAAGCGTAGACAAAAACAAGAAAGGGCGCAGGCAAACAGTCCTTCAAGTAGAGAGATAAGATCTAATTTAGCAACAGCTATTTTTGATATCGATAATTTAAATCAAAATTTAATGACTTCAAGAGTTTCAAATTTAAGATTTTTAACAAAGATAGACGTAAATCAAATTCTCGGTCCTTTAAAGATTAAAAATATTCAAAATATCATGCAAAAAGATGAAGATCTTTTTGGTTTTAGAGAAACATATGCAATTAGAAGAGTAAGGACACCTAAGTTTAGAACTTCCCGGAATGGAACAAAAACAGTATCAGACAGCATACCCGCAAGTGGAGCATCGATAGGTGAATTTTCACTTTCAAGATTTAAGAGAAATTATTTTAATCAAATCAAACTAGGAATCGATCCTATTCAAGTATTTTCTAAAAAAGATGATTTTATGTCTGTTGAAGATAGATTGTCAGGCACAATGAGTATTTCAAAAGAAAGATATTCAGAGCTGCGTCAGTCATTCAAAGAATACGCAAAAGAAAGCATAAGTAACAATGCTGAATCTGACTTGGGTTTTAAGATAATCAAAAGAAAGAAAATAAATAGAAACAGAATTTGTAAAACTACTTTTGAAATGTCTAGACCTAAAATTGTAACACTGGCAGGCTCGACCGGCTTTTTAAATCTAGTATTTTTTGCATTTGACAAAGACGGAAGAAGGGTAGATTCTTATGAAAAAAGAGTTTCGCCCGCAGAGTTATTTTTAACTGAAGTTAATCCTACAATAGATTTTTCTACAAATGCTGTTCGAACAAGCAAGGGTAATGTTATTACTAGCATCTCTAATCAAGAACTACAAGATTCTTATTTTAACTTATATCAAAAAGAATTTTCTAGATCTCAAAATTATATGGATGCAGTTTTCAAAGAAGAATCTGAAGATTTTTTGATAAAAGCAAAAAATACTGCCAGGTTAATTGATGGTAAATTAAAAAATCCTAGTACACCTTTGTTTTCTAAAACAAAAACAGTTTTTCATAGAATAACTGCTAATTTTGCCGGAAAAGAAATAGCAAATACAAAATCTTCATCTATCGCAAGTCTAGAATCAGAAGGCAGACAGCTTTCATGTTCGATATACGTCATGCAAGATGATGAAGAAGGAACTTCAGAAATATCTATTAGTAATTTGTCTGAAGACGTCTACGCAGTCTTGCCTGTTAAAAGAGTTGCCAGAGGCACAAGAGGTAGCAATTTTGAAACTGTAAAGTATCTATTAGACGGGTCTCTTGTAGATAATGTTAAAACTTTTGTTAGAGACTTGGAAGAGGGCGAAAGCCTAGAAACAAGCTTTAAATTCTCAGACGGCGACGTAGAGGATGATGTAATTTATGAGTATGCAGCAATTCTCTATTCCAGATCAGGACAAAGACAAATATCAGGAAGTAGATTCTTAGAGAAGAGAATAGACAGAGAAGGATTAATTGAAGCTGAGGTAACTTTAACACCTCGCAATGTAAATATCTATGATGAAAAAGACAATAAAATAAAAAGTGTTGTTGATTTTGAAGTATTACTAAAAAGAAGCGAAGATGATGTTGATAAAATTATTAACTCAATATTTGGAGACAATAGATCGCTCTTTAATAATGACTTAGAATCAATTAAAGATGCTTCAAATCTAAATTACGGTGTAAGAGTTCATAGAATTGACATGAAAACTGGCGAGTATGTTTATGTAGGATCTTTTAGAGGTTACAAGCAAGAGGATGAAAACGCATCAGCACAAACAGATATTCCCAAGACTTATCGTGTAACTTTTTCAGACAATGCTCCTGCTTTTACTAGCCAAACATATAAATTTGATCCTTACATAATTCCGCCGGCCCAGGTATTAGACAAGGTTTTCAATTCTTTAGAAAAAATTATAAAAGATAAAAACAGATCTAGATCTACTCTAAATAAAATGGCTGTTTCAAAGCAAAAAATACTAAATAAAGACATATTGTCAAAAGTAGGAACAAAATTTGCAAGCATTCAAGGAAGAAAAGGTGCAATCTCTTCTCCCGCTGCGTTCTTAGAAAAAAATAAAAATGATTTATTTTTAGAAGGTATTACAGGAGACATCGTTTATGAATCTTTTATACCTGAAAAAGAAAAAATAAGTTTCCAGAAAGTTAGTTTACAAGAATCGAATGTAAGAATTATTAAGGGTCTTGATAGAGACGCTAGAAATAAAAATTACATCCCTAAACAAATTGCAAATATTGAATTTTCGATTAGTGACGGCGATGTTATGACAGACTTTTATATAATTGTTAAACAAATCAATAAAGATCCAAATATTATAATAGATGGTGCAGTTCATAGTCAAGATGCACTAGGTAGTGGTACTAAAATTACAACTTACAATTATTTATCCGAAGTCAAAACTAGAGTAGGATTAATAAGATATTATCTTTTTGGGATAAGCAAGACAGGAATAGTTAATGGTCCTTCATTTTTAGGGTCTTTGCTACTTGAAGGAGAATAAGATGGCCATAGACACAACAAAATCAAAATTCAGTTTGCAGATAGCTTCAAAAGAAGCCAGATCTTTTCCTATAATTTCATTAACTACACCCGACGAAGGAACATCTAACCCTGAAGATGCTGAGGTTTCAAATAATCCTGATGCTTCTAGTCGTCTAAAAAAGCTATCTTCGCAAGGTCTTAACCCACTTAAACCTGTAATTATAGCAAATACAGAATTTATTCCTATTGGTGACGGATCCTCACCAGATTCAACAGGTTTAAAAGCACAAATAGGAGAAAACAACTTATTAAGTGTCAATAGCGTTACAAAACTCTTTGAAATTCACAGACAAGTAAGATTAGCAACACTAAAATCTGCGAATATGCTACTTAATAGAGTAAAGGGTTATAATTCTAGAGAGTTGCTCGAAGAACTGAATAAGATTTTAAAATTATATATGGAAGATTTAGCTACTGATAATATGACGAGAACTGTTGACAATGTAATTAATAAAATTATAAATTTTCAAGCATCTTCTTCTAGCAACACAGCAACTACTTCACGATCCCGGTCTGCAGGAAAAATTATATTAAAATCAAAAAAAGAAAGTTTTTCCAGTCAAAAATTTTCATTAGATAGTAATTTTTCTAATAGAAATAAACTAAAGACTGTTTTTGAGAATAATAAAAATGATCCATATCTTAGAACAATTGTTGAATATGCAATTTTAGAATTTGTTGTTTTTGATATATTGAAATATATGAGCGGAATACTTGCCTTAAAAGATGCAGCTCTTAAATCATGGTCAGTTTTAGAATCACTTAACTATGGAACTATTAGCGGAATCAATGCAGAAAACTTAAATAGTTCAAGTAAAATTATTTTTGAAAATGCTTTTAGAACTTTTTCTATGACTGACATGTCACAAAAGAGCACAGCAGGTCTTGCTGATGATATGTTGTCAAATTATACAGGCATAAAAGCAGGATCCAATACTCCTGACTCATCTTTGTTAATTCAATTTTTTATTTCCGCGGCTGAAAATCTAATAAAGATGAAATCAAATTATAATGAAGTAATCAATAATGAAAATGAAGCTCCTGTTAGAACTAAAGTATTTCCAGTAATTAATCGAGACGAATATGAAGTCTATGATGCACTTGTTGAACTAAGCAATGCATACGCTACATCGCTTTATTCAAATTTAAAAATAACAGATCAAAAAGGAAATGAAGAAGATTTTGATTCTTTTCTAGAAGGAAATATTCAGGCTGCTAATATTTTTTCATCAAATAGAATTGAAAAAATATTTGAAAGCTTTCCGTCAAATGTTAATAAAATTGATGCTCTAGGACAAATGCTGGGAGCTTTGATATTTAATGATTGTTTTGACATTGCCGGTTCTGTTTCTGCTAATCCTGATATAACAAAAGTATTTTATGCTATAGGCGACTCAATTCCGAGTGGAATAACAAACATTGAAGATTATTACAATAATCTGATAGGATATAGTAAAACACTAGAAAGACAAAATTTTGAATTTAGTTTAGACTCGACAGAAAATAATAGAAGAAAAAGAATTGTAAGCTATTTGTCTTCAAAGTCTGCAAAATCAGAAGATCTTGGAAATTACATTCCTTTTGAGTCCACCACCTCGGCCGGGAAAATACACAATTCGAGTTATTTGACTGGACCTGAATATTTTTACGATGTAGCAATACAGCGAGGAGATGATAACTTAAGTGAGCTTAAATCTTTTGTTGAAAACTATAAAAATTTTGCTAATAAATACACCTCTGATATATACAACTTAACCAAAATTGATTTTGTTGAAGATGCAGCAAGACAACTTCTTAAAGCTATTGGTGAAGAAATAGATTTATCAAAAACTTCTGGTAACGGAGTATTTTTATTATCTTTGATTGCATATCAGGCAGGAAGTGATAAAGGCCTTTTGCGATTGTTCAGATCAGCATATTTTGGTTCTCGATTAGATAGCAAAGCTGGCAAAGCAGGCGATAAAATTGGCAATGACAGTACTGCTCGTCCATTTGAAAACTACGGAGAGGTAACTGCACAGGAAGCTTCAAGAAGAGCGATGCGTGGAGCTAATTCAATTCTTATCAAAAGTCTACTTAAAGATGGATTTGATATCGACCGTTCTAAAATAAAAGATAAAAAGAAAAAATCTTTTCGTGCAATGTCTTACGGAGGAGAACTCAAAGGTGGGATTAAACCAAAAGAATATACAGAAAAAGACAAACATTTTAGCAATATTAAAAATGGAAAAACACTAAATGTTGGAACTGGCGAAGCCAATTCAAGAAGAATCACTTATACAGTCCATAAGCAAAGTGGGAAAAAAATTGACGCTCCTACAGGAGGGTTAAACAAGGAAGAGCTAGTTCTCGAAGGCGGCGCTAATTTCTCGACAGAGTTGGCAAAAACTATAAAATATTTTCTTTCTAATGAGCACTTTGTCGACGCGGGGCTTATAACAAGAAATCAAAAAAATTCTTTTAATGCCCGGCGGCGAGATAAGATGCCCGAAGAGCCCGAAGACAGAAGAGTTGGCAGCGCGTCGGGCGGCGAAGGTGGCACAGACTTGACAGGAAAAGGCATTGTATTCGGTGTTAACTATCAAGGGACAGGAGTTTCTTTAGCAGATCACCATCGTGCATTTATCTTGTATAGTTTTGTAGCAAAAATAATTAGAAAGTCAGTAAGTGTTTTGGCAAATTCTGCCGGCGCCGAAGCCGGCGCCACCGGCACCGCCGTCGCCGCGACCGCCGCCGCCGCCGCCGTAGCCGCCTCCACCCGTTCCGCCGCCGCCGCCGTAGCCACCGCCGCCGCTGCGACCGCAGCCACTTCAGATAATGCAAAAGTAATACTTACACTAAACGCAGACGAAGTTGAAGGCGTCGCACAGGCTTTTAAAGATTGGGGCAATGATGAAGCAGGTACCACCAGAGCTCAAATCATCGAGCAGCGTTCATGGTCAAGTGCCAAACAAGCAGCATATAATAACACGTCAGAACATTTATCAAAATTCATAAGGTCTATCTCTAGAAGAGTAAGAAAAATATCTGCTTTGACAGCAACACCTCAAATTCATGCAATACAGCTTTACAATCAGTATTTGAATGCTTCAAAGTTTATATCAGAAGGATCAGGAACTAACAGAGACAAACTAGCAATCGCAGTGCTCAAAAATGACAAAATAAAAGCATTTGATAACTCTCTTGATTTTTTGTCAGATGAAGCTGTTTCTCAAATATATAAATCTTATGTAACAACTCTTCTGAGCGGAGAAAGTTCTATATATACAAAAGAAGACATTCCAAGTCTAAACCAGATTAAGTTAATGATGAAGATTTTGACAAATCCTGGTTACGGTTTGCTTTCTTCTGAAAAAAGAGGACCTAAAAATATATGTCACGTAGGCATGACAAATTCATTAATGAGAACATTGAGAATAGAAGCTCATAAAGAATTTAACAATAGAGCATTTCTTGAGTCTAATCGTTTTTGTGTAAATATTTTTAAAAGAAATGAAATAGATTCCCAGGTTCTTGTATATCCAAAAACATTTTTATTTGATTCATCTTTGATGATTATTGACAATGACTTTGAAGGCAAAAATTTAAATCATATTTCTAATTTTTCAGACACGTGGAGTTTCTCTGATATTTTAAACAATATTGAGTTTACAACTTGGTCTAACAAAAACAATGATTTAGGAGAACCTTTTTCTAATCTTAAGAAAGCCTATTCTGCTAATTATCAAAAAGGAAGTGAGCTTAAAAGCTCATATGGCGAAGATATTTTAAAAAATCACATTTTAGATTATGCATTTAAAGTTTATTATCGATATGCTTTAGGGCTAGATTTAAATGAAAATACATTTACTCTAAGTCCGATTAGAAAAAACTCAGAGCAAATATCAGGAGGTCTTTCAGTTAGAAGAAATGAAATACAAACTGATTATGAAAATTTAATTAACAAAACTAGACTTTTGTACCCAGCAGCAAATATTGATCAAAAACTAGCAAGCGAGCTTTTCAGAGCAATTGAAATAATTGCTGCTTCTCCAGGATACAGTTTGGTTGATAAGCTTAAGAAAGTAATATATCCTAAAAAGTTTGATAAAGTATTTTCTATATTAGTAAATGAAAAAGACTTTGTACTTTATACACCAGCTTATGATAAAAATTTTATTGATGTATACAAAACTGAGCCTAGTTTTTCATATACTTCGAAAACAACACGCCCAGATTTAAAAAATGTTTCTTCGGAAAATGAAAAAATAATAAACAAATATAATAGAGAATGCGAAGAAGATTTTCCGGAGGTGTTTAGCATATATGCAACAATTACGATACTTCCGAAAGGGACTAAATAATGACAATAAAAGATTTAACAGATATATTTGATATTCAATATCAAGTACAAGAACTTTCAGGTATTGATAATGCAATTATTGAAGATCCCGAAAGTTCTGGAGAAGACTATGTTGCTGTTTTAGACAGTTTTCCTTCTACACCTGCTTTTAGAGTTAATGTACCAGAAATAAGCAATGCATCTTCAAGATTTGTTTATAACTTTTTTACAGCAAACGAAAGAGAGTTTATTAATGCAGAAAATCAAGTATTGGACGTGTCTGTTTCAAGAGACGAAGAAATATTTTTTCAACTTAATAATGACAAAAAACCTAGATATGTTGAAATTTTCTTTACTCCTCCCAAAAGAAACTCAATTATTAAAGAGCTTCGAAACTCAAGAATAGTTTCACAAAATATTGATAAAATACTTATCGAGGGAGGTGTTACAAACGAAGAATTTACGAGTTTTGAAATAATTGATTCTCAAAAAGAAAAGCACCTCTATAATATGCTCGATGGCTCAATTTTTCTTACGCAAACAAGCGAGCCAAAAGATTCACCTCAAGATGCATATGCAAAGCTACTAGAAGCACAAGAAGACGGAAGGCTTACAGGAGAAGAAAAGAAATTAATAGCGTCAGCTCTCAAAGGTCTTCAGTCAAAAGGATATCGTGTTGCAAAGACAGACATATCAAAAGAAGAAGCTGAAAATGCTGACGATTTAACAGCACGACAAAACTTTGCAATTCAAGCAAATAAATTGATTTTTGATCAATTGGTTGATAGCGCAATTAGAATTCCTGATAGTTTATTTCAAGATGAATTTTATGCTATTCGAGATTCTGCAATTCGCGCAAGTAGATATGCAATAAGAAGAAATACAACAAACAAAGAATCAGAAAAAACTTATACCACTAACGCGGCCGTCATTGAATCTATTCCTCTTGCTTCATCTTTTGGAAAAAACAACAATGCAAAGTCTTTTTCCAAAGCTTACCAAAAATACCCTATCATAAAGCATGCAGGCTATATAATTAACAAACTTGAAGTTATGGAAAACGACACTTACGAAAACAGAGGAAGATTGGTAACAGATAATCCAGACGGGCTCTATATTATTGATAAAAATGTCAGATACGGTGGTATTTATGTGTACGAAATCAGGTCAGTTTACTATGTTCAAATGATTGCCGAAGAAAGAAATGAAGATGATCCTTCGCTAGATGACGTATCGTTGGTTAGCATTCTTATAGCGTCAGAAGGAAAAATGACAGGAGTACACTGTATAGAACATGAACCACCGCCGCCTCCTGAAAACATTAGAATATCTTTTGACTATAAGGTTAGAAAGCCTAGAATAAGCTGGCAATTTCCAATAAATCCGCAAAGAGATATTAAAAGATTTCAAATATTCAAAAGATCTAATCTTAGACAACCTTTTACTTTAATTGCTGAGTTTGATTTTGACAACTCTACAATTAGATCACTCGTTGCTGAAGAAGCGTCGACCGAAAATTTATTTAGATTTCCTCATCCTAAAGTTAATTATATTGACAACTCGTGGGAGGATGGAGATAAACCTATTTACGCTATAGCATGTGTAGATGCGCATGGTTTGTCTTCAAACTATAGTACTCAAATGAGATTTTCCTACAATAAAAGACTCAATAAAGTAAAAAATGAAATGATTAGTTTTCCAAATGCTCCCAAGCCCTATCCAAATCTTCTTATAAACAAAGACTCTTTTGAAGATGCAATAAAAGTAAGTGGTTACGATAGAATGAGAGTCTATTTAGATCCCGAGTATTATAAAGTAACTAGATATATCGATGAAAGTGGCACACGAGAAAAAGATTTAGACTTTTTAAGAATCGATCCAAATAAAGACACATATCAAATGCACATGATCAATATAGATAATCATAAGGATAAGATACTTAATATTAGAATTGCCGACTTTAGCGGTGATCCAAGTGTATCAACTACAAATGTGTAAAAATTAAATTATCGTAGAATTACAATATTTTTTTTTAGTGTATATTTAGTATCAAGGAGATAAAATGGGATTTTTAGATCACAGCACAAATAATATTATTGTTGATGCTGTTTTAACAGATGCAGGTCGTAGAGCACTTGCAAGAAATGATGGGTCTTTTCAAATTTTTCAATTTGCATTAGGCGATGATGAAATTGATTATTCTATTATACAGCAATTTGGAAGAACTGTGGGTAGAGAAAAAATTGAAAAGAACACACCCATTCTTGAAGCTTTCACAGCAGGTAGTTTAGGGCTCAAGCACAAACTTTTAAGTATATCAAATGAATTTTTGACTCATTTACCTGTTTTAGATATGACACTTTCTGGAACGGATCTTACAAGTACGACAGTTAATTTTACTAGAACTTCTATCACATCACAGACTGTTGTTGCAGCAATCAGTTCAAAAACAGGCACGGGAATAGAGCCTGACATTCTCGATGGAGAATTCAGAGTAGAACTAAATAATTTATTTTTTACAATTTCTGGTGAGCAACCTGATGTTGTATATACAGATAATGTTGCAGTTTATAGAATTCCTGCAGACTTCAATACACAAGGTGACACAGTTTCAGCTTCTATTACACTCAATCTTAAGAGTTTTTCAGATACAACTTTTAGCACTTACAGCGTTTCAGGTGGGTCATACATTAGATCTTTCTTAAAAGTAACAGGTGTTAACTCTGGGCTCACCAAAAATATTGAGTTAAAGATTTCATAATAAGAGGAAATAATGGCGACATTTAAGACGATATCAAGCGCAGACATTAAAACAACAAGAACAACGCTAAATCAGTTGGTTGACTTTGTAGAAGAAGATGTCTCCGGTTCAGCAACAAGAAAAAAGTATCAAGTTTTTGTGACTTCTTCTGGTGGAAATGCAGTAACATCTTCTCTATTCCAAACAGTTTTTGATCAAAATTACACTCTTCAAACAGCAAATGAAATATTTGACATGACATTTGGTGTTCACTCAGGATCAGCAACAGCTTTTTCTGCATCTACTGGTGTTGACACAAACGGAAAAATTCTTTTCACGTCAGAGTCTCTTATGATGAGAGAAAAAATCAATGTATATAGACAGTTTTCTCAAACTCTACTCGGAGATGCTTCATCTAAGTTTAGAGCACCTTTTTCTAGTACTACTGATACTGATGATATTGATAATGCGCTTTTTCTATGTTTTAAACGCCTCTTTACAAGAGACGGTGTAAAGCGCGAAACCTTTGCAATGAGATTTTTCCAAAGCTCTTCAGCCGGACATGCTTCAGAAGCACATCCTGCTAATATTGATGTAACTGCTACAAATCCTTCGTCAGGGTCAGTAATATTTACTGATGTAGGTGCCGCTTCAAGCATTGAAAGATCTCAGTTTGGCGGAGATGTTGGAAATATTGTGCTTGCAAGTGATACTTCACAGACTGTTGGGTTGATGTTTTATCAAAAAGGTATTGCAGTCTTGGATATAGAAAGAGCACTTAATTCAAATCAAATTATGACAGGTTCATTATCAGCTGTTGGTGCAACCGGAGTTGCTCATATAAGTGCGTCTTTTGTTCCTCACTTTGTTGCATCAGCATCTATGGATCAAATTTTAGATCATGTTGCCTCAACAAGATTTGGATCTGGAAGTAATACATTTTTAACATTCCAAAACAATACAAAGATCAATTCAACCTTAGTATTCTGTCGAGCAACTGCAGATGAGTTTAATTACTCTTCAAATCCATCTTATACAGATTCTGAAGGGAGAATACTTGTTATTGATGAATCAGAGCAAGGCACACAAAAATCTTTTGCCTTTGTTTCGACAATTGGTCTTTATGATGCTAACGAGGAGCTTCTTGCAACAGCTAAGCTTTCACGTCCGGTTGAAAAGAATGATGAGAAGGATCTTACTTTTAGAGTTAGACTAGACTTCTAAAATGAGGATTCCATGTCTTTTATTAAACTCGGAAGAAGAAATTTAGAAAATGTTTCGGTCTTATTAAGACCACATGTTCATTTTATTTCTTCTTCTAAAGGTGCGGGTGTAACAGGATCACAGTATGTAAGTCCTGTTCGTTCTCCGGCCATCAAGCAGATTATTGATTTAGAAACAGCATCTAACAATCTTGCAAGTAGTGACGAAGACAATAAAAGTAGTGTTCATCAGCTAAATGAAGATAACTATGCACGTGCAGTTGCTTTTGAAAATGCGCGTGCAGCTGTTAGAGAAGGCAAAACCAACATAGATAGTTCTTTAGACACTTATTTAAATCTTGTTGATAATGCACCAAAAGATGTCAGATTTGATAAGCAAATTGACGCCTTTAGATTTGATCCACCTTTTAGCTTTACCGCTAGTACAACTGTTAAAAACGTAACAAGAAATGTACTTATGCCTTATCATCAGCACAAATATGATAATTGCGGCTTTTGGTATACGAATTATAATACTTTAAACTTTTTTGATAATGATCACATACCCACAGGATCAGCGCTGCTTTACACAAATCCAAGTGGTTCATATGACTTACCTGATGATTTTGCTGTAAGTTTTTGGATAAACCCGCGATACTCAAAAGCAAGCAGAGACTATAGAGCGGGCACAATTTTTCACCTTTCTTCGTCGATATGTATATCTCTGGTATCAGGATCTTCTATTGATGAATTTGGTGCCGAAAACGAATTTAAGATTCTGCTCCAGTTAAGCCAAAGTGCTGATAAAGCTCCTTCTTTAATCGATTTGTCTGCACCATCAAGTGTTTATCCTAATGATTTAGTCTTTACTTCTTCGCATATTTTAAAGAAAAATCACTGGCATAACGTTCTTGTTACGTGGTCAAACAGTAGTAATAATTCTACTGGATCAATTTTTATTGACAACAACAAAACTGACTTTCATGTTCCGTCTGCATCTTTAAGTGCACCTACTTTAAAAAGTCCAGGATTTTTATGCATTGGCAACTACTATGACAATAGTTATGGCGCACCGATGGATGGGTTAGTGACCAACGACCCTAAAGACACAGGAAATAATTCAATAAATGAAGGTTATTTGCCTGCTGGAGCTA
>Ga0222714_10004135_pt1 | contig 14387 bp, 31 predicted proteins | sample C33_3DmetaG_FD_165048 | JGI IMG/M metagenome (GOLD analysis project Ga0222714, IMG submission 165048) | Estuarine water microbial communities from San Francisco Bay, California, United States - C33_3D | ecosystem: Environmental > Aquatic > Marine > Unclassified | place: USA: California... | reverse complement strand
CCCATAACGATTGACTTGGAACACTCCGTATGATAAATCACGGGTGTCCGGATTATCGTTTACAACATGGGAACAGCGTGACTCACGCCACATAATATGCTCAACCTCGTCAAATTCTATGCCGTACTTATTAAGCAACGGCTCCCACGACTCACAGTCATAATCAGTCGGCGTAAGTTTCGCTGCTCGCATAGCTTCTGCCGCTGCAACCAACTCTTTGATAACGGCACCGTCCCTCAACGGCTCCGTTGTGGATGTTGCAACCACCACAGGGACTTCTGTAGTTGTGCTTGTGTCCACAGGTAAAACAAACGGTTCCGTAGTAGTTGTTGTAGACGGGGAAATTAATTGTAAAGCGACCGGTTGACTGTCCTTGCCTGCGCAAGCAGAAACCACTACAATGCATAAGCACGCAAATGTCTGTATAGTTACTCGCATATGTCGCTCCTAAAGGTAAACATGAAACGGCTCAAAGATATTGGCAAACGAATTGTTGCAACATTTGCTGCCGCCGCAATCCCGAACATTGCAGTCGGCAGTGTCATTGAAGTCAGCGCATTTAAAGCTGCTGTCATGGCTGGTGCAGTCGCCGTAATTGGCGTGGTCGAAGCGTTAGCAAGAGCATACAAAGACGGCACGTTAACGAACGCCGAAATTGACGAAGCGTTCGCAGAGGGCTGACATGGGTAGACCGTACACCGGATGGGACGGCAACGCAACCGGACGCAGAGACGGTTTAGAAAAGCTTGTCGATCTATTAGAAGAACATTTTGGTGTGTTTAATAATGGAACGTTTGGAGTAAGAAACAAACGTCAGAAAAGCAGCGCTTCTGTGCATGGAACTGGGCGTGCGGCAGATTTATCTTGGCGTGGTGGAAGTTATCCCGGCACCGGACGTTATGAAGACGCACACCGGATGATGGATTTCTTGACTCGGCCTGATGTTGCTGAAGCATTTGAACTTGAAGCAGTGTTTGATTACTGGAATCATTACGGGCCGCACGGACGCGGCTGGAAATGTGACCGAAACGCATGGAAAATTTACGGAAGTAAACAGTTTGCTGGTGTTCCGGGCGATTGGGTGCATATTGAAATCTCAAACCGGTATGCGGACGACCCTCTGTACATCAATCATTGGTTCCTCCATCTTATCGGTGACGAAAAAGTTACCGCACCAGCACAGCCATCTGCACCTGAACCCGCCGCAGAAGCTAAACCAGAGCCGTATCCGGGCACCCCAGTGCGACGCGGAGCACGAGGCCGGATCGTCAAACTGGTGCAAGAAAAAGTTGGAGCTTACGTAGACGGCGACTTTGGACCCAAAACCGAACAGTCAGTCAAAGACTGGCAATCACACAACCGCGACCCCAAACGGGACCGACCGCTCTATGTAGACGGCATTGTCGGACCCGTCACGTGGCGAAGCATGTTTCACCGGTGACACATGGACTGGCTCGTACCAATACTTGTCGCAGTAATTGGCGGGCCAACAATGTGGTTGCTTCACCGATTAGAACGCAACAACGAAGACCAACATCGCAATAACCTTGACACGCTCCACCGCATTGAAGGTAAGGTGGATAACGTGCAGGAACAAATGACCAGTCACATTGAATGGCACATGGATCAGACAGACAAGTGAAGATACTTGTTCTGGACATAGAAACCAGACCCAACATGGCATACGTGTGGGGACTTTGGGATCAAAACATTGGCCTCAACCAAATCATTGAGACTGGCACCGTCATCAGCTTTGCTGCTAAATGGTACGGCAAAAAGAAAGTTCATTTCTACAGCGACTACCACGACGGCCACGACAACATGATTAAAGCCGCATGGAACATGATCAACGAAGCCGACGCAGTAGTCCACTTCAACGGCAAAGCGTTCGACATCAAACATTTAAACCGCGAGTTCGTTCTTGGTGGCTTGCATCCACCGTCACCACACAAAGACATCGACCTACTGTCTATTGTCAAACAACGATTCAAGTTTGCGTCAAACAAACTGCAACACGTCAGTCAAGAACTCGGCATCGGAAGCAAAGTCCAACACGACGGTTTTGATCTGTGGGTACGGTGCATGGCAAACGACGACAAAGCATGGAACATGATGCGTCGTTACAATCGGCAAGACGTAGTGCTCACCGAACAAGTGTACGAACGTTTGCGACCGTGGATCAGAAACCATCCCAACGTTAACATTGGAACAAGCCGACCTGACGCGTGCCCGACATGTGGTTCCGACCATCTTCAAGCAAGAGGCACGGCATCAACAAACATTGCGATCTACCAACGCTGGCAATGCCAAGCGTGCGGCGGCTGGTTCAGAAGCAAAGACCGTCTGTTAGACGAAACATCCCACATGCGGAACGTGTCGTGAAACTCCGCCACATTATTTTTGGCATCATCACACCATTCATTATTTTGTCACTTGTAGACGGCGCAATGATTCTCATCGGACTTATTGCACACCGCAACGTGGAACAACGACGACGACGCACCCACCCGTCATACGGTGACATGGTGCGCGAATACGGATACCAATACCGCGAACCTTAAAGATTCCAAATCTTTGCGTCATACGCAGCACGCGCAGCAACCCTATTGTTGTTCCGCAAATATGTGATGCGTTCTAAATGGGACCAGCCACCCCAAATACCAAACAACTCAAACTGCTCATGCAGATCTAACGAATACTCACGACACTCCTGCATTACCGGACACGACGCACACACTTCGCGAGCTTTCTTAATTAGCAACGGTTGATGACGAGGCGGGAAAAAAATATCTATCGAACTACCACGACATTCCGCATCATCAAAAAAATCAGGACGCACGCTGCTTCTCTTTGCGTCGCTGCTCACGACGCTTCTCCCGATGGGCGGCTAAACATGCTTCACACTGTTTTTCTTTGCGACGACGATGCCAATGATAACCGGCTGTGGTTCCACACCTACCACTGTAGTCGTCAAGGTTCCCATCAATAAACTCTAGCGGCAACAACTCTACGTCAACCTGCTCCGCACTGGCGTTCACAGGGCCAGACGGCAACGACCGCCCAGTAGCTTTACGGTACGCTTTACGTGCAAGAGCATCCATTTTCTGGCACGCCGCATACGACCAGTCAAACTCTGCATCTGACATTCCGTATCCTTTATACTAGATATATGGCAAGTAAACCAGACCCAAAATTAAAACGAGCCGGTGTCTCGGGTTACAACAAACCCAAACGGCTGCCTGCTGGTAGCAGCAAGAAGTTTATCGTGGTCGCCAAGCAAGGCAACACCACGAAGACAATTCGGTTTGGTGATCCAAAAATGACAATTAAAAAGGATCAGCCTGCGCGTCGCAAATCATTCCGTGCACGCCACAAGTGTGACACTAACCCGCCATCTAAACTCACTGCCCGTTATTGGAGTTGCAAGAAATGGTGAAGAAACAAACGCCGGTTTGGAAAAAGAAAAACCCTCGCAAAAAATCTACACCTTTAACTCCGGCACAGAAAGCACGAGCCAAAGCTGCGGCCAAACGAGCGGGCCGACCGTGGCCTAATGCTGTTGACAACATTGCGGCCAGTCGCAAACGTTAACGATCTGGGCTGGCTGTCACCGGCAATGGACATTGACCCCCGCCTAGAAAGGATAACAAGGCAGGTCGCCAGCCATGTCAATGTTACGTCAAGCAATCACGACAGAAAATGTGCCATCGGGATTGTCAGTAATTCTTCCGGGAATTGTATATCCAAACTCAGTGCCGTGCATCCAACGCAGTTCAGCAATTTGTTCTGCGATTAACGACGCTTGAAACGCTTTAGGCAAGGTTTCATAAATATACACACTTGTGAGATCACCTTTTTGTTTACGCACAGGAGCAGGATACGGTTCAGCCGAGTCGTAATTCATCGTTTATTTCACTCCAATATCCAATTAATGCAGCTTCTGCACGCCCGTCATCTTTTTTTCGTGCGAACCGATCTGATAAATCAGGCCACAATTCTCGCGCCAACATGCGACTATGATCTTTATCGCTTGTCAAATGTAAATCCTTTTTCCATTTTTGCGGCGTAACATACGTTGTGTCAATACCAAAAGCACCTGCAATACCTTTGACAATACCGAACGACACACCAAAATTAAATGTAGATACTACACCTTGTTTTGGACGAGCTGCCACACGTTCTACAATTAACCGATCACATGCATATGACAAAGCAAACATATTAATAATGTTGCCTAACGCCACGGGGTCAATTTCTTTTTCCGCAATAGGCATGTCGCAAACGTCAAGCAATAATGGGCCATCAACAATAGCAATAGCACCAGTTTTGCCGGGATCAATTGAGATAATCATTAATCACGCAGCCAGTTAATAGTGCCATCATCTTTAAAACCACCAAACTTAATTGCACCTACATACAGTTTCGAACGAAAGTTGCGCAAACGTTCGGGATCATTGTTGGCTTGCACGAACACAGCACCAACGAACCGGTCAATGTCTTCTGCAGGCACACCATATTCGAACCCGTCTTCCGCTAACTGTTCAGCCAGCGTATCTAGATCATCATCGGGCGGTGCTTCCAACTCTACGACAGCAGCCTGAGGTAACGCTGCCATGCGAGCCTGACCAGAAGCTAACTCTATCGGAGTATTCAACATCGTTAACGTTGGCACCACAAAATGACGGGTCTTGCCAGCCGCTTTGTCCGACCGCTGCTCAACACCCAACATTGCAGACACCAATCCACGACCCTGATCAACGTTCGTGATCAACTCGTACATGCCGGGAAGCTCGTGCGCAGCGTTCCAACCCTTAGTCTCTAACCGCCATGAACCTCTGAACGCCAACTCTGGAAGCAACACAGTCAGTCGTGTGTATGGCTGGCACTCACGCAAATTTTTTGCGGTACAGATACAAGGCGAATTAATTGGTTCGGCGTTGTCACCGCGCATCTGAACCGTCTCAACGGTAATTCCGTCGCACCGACGCTCACAACCACCACCCGACCACTTTTCATACCACACTGACAACCCGTCGGGCGGCAACACGACCGGCACCTGATTGGCCTGAGTGATTACCTCGTACTGATCTTTGATGCGAGCACGATCATCAGTCCACGGACGAGCCGTACCACCATACATCGAAGCTAGCTTTTCAATCAGATCACGGTACGGTGACGTAAAACGGAACGTGTCGATTGACTTCATTGCACGACCAGTCTTGACACCGATACGAATACGACCAGCTTCAGGGATACGTCGCTGCATTTGATCTAATGGGACAACAGTGTTACGTGCCACAGCACCTCCAAACAGTCGGGTTAATTAGTCTAGTCGTAATCACGACCCTTTTCAAGTGGCCGATACAACGGCGTGATCCACGATTCGACTGGATCGACATGCTTCAACGAATAATCGGAAGCTTGATCGAATGATTCAAACGGTCCGACAAAATCAAAGCCATCAGATAAATTGCCATAAATTAAAACGTACTGAACGTCAGGTGAAATCGACATATCGCATCACCGTCGTCAACAGATGGTCATAATCACTAGACATAGCAGTACTTGTGAACAACGAAATGTCATGCTCAGGAACCTGAGCGCGACGCATTGCCTTCGTCACACGGCCTAGGATCGAAAACGCGTTGCCGTCTTCGCCCGACAGGGCCACTGTAATGTGCGGATACTTTGGGGTAATGACGCTCATTGCTTTGCCTCCTTATCAATGTAGCGACGAACCTGCCGACACCATGACGGCAGATCAGGACTAGACCAATCAACAGTCCGCTGACCAGAGCGAACAAAAACGCGTAGATGATTATCAACTTCATTACAAACCACATGGTAAAACTGCTCTCTGCTATGAGTGATAACTAAACCGTACTTACGAGCGGACAACGCCTGTTTGACAGCATCATGCAAATCTTCTGTCACACGTTGCTTGTTGTCGGAACCGGACAGCCACCACAGAAACGGCATCACTCGTCATCCGGCTCCGAAGAAATACCTAACACTTCCAACAGCACCTCGAACTCACCGATGACAAACAGCAGCTTGGCAAAGTCTAAGTCTTCTGCTTTGCGTGCTAGGTCACCAGCGTGCCGCATACGAACAATGATGTCGTCACTCAGTTTGATTGTCTGCACGACGAAGTTCCTCCAATTCTAAATAACTTTGAAAATCACGGAATACACGCAACGACTCAAACGTATTGCTCACATCACCCCACGAGTGCTCACCAACAACACAATATGGTTTGCCATCAATCTGAGTCCACGCCCCGTCACGACCGGGGTCATACGCAATCGAAATACCAGTGACCAGTTCGCCACGAACGAGTGCCCAACGGTCATCAAAATCATCACACTGTTCTTCCCAGTTGAATTCTGATTCCGTAGCTTCAGCAAAATACATTATGGCGGCATCACTCATTAAAGCGACACGGCTGACCCAATACGTTTGTGGTTTGTCAACGGCAACTACGAGACAAATAAAATCAGCACCCATTACAACTCCGTTCCATGCGGCACACTCCACTCCGTAACGTCACCATGTTCTTTCAACGCTTCACGCAACGCATTACGCCAACCAGAATTAACAACCATTGGACGTTCCCGATAAAACGTTGAACCAACATACTCACAACCAAGCGGCGTACCCTGCACACTGCTTACCGAATACTTGATCAGCCCATTGCTTCGAGGCTCCGCAATAATACGCAACTCTGTTTTAGTTCCGTAATACGGTTTGATCCACACCACAACAGGTGCAAAATCATCAATCATTATTACCTCCATTTAATGTTTCAGACGTACCATCTTGACCGCAACGCGAACGCCACGGACAATACGCACAACCCCAATACGCACCAGTATCAACAATCGAACAATCAGAACCCATCACCTGCCACGGCGCACGAGAAGCCAACGGATCAATGACCTCAGCACCGACGGGATACTCAGGATCATCCAACCGGCGACGAACCAACACACCCTGTGTGATGGCATCCTCAACACGTTTCACACGAGCAACCTCGGCTTCAACAAACGGCATCAACTCATCCAACGTGTAATGCCACTCAGCCGCAAACCGGCCAGCCTCCGAATCCGAATACGCCTCAGCCAACTGCGGAGACAACGGCTCCAACGACAACAACGCAATCACAATCTTGTCGATACCCAACGCAGCAGCAAGAACCGCAGCTTGCACTAGATAGCCAAACCGTGGACCCTCAGGCTTACCCTTAAACGACGAAGCCATCATCTTAAACGAGAAGCCGCCAGTCGTCTTCAACTCAACCAGCACACGCTCACCGTTATGAGACATCACAAGATCAGCATGACCCGAACCGTTAATACCAATCGTTGACAAATCAACAGTCGGCTCCGCCTCAGCATCAGGAAACAAACTGGTCACTACATCTTGCAACCGGTCATGCACCATATTGCCAAGACCCATCGTCCAAGCTGACGCAATCGTCACCGGCTCCGACTCCGGCACTTTCGCCATCGCATACTGCAACGCACGAGCACAACGCTTCGATGCGAACGACGCACGATACGGACGCTCCGGCATAGCCGCCGAATACTCCATCTCACCGCGCCGCTGATGATCAGCAAACCAAGCTTCAGCTAACTGCACCGCCACAAAATTATTCTTCGACGGCGGAAAACCATCCTCCCCTTTGCTACGGGGAAGACTCTGAATGTCACCATGAATGGGCATATAACCTCCTACTTACGTACGTGCGTGTATACTACCCGCATGAACAACCGAATGGAAAACATCGACCAAAAAATACTGGATACTATTGACGAACTACGGTTAGAACACCACGCCTGCACCGCACGCGGCATCGCACAAAAGCTCCGCATGTCAGCAGACATGGTGCGCTACCGAGTAGACCTGATGCGCAAAGCAGGCCTCGTCAAATGGACACCGATGCCCGGATCACTTGTCCGGTTAGACGAACACGCCCTCAGAAAACAACTGTTCGAACAACGCATCATTCAACATGTGCTCGCCAACCGAGACAACGAACCATACAAACAGTTACTTAATCAACTGTCGGCTGAGGTACTTGGCCTATCGTCCACTGAGTCACCGTCAAACGAGGCACCTCCTGAACCCGAACCCCGTCCGGCGGTGAAGAAACCGGCCAAGAAGGGAACTCCATCCAAGCGTTCTCGTCCTCGTCCACAAGAACCCAAGTAACATCATCAATATGCACATGAAGATGCCGGTTATGTTGCATGATCTTTGCTGACCTACGGTAACGGTGCACACCAACCAACGTAGCTTTGCTGTAATCACGCAACATTATGGTGGGTCTAGACTTCGCTAAACCACACCACCATTGAAAATCATACAAAGTATCAGGCATCGTGCATCCTGTCCGGTTCACACTCATCGCACACACACGACATCAAATGCCAACCCTCATCATCTGTATCTGGTACATGACGTGCAAAATCCGACGTAACCGCAACCGAACCCGGAAACGCCTCATACAACATAGCAATAATGCTCGTAGTATCTACTTGGATACGTGTGCCATCAGCTTTCAAGCGGGTGTTCTGCATCTTCCGCCACCTCCACCATATTCATAATGCTGTTGATCAACTGGTACTGCGACCCGTTCAACACGTAATCCATCACAGCAAGCGCAACAAGGAACTCTTTCTTGTTAACAGTAAAGTCTTCGTCTTCCTGCCAAGCGTTCGCTTTGTTATAAAACTGAAACGTGCTGATCAGCCGCTGATTCAACCGACGCAGTTCCGTAAACGGTGGACGTTTCATAACCCTGCCTTCACAATCTTGACAATCACCAGCGCAAGACCAGCAATCGAAATGGTTTGAATCACATCAATCATGCGGTACACACCTCGCGTGCAATCTGAATCGCCTTAGCCTTCAACGGCTCTGGCTTAAGCACAGTACGGCCGAGCAGTGTGTCGCTGTTGCGATAGCCACGCGCATAATCCAGATACTCAATTGCAGTATTGACTAGACCAAGCGCAGTGTCATGCGCAGCACCATTCTGCTCACTGTTATACAACTCGCGGAACGTCGCACGAGCTTGCTCAATATTGTTCATCACTCTGTCCGACACAATGGCAGCAGGTGGAGCCGGAATGAACTCAGAGATAAACGCGTGATAGCTCTGAAAGTTGACCTTGATACCTAACAGATCGTTAGCAGCATCAACCCATTTGTCAGCCTCCGTGCGCATACCACTGATCGCACGCTTGGCTTCATCAATACGGTCTTCCACACCACCCTTGTGGCGGAACTCCCAATACTGACCGTGCCGCTGACTGTCCATGTACGCAGCCTGAATCGTGTTCCAACACACAATACGAACCTGCGTCGCCATTGCACGCATGGCCGCTTTACCGTTATGCGAATTGACTACACCGATATACGGCAACGACGGACTGTCATCGTTCGGCAGATAGTACGGTTCGTCAAGGTAAGCAAGCGCCCACACTTGCTCGCCACCCTTAACAGAACCAGCTGTCTCAATTTTCAACCCTTGATCAACAAGAGCTTCCAACACTTCAAACATTTGCTGATTCTTAATCGGAACATAACGATCCGACACACCATGACCAATCACCAGACCATTGTCTGACCGTTGAATCAGCCGAGCATTGGGCACCTCAACAAAATCCTCACGCTCAACAAGCTTACCATCTGGACCGACACCGACCGGCATCGACTGACGCTGATAGACAGGAACTAACTCTGGTTCCCACGTCAGCCCCGCACACTCACGGGCTTCCATGATGGAACCCGGAAAATCATCAAGCACAGTACCTAAACCATGCCAAGCAGGCTTACGAACAGTAAACCCAGTATCGAAATAAGCAGGCATATTACCTCCAATACCGTCTAGAAATATGAGAGCCGGAGTGGGCGACGGTTACACCCACCCCGGCTCAACTAACTGTCGTCACGTTGACAACCCGCTCCCAACGAATACGTGACAACAGTCAGAACTCAACTCTCGTCAGGATCAAACGACTGCGAAATAGCCCGCACCGCAGGCAGCACAGCCTCAATGTTCGTTTTAATATCCTGAGCACGCTGCTGCATATCAGCAATAGAGAACGTACGAGTCGTTACCGTCGGATTAACAACAATGATCTCGCTGTCATCCTCAGTCACAGCCAGTTCTTTATCTAAATAGTCAGCATCACGCTGCTCCTGCGCTTTATTTGCTGCAACAAGATTCAGCCACGTGCGAATAAACAACGCTGCATACGCCTCGTTAAACGCTTTGCTCTGCTTCTTATGCGGATTGAACCGACCCGGAGAGAACGAAGCCGTCGGCGCAGCAACCTCACACGCATCAAAGATTTCAAACGCAAACACTTGAAACTCATACGGAATAGCAAAATCAAACACATCAGACAGCGCAGCCAACTGACCTGCCAGATACCACTCAGCGTGCTTCCGATCAATCGGACGCAGATTCGGACTCTTAGCCAAAGCAACAGCCGCACCAATTTGCTCAGCCATCTTCAGCTTCATCAGATCATCTGTCATCGGACGGGTATACAACACAAAATCATCAGTCATTATCATCCTCCATAGGATTATCTAACTCAAACATCAGGCCGTCATGCCGCAAATCTTTAGCAAGACGACGAACGGTCACAGCTAACGCTTGACAAAGGTCTGCCGGTATATGAAACGTAAACGTAAACTCTACGCCTGTTTCTTCATGCACCGACTTCAGCAACAACGTAGGCTCGGCATCTTGTACCGATGACATCTGATCGCCGACTAAAGCCAACGCAAAATCGTCAACAAAGTATGCGACAGCGGAATCATCTAACTGTTGTTGCCACTGTTCAGGGGTCATAGTCCTCCTATCTATGCCTAAGACACGAGTGGTGCAGGAGGGGGGGACAACTGACACCACCCGTGTCTCAGACGATTGAGGATACCTAGACCGGTATCAAAACACAACGCTTACCGCGTCAATATTGTCAGAACGGCTCACCGTAGACAGCATCAACATCGGCAGCATCAACTGACGCAGGAACCAAGTCCCGGCCAGTCGTTTTATCGGGCCGCGCAATAGCCCACCGCAGGCTCACCGCAACCTCATCGGCAACAAGCTCCGTGAAATACTGACGGACACCATTATCAGGTGTGTACTCCCGAGTCTGCAAACGACCCGACACGACAACCCTGTCACCCTTGCTTACCGAAGCAGCAACATGCTCAGCCATCGCATCCCACGCAACAAAATTCAGGTACGTAGTACGCTCCGACCAGTCATTGCCGATACGAACCGGCTCATTGACTGCGATACGACCATTCACAACAGGCTTGTTGGACGTGTTGGTGTATCGAAGCTTGACATCATCGACAAGATTGCCGATCATGACCATGCTGTTATTGGCACTCATATAATTATCTCCTCTACTAAGGCAACATTACTGTTGCTAACTTTCCCTCGGAATGAGGGAGTGCGCCCGGAAGGGATCGAACCTTCGACCTACGGATTAAAAGTCCGCAGCTCTACCAACTGAGCTACAAGCGCATAAACGTACCGGTGGTGGGGGTCGAACCCACACTGTAAGGATTTTAAGTCCTTCGCCTCTGCCATTGGGCTACACCGGCTATTAAGGTTCCAACCAAAACGTTGGCTCATCAAACTTAGTAACAATCAATTTTCCATCATCATCCAACCACTCCGACGGAATGTCCTGACCCGGATCACGACGATGAAACGCGCAATGAACCAACTCAGGATCATCATCACCATATTGTTCAACAACACACCCACATTTCATTGTTTTCTGTTTCATCATCCCTCCAAAGATTGATACAAACGGCTACGCCACACCTTGACCGGACGAGCATGACACTCAGGACGCGTACTGTTCTCATACTCCTGAGTCGGAACTATCCAACCCATCTTGTAAGCCGCACGCATCATCGAACCCAACGCACGAGGCTCATGAGTGGCGACCTCGGGATTACGACTCAGCTCACACCACACATCATCCGTAGTAAACCGAGGACACATAACAGCCAAGTCTTTTATGACTGCCATAGTAAAGTCCTTCCATTCTTGTAACGCATTACGCTCAGCCCGTGCAATTGCATCATCACGAACACGCTCAGCATCAGTCAAAGAAAGTTGTTCCATTACTTTTCCTCCTGTTCAGCAATGTTTAATGCTAAAACACACATACCAAACATTGTAATAGCCCAGATCAGGAATCCCCACACGACGACTTCTCCTTCAGTTCTTGTAGAGCATCAAACGTTCTGCGAGCAAGCTCCAACGTGTTGAGAAACTTGCGAACGTCAGGAATGTGAATCGTGCCGCTTGCACCGACGCTATCCCAGTACAAATCAGCAGAGTTGTCAGATTTAAACATAAAAAACATAACAACCTCCTATGATTGCTGTTGTATTACGATTGAATGTCAGGATTGTCCCAGTTGGCGCAAACAAAATCCCAGAAAGCTTCCAACCGATTATCGTCGTGATACGGATCAGCGGTTGTACCAGCAATTGTGTCCCACAATGGGCCGTTGAACAATCCAAGGACATTCATTGCGTACTGTCCGAGCCGCTGCGTTGGATGCACGTCTGGGTACATTTTGTAGATAATAGTCAGAAACCGTTGTAAAGTAATCATTTTATTCTCCTTTGTTATGTGAAAGCAACATGTTATGGGATTCACCCCCCGAATTGCCCTTCTCTATTTCCTCCCCCTTTCTTGCCCTTCCCTTCTCGCCCTCCCACCATTACGCTCCGAGCTTCGCCCGTCGCATGGCTGGTTGGGCGTTCAGTACGGTGCGAAGCACCTACATAAAACGGGATTTGGGGGCCGTGGCCGGAGCCACGACCCCCGTGTCCGTCAGGGGGTGAGCGGTTCGGGCTTGGTGTATTCCCGAACCTGCCGCACTGGGTCGTCGGTGTACGGGCTGTCCGCTTCTTTGCGGAGGGTCCGGACCGCGTTCGCCAGTTCGGTGGCATCGCTTTCCGCTGATTCCAGCGTCGGGTAGGTGCGGACGATTCCGTGGTAGCCGGAAAGCCCGTCTTGGAGTACGACTGTTCGCCCGTTCTGGTCCTCGAACGAGTAGGTGCCCATCGAATGATGGTACACCGCAGCGAACTGGGCTCCTGTGGTTCGCGCGAGGGACCCGTCGGGGTCCAGCGGCAGGAACAGGATGCGCGGGATCGTAAGTCCGTCGCCGTCGATTCCCCATCCGGGGCTGACTTCCGGCGAGTTGATGTCCAGCGTCACCCGCCAGTTCGGGAACGCGTTCTTGGCCTCGTCGTCCCGTGCCCACCGGCTGTACATCGCCTGAAGCTTGGTCAGCGCGACGTGCGGGTAACGGGCTCCGGCCGTGATGCGGTCCTTCACCTGATCCTCGACCGAGATCGACAGGTTCCCGGCAAGTGTTTCCGGGTCTGCGAATCGGGCGAGTACGGCGACGGCTGCGTCATACTGCTCTTGTTCGTAGCGAGCCACCGGCTCGCCGTTGATCATGTACGTGTCGCTCATTGTGTCTCCTTAGTGTTTGTAGGGCGCGGGCCAGAAGCGATAACCCGCTGGCGGACGGTCTTGGTGAGCCGTCCGATGTGTACGGTCCGATAGACGATCACTTCAAGCGACCGCATCGGCGGTAGGTTGATCTCAGACAGTCCTGAGATCATGTCTCGCTCATCGGCTAGGCGATCAGCGAGGATTGCTGGGTCCATATATACCTCCTTGTCGTGGACGGGCCGGTATAAGCAGGCGACGGAGGAGTCTGCTACCGTGCCCCGTTCCGCGACAACGGGAGGTATTGGACCCCGCAAGACCGCATGATCACCAGCCGAAGCGCGGGACATAGATCGAATCTGTCTGCGACAACCGCCCCGCCGAGCATTTGGTCGCTGTGATCGACTGGCGGACCTACACACGGCGAGCTCACCTCCGTCCGACGCGGGTTAACGATCTGGACTGGGCCCACGAAACACTGAGCACAAATGAGGACACGGGCATGGGCAACGAGCGCGGAGCGCTTACGAACAGTTAGAGCAGTACGCAGACGTGCCGTGAACTCGCCCTCGCAGCCCGCACACTGCCGGAACCGTCTTCGATCCGACGTGGATCAGCCGGACCGCTCATGTTGGAGCCCAATTACACGCGTCGCGAAGAACAAGAGAAGACGATGAAAGACGTGGCAAGCACGGGAACGAGGACAGAACCGTCCCGACTGGCGACTGGTGACACTAGGACAACACCGTCGGGGGACAGCCACGGCGAATGGGGACCGAACGGCGGCGGCTCACACAGCCCGCAACAACCTGTCAGCCGATGGACCACACAGGGACCGCGAAACACACAGCCCACGATGCGGTAGAAC
>Ga0222714_10004133_pt1 | contig 14389 bp, 24 predicted proteins | sample C33_3DmetaG_FD_165048 | JGI IMG/M metagenome (GOLD analysis project Ga0222714, IMG submission 165048) | Estuarine water microbial communities from San Francisco Bay, California, United States - C33_3D | ecosystem: Environmental > Aquatic > Marine > Unclassified | place: USA: California... | reverse complement strand
AGACTGCGATGGACCCAAGGTATTGGAACGCCCAATACATGCAACAGCCGACCAGTGAAGCGGCGGCGATGGTCAAAAGAAGTGACTGGAGAATATGGGAGCCTGACGACCCACCCCCGTGTGAGTTTGTTATTCAGAGTTGGGACACGGCGCACGAGACAAAGAACACCTCCGACTACTCAGCCTGTACAACGTGGGGGGTCTGGTATAACGAGGAGGAGGGCAATCGACCCTCAATAATGTTGCTCGATGCGTTCAAAGACAGGATGGCGTTTCCTGAACTAAAGGAGACAGCGCTTAAACACTACAAAGAGTGGAGGCCGGATGCGTTCTTAGTGGAGAAGAAAGCCGCAGGTGCGCCATTAATACAAGAATTCCGTAGAATGGGTATACCCGTCGATGAGTTCAGCCCATCACGGGGCAACGACAAAATAGCTCGATTAAACGCAGTGTCGGATTTATTTGCCAGCGGTGCTGTCTGGGCACCTGATCGCCGATGGGCGCGAGATGTTATTGAGGAGGTGGTGGCGTTCCCAGTCGGTGAGCATGACGACTATGTGGACACAATGACACAGGCGCTACTGCGTTTCCGAAACGGAGGGTTTATCACGTTGCCAAGCGACGAGCCAGATGAACCGCGATTCTTTAAATCCAGCCGCAGGGCGGCGTACTACTAGGAGCCATCATGGCAGTTGAAAAAGGTTTATACCAAGCCCCCATGGGTATCGAGGAAGAGATTGAAGATGTCATGGGTGAGCCAGATCTTGAGATCGAGATTGAAGATCCAGAGGCTGTACGCCTGTCTGTTGACGGAGAAGAGATCCTTGAGATCGCAGAAGGCGAAGGGGGGCCAGACTTTTATGGCAACTTGGCTGAAGAAATGGACGAAGACCAGCTTGAAGCCCTTGGGGTTGAACTGCTCGATGACATCAAACGCGACAAAGACTCCCGTAAAGATTGGGAAAACACCTACAAGGAAGGGTTAACCCTACTAGGTTTGAAGTATGAAGAGCGCACGGAGCCGTGGGAGGGTGCGTGTGGGGTGTTCCATCCGATGATTACCGAGGCTGTGGTGCGGTTCCAGTCAGAAACGATCATGGAGACCTTCCCAGCGCAGGGTCCGGTTAAGACAAAGATAATTGGTAAAGATACTCGGGAGAAAGAAGAAGCTGCCCGACGCGTTAAAGACGACATGAATTACGAGTTGACCGAGCGGATGCCTGAGTTTCGGTCCGAGCATGAGCGGATGTTGTGGAATCTGCCAGCTACAGGTAGTGCATTTAAGAAAGTTTTCTACGATCCAAACCTCCAGAGGCAGGTCTCGCTGTTTATTCCGGCTGAGGACGTGATTATTTCGTATGGAGCCTCGTCAATTGAGACGGCTGAGCGTGTATCGCACCGGATGTACAAGACTAAAAACGAGATTCGCAAACTTCAGGTGGCGGGTTTCTACCGGGATGTGGACATTGGCGAGCCGCAGCGCACAAAAGATGAGATTGAAGAGCGCAAAAACAAGGAGACGGGGTTCAATAGCCTAAATGACGACCGTTATGAGCTGTATGAGTGCCATGTAAACCTCGATTTGGAGGGTTACGAGGACAAAGAAGACGGAGAACCCACAGAAATTGCCATTCCGTACGTGGTTACAGTCATGGGCGGCACGGGAGAAGTCCTTGCCGTGCGCAGAAACTACTACGAGGACGACCCCACCAAGGCGCGACGCGACCATTTCGTGCACTACGTCTACATTCCGGGGTTTGGGATCTATGGATTTGGACTTTTCCACCTGATTGGTGGGTTTGCGCGGTCGGCGACCTCGATAATGAGGCAGTTGGTTGATGCCGGTACGCTCTCAAACCTCCCCGGAGGGTTAAAAGCCAGAGGTCTGCGTATTAAAGGCGACGACACCCCCATTGCTCCGGGCGAGTTCAGGGACGTGGACGTGGGTTCGGGGGCCATACGCGACAACATCCTCCCGCTCCCATACAAAGAACCCAGCGCTACGCTCTACCAGTTGCTCGGCACCATCGTTGAGGAAGGTCGCAGGTTCGCTGCCACAGCAGATATGAAGATTTCCGACATGAGTGCACAAGCACCTGTCGGTACGACGCTGGCTCTGTTGGAGCGGATGCTCAAGGTGATGAGTGCGGTTCAGGCTCGGGTCCACTTTGCGTTCAAACAAGAGTTGAAACTGCTCGCGGCGATCATTCGGGACTACACCGATGACGAGTATGACTATGAGCCGGTGGACGGCGTTCGCCGTGCCAAGCAGTCCGACTACGACATGGTGGAGATTATTCCCGTCTCTGATCCCAATGCGGCGACGATGTCTCAGAGAGTGGTGCAGTATCAGGCGGTGATCCAGTTGTCCCAGACTGCGCCTCAGATCTATGACATGCCCCAGCTTCACAGGCAGATGTTGGAGGTGTTGGGGATCAGGGATGCAGCCAAGCTCGTGCCAGTTGAGGACGACGAGAAACCCACCGACCCTGTGTCAGAGAACATGAACGCGATGAACCTCAAGCCGCTGAAGGCGTTCATATATCAGGATCACGAGGCACATATTGCGGTGCACATGAACGCTATGCAGGATCCGATCATCCAGCAGATGATTGGGCAGAACCCACAAGCCAACCAGATTGCCGCAGCCTTGCAGTCACACATTGCAGAGCACGTTGGGTTCGCATACCGGCGGCGGATCGAAGAGCAGTTGGGGATACCGTTGCCTGCTCCGGATGAGGAGATGCCAGAAGAGCTTGAGCTTCAAGTTTCGCGTCTGGTGGCTGAGGCGTCTAAGCGGGTGCTGGCAAATAGCCAAGCAGAGGTTGCTCAAAGACAGGCCATGCAGCAGGCACAAGATCCGATTGTGCAGATGCAGCAGGCAGAGCTTCAGATTAAGCAGGGTGAGTTGGCACTCAAGGAGAAAAAGATTGCCGTCGACGCCGCCGCTAGAGCTGACGAGCTTGCGCTTCGGGAAAAAGAACTCGCGGTCAAAGCCGCGCAAGCAGCAGACACGCTTAAGCAGAAAGGTGAGCTTGAGGGTATGCGCCTTGGCATCGATGTTGCCAAAACTAAAACCCAACCAAAAGGAGGTACTAACCGGTGATTCAAGCTTTCGCAGAGACCCTGCGCAAAAAGATCCGAGAGGATATGAACAACTACGCGGACGACTGCGCAGGCGGTGCGTGCCGTAGCTTTGAGGAGTACCAAAAACTCTGTGGCGTGATCCAAGGTCTGGCGCTCGCAGAGGCTCATTTACTTGACCTTGCAAAACGAGTGGAGGAGTCCAATGACTGAAGTGCTCGTGAGCATTTCAAAACGTCTTAGAGAAGAGCGCCAGAAGATGATGGAGGATTTGGCTGATGGCAAAGCTGAAAAGCACGCGGAATACCAATATCACTGCGGTGTTATGCGTGGATTGTTAATTGCCAACAACATTCTTGCCGAAACGGCAGAAAGGCTTGCGAAACAAAATGGATGAACAAACTCAACAAGCAACTCAGTTGCCGAAACCTACAGGCTGGAAACTCCTGTGTGCAATACCAGAAGTAGAAGACAAATTCTCCGGTACGGATCTTTTGAAACCGGATGCGCTTACCAAAGTTGAAGAGCACAGCACAATCGTTCTGTTTGTTATTTCAATGGGAGCAGACGCATACAAAGACACCGCTAAGTTCCCAGCAGGGGCGTGGTGTAAAGAAGGTGACTTTGTGTTAGTTAGGGCTTACTCTGGTACACGTTTTAAGATCCACGGACGAGAGTTCAGGCTGTTGAATGACGATCAGGTTGAAGCGGTCGTTGAAGATCCACGTGGTTACTCACGCGCATAAGGAGCACAAAATGGCAGACGGATACAAATTTCCAGATGAAGTAGAAAACAAGAATGACGAGATTGAAGTCGAAACTGAAGAATCAGATATTGAATTAGAAGTTATCGACGATACCCCTCCCGAAGACCGTGGTCGCAAGCCACTGGATCGGGAAGTTGCTGACCCATCGGACGAGGAAATCGCAGAGTACAGCGACAAAGTCCAAAAGCGGATGAAAGAACTGACACACGCCCGTCACGACGAGCGCCGTGCCAAAGAAGCCGCTTTGCGGGAGCGAGAAGAAGCTGCCCGGTTGGCCCAACAGCTATTTGAAGAGAACAGGCGTTTGAAGGATCAGTACAACGCTGGCTCCGCTTCGTACCAAGAAGTCGTGCAATCTAAGGCTGAGATGGAGCTTCAGATGGCACGTCAAAAGCTCAAGGAAGCACAGGAAAGTTATGACACCGACCAGATTATTGCGGCGCAAGAAGAATTGGCGGCTGCTCGGTACCGGTTGGAATATGCAAAAACTTTTAAACCAAGTGCTTTACAAACCCAAAATGAAGAGGTATATAATCAATCAACGCCGCAAGCACAGCCTGCACCACAGGTATCTCTCAGTGATGAAGATATTCGGTGGCAAACCCGGAATCCGTGGTTTGGTCAGGATGATGAGATGACCGCTCTTGCTTACGCGGTGCACAAAAAATTGGTCGAGTCCGGGGTGAAAGCCGGTACTTCTAACTACTACGAGCGCGTTGACGCTCGCATGCGTGAGGTGTTTCCCGATTATTTCGGCGAGACAAGGAAACAGGAACCGAAACGCCCGGCAACCGTTGTTGCTGCCCCAACCCGTACTGCGGGTAAGAAGAAGGTCTCACTGACCAAATCCCAAGAGGCAATTGCTCGCCGTTTGGGTCTTACCAATGAACAGTATGCCCGTGAAGTCCTTAAACTTACTTCGGAGTCCTAACCATGTCTGGAAGAATTAGTCGTGATAGCGGTGAGCAAGAGCGCACCCCAAGAAACCTTCAAACACGTGAGAGCAACACTCGTGCAGTCTATGTGCCGCCGAGTTCTCTTCCGTCACCTGACCCTCAACCGGGTTGGAGCTTTCGTTGGATTGCTACGGCAGTTTTAGGCCAAGCTACTCCACAGAATGTTTCCAAAAAGACCCGTGAAGGCTGGGAGCCGGTAAGGGCTGTTGACCACCCCGAGTTAATGCTCGCGCCTGACAAAAACGGCAATGTGGAAGTTGGTGGTTTGATGTTGTGCAAAATGCCATCAGAAATGGTTGGAGCACGCAACGACTACTACCAAACACAAGCCAAAGCCCAAATGGAGTCTGTAGATAACAACTTCATGCGGAATAATGACCCCCGCATGCCATTGTTCAGCGAGACTAAATCCTCAACGACAAAGGGTGTGGGATTCGGAAATGGTTCTAAATAACTTTTAAGCGAGGTAATAAAATGGCTTATCCTACCGTTCAAGCCCCTAACGGGCTTCTACCGATCAATTTGATCGGCGGTCAGGTGTTCGCTGGTGCTACTCGCCAAATCCCAATCGCTTCCGGCTATGCCACGAGCATCTTTTATGGTGATCCTGTCAAGCTGGTTGCTGCTGGTACTTTGGAGCGTGACACCCCCGACGCCGCAATGACCCCTGTTGGTGTTTTCCTTGGTTGCTCCTATACCGATCCTACGTTCGGTAAGGTCTTCCGTCAGTACTACCCGGCTAGCACTGCTGCTTCGGACATCATGGCTTTTGTTCAGGATGACCCCGATGCGCTGTTCCAAGCCGTGGCTGTCTCTGGCACCACTGTAGTGGCTGCATTTGGTCGCTCAATCGTCGGTAACAACGTTGCCATGGTTGATAACACCGGAAGCACCACCACGGGTAACTCCGCCGCTGGTGTTAGCGATCCTGCAACTACTGATACTCTCCCCTTGCGGGTGATTGACGTGGTTCCTGATACCGCTATTATCACGACCCAAACTGCCACCACTTCTTCTGGAAGCACCTCCGTTACGCTGTCCGCAGCTAACGCAGACATCCTGAAGTTCATGGGCATCTCTGGTACCGGCATTGCCGCTGGAACCACTGTGTCGGCTATTTCTGGAACCTCGTTGACTCTGTCTGCTAACGCTACCGCTTCCGGTACCGTGACGCTGACTTTTGTCGGCTACCCACAAGTAATCTGCAAGTGGAACGTACCCAGTGTTGCCAGCTTGGTCGGTGGTCATCAATATCTCAACCCCACTGGCGTATAAGGAGCAACTTAAATGGCTATTTCACGCGCACAACTACTTAAAGAACTCCTTCCCGGACTGAACGCTTTGTTTGGTATGGAATATGCACGCTACGGCGAAGAGCATAAGGAGATTTACGAGACCGAGACCTCCGAGCGTTCGTTCGAAGAAGAGACCAAGCTTTCTGGTTTCTCCGCCGCTCCTGTCAAAAACGAAGGTTCTGCCATCGCTTATGACAACGCTCAAGAGGCTTATACCGCTCGCTATACGCACGAGACCATCGCTCTTGGCTTCTCGATCACCGAAGAGGCGATTGAGGACAACCTGTACGACAGCTTGTCTGCTCGTTACACCAAGGCTCTGGCCCGTGCTATGGCTTATACCAAGCAGGTTAAGGCTGCTGCCGTTCTGAACAATGGCTTCGATTCCGCCTTCCCCGGTGGTGACGGACAACCCCTGTTCTCAACTGCGCACCCCTTGGTTTCCGGTGGTGTTAACTCCAACGAGCCTGCTACGCCTGCCGACCTGAACGAGACTTCTCTTGAAGCCGCCGTTATTCAGATCGCTGCGTGGACGGACGAGCGTGGTCTCCTGATCGCTGCTAAGCCCCGTAAGCTCATTGTTCCTCCTTCGCTGATGTTCGTTGCAACCCGCCTCCTTGAGACCGAGTTGCGCGTCGCTACTGCTGACAACGACATCAACGCGCTGCGTAACAACGGGTCGATTCCCGAGGGCTACACCGTTAACCACTTCCTGACGGATACCGATGCTTGGTTCCTGACCACGGACGTGCCCAACGGTCTGAAGCACTTTGTTCGTACTCCGCTCCAGCAGTCAATGGACGGAGATTTCGACACCGGCAACGTGCGTTACAAAGCACGTGAGCGCTATTCCTTTGGGTTCAGCGACCCACTTGGAATGTTCGGTTCGCCGGGAGCGTAAGCTCTGTTGTGAGAAAGGGGGGTTGCAAAACCCCCCTTTTGTTGTATTCTTTAAGTACCAAGATTTTTACCCGTACAGACTGGCTTGGCAGACGTAGTAGAGACGGTACGGGGATGTGCTACTACACGAAAGGTTTAACATGGCTATCACCACGTTTTCGGGGCCAGTGTCGTCCCAAAATGGCTTCATTGGCGGTACTTCTACCGACCCTATTGCCGTAACCACGGCTTCCAACGTTTCTTCTTCCTACGTTACTGCGTCAAATACGACTGGCGACGTTCGACTGAATTACTCCCGTCTTGACTTTACCTCGACTGGTTCTGGCGAGACATTCCGTGCCTTAACTCGCGTGACTGGTGCTGGTGCTGCTACTGGCGGTACCGTTAACGGTGCTCACATTTCTTTGTCGATCAACGGCTCGGGCACCATTTCTGGTGCTGGTAACGCTCTTCGCGTGACCCTTGGTGGAAGTTCTACCGCTCCCGGCGGTACGATTTCTGCAATTCAACTCGACTCTGACTTCGCTTCTGGCGGATCTTGGTCAGGTGCTACATACCTGCGTTGTACCAATAGCGGTACTGGTACGGTTGGCGCGCTCCTTCGCGTTCCTGCTCCTGCTGTCGCTGGTGTGTTCCGTGCTGCGGTAGGTTCGCCTAGTGTTACTCACACAATTCCCGTGATTAGTGACAACGGAACAACCTACTACATCATGTGTAGCACGGTTGCGTAATGCAAATAACTAAAGACTATTTGCTAGCGGAGATCCAAAACATGGAGAGGCAACGAGATCACGCACATGACGTGGCGGTTGCTTCTCAAGCGGCAATAGACACCCTTCGGGCGGTGTTGAGTCGTTTGGATCTCCCGGAACCAGAACCGGAGAGCACAAATGCCAACGATGCAATATGACGTACTAGCAACTAAACCGCTTACGTCTACAGGTAATTTTTTAGACCAACAAAACAACGCCATCCAGCGTGCACGGATCAAAACGATCTATGCAATTAATGGTACGGATGCTGGCTCAGTTGTTATCCGCGAAGGTGGAAGCGGCGGTAAGATCCTCGCTACGATTAATACGGCGGCTAGTACTACTGCGGGATACACAATTATTCCGATGCCGGGTGAAGGAATCCTATGCGAGTCAGGTCTGCATGGGACTGTTACTAACACCACGTCGATGACTCTCATCTACGGATAAATCATGGCAAAGACTCCTGCGTGGCAACGTAAAGAGGGCAAAAACCCCAAAGGCGGTTTGAACGCCAAGGGGCGTGCTTCTTACAATAAAGCCAATCCGGGTAAACCCGGACTAAAAGCACCGCAACCAGAAGGTGGTCCACGCAGAGATTCTTTCTGCGCCCGGATGAAGGGTATGAAGAAGAAATTGACTTCAGCCAAAACAGCCAACGACCCCAACAGCCGCATCAATAAATCATTGAAAGCGTGGAATTGCTAAATGGAGATGATGCTATGGAATGTCGTGTTGAGCGCGATAGTAGGGGTGATGGTGTTCATGCTTAAGGGCAAGTTTGACGAACTCCAACGTCTCAGCATCCTGTTAAACAGAACTAGAGAGGAGGTGGCCCGTGACCACATTACTCGTGCAGAAGTTAGACAAGATCTGGAAAAAATTCGTGAACACTTCGACAGCGGTTTTGACCGGCTTGAGAAGAAAATTGATGCGCTTGCGCAACGGAGATAAGTGATGGCTGAGAAATCTGAACGTACCAAAAAGCTTGAAGAAGCCAAGATTGAAGATGACCCGCTTTACGTGAAGCGAGCAATACGGGGTCTAGGTGTTGGCATGAGTCGTGCGGCTGACAAGATGGGTTTTACCCAAGACGAGAAGAAGGAAGAACCAGTTAAAAAAGCAAAAGGCGGTATGGTGTCGGCGTCTAAACGCGCTGATGGGTGTGCAATTAAAGGCAAAACGAGAGGAAAAATGGTATGAACGAGAACAAAATGATGAAGAAAGTAGGCCGTGGTATGGCTAAAGCGGACATGCAGAAAGTTGCTGGCAAAGCTGTTAAGGGCCACGAGAAGCGTATGCATGGTGCCAAAAAGGGCGGCATGATCGGTGCCTCCAAAATGGGTGCTGTTAAAACTGCCGCTCCTAGCCGTGATGGCATTGCCATGAAAGGCAAAACCAAAGGCAAAATGGTCCGCATGATGGGCGGCGGGAAGTGCTGAGATGATGGCTTCACGCGGGATGGGTGCTATACGCGCCTCTAAAATGCCGAAGGCCAAGACGATTACCCGCAAGGATAATCCGAACAAGGTCAAGGTGTTTAAAGACGGTGGTGAGTCCCGCGTAAACGAAGCTGGCAACTACACCAAACCGGGTATGCGCAAATCGCTCTTTGAGAAGATCAAAGCGGGAGGTAAAGGCGGTGCTCCGGGGCAGTGGTCAGCCCGTAAAGCACAAATGTTGGCGATGCAATACAAGAAAGCTGGCGGTGGGTACCGAGATTGAAAGCTCCTCAGAAAAGTCTGAAAGACTGGACTGCTCAAAAGTGGCGAACTAAAAGTGGAAAACCTTCTACTCAAGGTTCAAAGGCTACAGGCGAGCGGTATCTCCCCGAGGCGGCTATCAAGAATCTGTCTGCTTCTGAGTACGCGGCGACAACCAAAGCCAAAAGAGCAGGAAAAGCAGCCGGTAAGCAGTTTGTTAAACAACCCAAAACCATAGCAAAGAAGACAGCGAGGTTCAGATAATGGCTAAGTTTCCAGACCTAACCGGCGACGGCGAAGTAACCAAAAAAGACATTCTCAAAGCCCGTGGTGTCGAGGGTTTTAAAAAGGGTGGCAGTACAAAGTGGATTCAGGAAGCCGTTAAAAAGCCCGGTGCTTTGCGTCAGTCGCTTGGTGTTAAGAAGGGTGAGAAGATCCCCGCTGGCAAACTAGCGGCTGCGGCTAAAAAGCCCGGTAAGATGGGTCAACGTGCCCGTCTGGCTCAGACTCTTAAGAAGATGAAATGACCACTTCCGGCACCGCATCATTTAATCTTGATCTTAGCGAAATCGTTGAAGAAGCGTTTGAGCGTTGCGGCTCGGAACTTCGCACGGGCTACGATCTCAAAACAGCAAGGCGCAGTCTCAATCTTTTGTTTGCCGACTGGGCGAACCGGGGCATCAACCTCTGGACGATTGAGCAGGGTCAGATCTCGCTGGTTCAAGGGCAAGTTACATACAACCTCCCGGTTGATACAGTCGATCTCCTAGAGCACGTAATTCGTACCGATGCTGGGAACGTTGCTAACCAAGCTGACCTGACCATTACTCGTATTAGTGTTTCTACCTACGCTACGATCCCCAACAAATTAGCGCAGGGTCGACCGATCCAAGTCTGGGTAAACCGGCAGTCTGGAGCAACTGAACCTGATAATTTTGTACCTCCGGGACCAGAAATTAACTATCCAACAATTAATGTTTGGCCCGCTCCGAATCAGTCTAACTTCTACACCTTTGTTTATTGGCGTTTACGCAGAATTCAAGACGCTGGGTCTGGTGGTGAGAAGACGATGGACATTCCTTTCCGATTCCTCCCCTGCTTGGTGGCTGGGTTGTCGTACTACTTGGCGCTAAAAATTGCCGATGCACTCCCGAGGTTGGAGATGCTCAAGATGCAGTACGACGAGGCTTGGGAGTTGGCGGCTTCTGAGGACCGGGAGAAAGCCCCGGATCGGTTGGTCCCACGACAGATGTTTATAACGTGATATGGGCAACAGGTTCGCTTCCGGTCGGATTGCTATCGCGGAGTGCGATAGGTGTGGGTTTCAGTACCAACTAAAGTATTTACGCACGCTAATAATCAAGACCAAAAACGTCAATTTGCTGGTCTGCCAGACATGTTGGGAGCCAGATCAGCCACAGTTGCAGTTGGGTATGTACCCGGTCGATGATCCCCAAGGTCTGAGAAACCCAAGACCTGATACGACGTACACACAGGCTGGTACGACTGGCTTGCAGATTGATTCTGGCGGTGGTCCTTTGGGTAGCGGAAACCCCTCTGGAGGAAGTAGAATCATACAATGGGGGTGGGCACCGGTCGGTGGCAGTAGAGCAAACGACGACGGGCTTACTCCAAATAACTTGGCGCTAAGCATTTCGCTTGGCACCGTGACCGTAGCAGTAACTTAAGGAGTCAAATATGAGCGCCCCTGATAAATGCACTTTCTTCCCAGCCGAGACCAAAGATCCGATTGGGAAATACAAACAGCCCGAAACTTACACCGGTGATACCGGTAATAATGGCTACCCGAACAATGTCGCTAATACACAAACTGTTAAAACACGTGGTTGCGGCGCAGCAACAAAAGGCTGCAATTCTTCTACGAAACTGGGATAAGTTGTGAACTACACCGCTCTGTTCGAGACGATTAAGGGGTATGTTGAAAACGACTTCCCCAATACTCAGTATGGCGACCCAACGGCTGCTAGCAGTAACTTTACGTCTAAAGAACAGGTTGATACGTTCATTCAACAGGCTGAGCAGCGTATTTACAACTCGGTTCAGTTTCCTTCAATTCGTAAGAATGTAACTGGCCCAACCATAGCCAATAATAAGTACTTATCTGGACCTACTGATTTTCTTGCTGTCTATTCAATGGCGGTAATTGACGGGGATGGTAACTACGAGTACTTGTTAAACAAGGACGTTAACTTTATTCGGGCTGCTTATCCAAGCCCTACGTCTACAGGTATTCCTCAGTATTACGCTTTATTTGGCCCTACGACTACAAATACATCGCCACCGGTAGTAACTAATGAACTATCTTTTATTCTCGGACCGACTCCAGACGCCATTTATAATATTGAGCTTCATTATTACTACTACCCTGAGTCTATCGTTACTGCTGGTACTACTTGGCTTGGTGATAATTTTGACTCCGTATTACTTTATGGCTCGCTGCTGGAAGCCTATACGTACATGAAGGGTGAGGCTGACGTTATTGCTGTTTACGATAAGCGATACAACGAAGCTCTTGCTCTGGCTAAACGTCTTGGTGATGGTATGGAGCGCAGCGATGCTTACAGGTCTGGTCAGATGCGTATGCCGAACCTTCCTCAAAATAGAGGGGTTATCTAAGTGGCCTTCACGGGTAATTTCACCACTAATGTATTTAAAGTCGGGCTATTAAACGGTGATTTTGATTTTGCCGTTGATACGTTCAAGATCGCTCTTTATACAAACTCAGCCACGTTAGATGCTAGTACGACTGCATATACGACTACTGGAGAAGTAGTGGCTTCTGGTTATACGGCTGGTGGTAATACTCTTACTGTTACCCAAGGTATTTCAAGTGGCACGGCGTATGTGTCATTTAGCACGGTGTCGTGGTCCGGTGCCTTTACTGCTAGAGGCGCTTTGATTTATAAGTCCGGGGGTTCTAATCCTGCTGTTTGTGTTTTAGACTTTGGATCAGATAAAACATCAACTACGACGTTCACGGTAACGTTTCCGACAGCGTCTGCTACAGATGCTTTAATTCGACTTTCTTAAAGGAGTATGTGATGGAAAACAAGGCAAAAAGTACCGATAGCGTCGCTAGCTCGGTTACTCAGTTTAAAGATTTTAACGAAGGCGCTCGTGGTGGTGGCACGTTCCACTTCCAGTGCTTTGACAAAGATGGCAACCTTAAGTGGGAAGATTCTGCCAAGAACCTCGTGGTCAACACGGGTCTTCAGGACATGAACACCAAGTACTTCAAAGGCGTTTCTTATAGCGCTGCTTGGTATATCGGTCTGGTTCAAGGCCCTGCTTCTGGTAACACTTATGCCGCTGGCAATACTTTGGCTTCTCACGCTGGCTGGACTGAGGACACCAACTATTCTGGTGGCAACCGTGCTACTGCTACTTTTGGCACTGCAACAACGGCTGATCCTTCGGTTATTGATAACTCCGGTTCGGTTGCTGTGTTCAGTATCACAGGCACGACGACAATTGCTGGTGCGTTTTTGACCACCACGCAAAGTAATTCCAGCACTTCTGGTCTCCTGTTCTCGGTTTCTAACTTCACCGGCGGTGATCGCTCTGTTATTAACGGTGACACCCTGAACGTGACATATCAATTTAGTCTTGCCGACGCATAAGGAATTCAAAATGGCTACGCAATTTACTAAAAACCAAACAGTCCGGGTCAAAACTGTTGTCCCCCAAGGGGCTGTTCAAGCCCTCCGTATGGATGAGGATGGCGTGGTGTACTGCCTCCTGACTTGGACGGATGTCAACGGTATCTCCCAAACTCGCTGGTTTGCTGAATCTGATTTAGAAGCAGTCTAGGGGTAAGCCTTGTTCGGTTACGCCGCCTTTGCTGAAGCCCCTTTTGCAGCGCTAGCCGAGGCAGGTGAGGTATACGACGTTGCGGTTTCTGAGGGGGCTACTGGAGCCGACAGTGTAGTTGGACTGCTTATACTGGGTTTGGCTATTGCTGAGGCTTCAGCGGCTAATGACTCGGTGGTTGCCCAAGTTGATTTTGTTGGGGCGGTTGCCGAAGCGGCAGAAGGTAACGACACGGTTGTATCCATTGCGGTGCAAAACGTTGCGGTAAACGAGAGTGCCGAAGGAAACGACGCTTCAAGTTCGACTGTTTCACGGGTTGGCGCAGTTGCAGAAGCCGGGGCTATAGTAGATCAAGCTAGCGACACAATTGCGTACCCGGTGATGTTTGCTGAAACGGCAAGTGCCAATGATGCAGTAGCGCTGACGTTGACTAGGGCTGGTGCGATTGCTGAAGCTGGAGATGCAGCGGATACAACGATTGGTGAGCGTGAGATTCCGGGGATTATTGAGGAAGCCGCAGAAGGAAACGACGTACTTGCAGCAGACTACATTTTTGCTGGGACTGTGTCCGAAGTAGCTGAGGCAGCAGATGTAGTTACCGGGCTTGGAGATTTGGTTGGTGCTATTTCTGAAGCTGCGGAAGCAACTGTTGTTACTCTTGGCAATATTGATTACGTTATTACAGTATCTGAAGGTGCATCGGGAATGGACGTTACGCTTCGCAGGCTTCAGTGGGAATTGATTGATACGTCGGATGGCGTCAACTGGCAGACGATCCCGACCTTGAACTAGGAGTACGAAATGCCCTTGGTTGTTAAAGACAGAGTTAAAGTAACCAGCACAACTACAGGCACGGGCACTTTTACCCTCGGGTCTGCTGCTGAAGGCTTCCAGTCGTTCTCAGTCATCGGGAACGGAAACCAAACCTACTACACCATATCGGACGGAACTGACTGGGAGGTAGGGATTGGTACGTATACATCGTCAGGCACTACTCTTAGCCGTGACGTTATTTTAGAATCGAGCAATTCAGGCAGTGCTGTTGACTGGCCTGCTGGTGATAAAGATGTGTTCGTGACCTACCCAGCAGAAAAGGCTGTG
>Ga0222714_10004130_pt1 | contig 14396 bp, 4 predicted proteins | sample C33_3DmetaG_FD_165048 | JGI IMG/M metagenome (GOLD analysis project Ga0222714, IMG submission 165048) | Estuarine water microbial communities from San Francisco Bay, California, United States - C33_3D | ecosystem: Environmental > Aquatic > Marine > Unclassified | place: USA: California... | reverse complement strand
TCGGTCTGTCCAAAAAACAGGCATTTCCCCATCAGCAGCCTGACTTGCATAAATAGTACTAATAGAGTTAATGAACTTGTTGTACAGAGCTCTCTCAAAATCTGTGTCAAACGCTGGCATAGACATCAAGTCTAGCGCGTCTTTTCCTGTGTAGTAAGTGATAGAAAATTGGCTATTGATATACATAACAGTCTCTTTGATTTATAGGTATAATTCTACTAAATTAATACACCAATGTTATTTTCCAGTCTCTAGGATATGCAATATTCATCATTTGTTACTCTTCCAGAAGTTCTTACGATCGCTACCCCAGGAAGGTCTTGCTTATCTCCTAGCCCGGATAATTTTGAGGTATTTACAGCTGGAACACGAACCGAAATTGAATCATCTTCCGGATTTTGCCTAATAAACTGAATTATAAGCTTGTCGTTATATGTATAGGTCCAATTGTTGTCTTTGTCTAATACAACATAATTAGCTTGGCCGGCTCGCCTTCTTAAAGTATCTGGATCTACGCAGCTTGTTGTTCTTGTAAAAGTATAATTCGCTGTAGGATTGGCTAATTCTGCAAAAAATTGAGTTAATTCTATTTGGGTGCTATTGACTATAGACTTGATATAGGTTGGTACATCTATGTCTCCTCCTGTCACCAGCATCCCAACATCTAATTTGCTTGTGCTAGCGACATTCATTAAAGAACCCCCAGAACCATAATTGCCACTTCCAACAAGAATAGTACCATTAGACGAGGCGGTGGCTTCTGGAGCACAAACAATCTTCAGGTAGTTTGTATGTACAACAGCATTGTACTTATCTTTAATAGTTAGCTTAATTAGAGATTGGGTTTCTCCGCGATGAACAGAATTAACCTTAACAATAGTTTTAGGGGCAAAACTTGAAGATCCGATTGTATAAGCATTCGGAGATATATCTACTGTGCTTTTTGGCTCTCTTGGCAACGAGGACTCTAAAGAGAAATAAACAAAATATTCTTCTCTTTTAGCCATACTTGCTGGAGGTTCAGGAAACGCTACGGTTATACCGCATTCGCAATCTGTTAGTCCATAATTTAAAGATTCAATCATAGTTCAGCCCCTATAAGCTTACAGCATTACATTCATATTCGTAGCATTTAATTGTAAGTAATTTCTCTACTAGCTTTTGATTTGTGCTTGTTGTAACAGTAAATTTGAAGATACTGATATTTGATGTTTTGTCAATACTAAAGTTGATTGGAACAGTTGCTTCTCTATATGTCAAAGTAACTGTTGAATCATTAGGGTCTGTTTCCTCGTATGTATCATATTTTGCCTCTGCGACTTGTATATTTGCAGGCACTGTATTCTCTGTCAGTTCTGTAAAACTAAAATTGTATTCAATATTTGTTTCTGGTCTTAGTCCCTTTACAGAAACGGTGATAATATCACCAAGACAGCAAAAATTAGAAATATTATCTACATTACCATTAACCCCATGATCAAAAGAAACAGAAGGAGCCACAGCGAAACATACATTTTGGCTCATCCATTCAACAAGAGTGCCGTCCACAAGCTTAGTATACAGTCTTCCTGTAACGCTATTCATTACCAATTCACCGACATCCAATTGGTCTGGATGAGGATGTGAACTGCTTTCTTCGTCTCTTTTTAGTTTCAACTTCATGATTGACACACTCCTGTAAATAATATTGATCCGAAATCCCAGTTACCTAAAACATCCAAGTCTTCTTGGACAAATTCTTCTTGTAATATTCCTGTTGATCTTACGAAAGCATATGCTCCAACGCCTTGAGAATTAAGAGCACTAACTCTATACACATAGTCAGTATCAGTATCTAAGCCATAAATAGTTTCTGATGTTTCAGAAATAAGATTCTCAGAAGTATTGTAATAAATCCAGGTTAAGCCATTATCGCTAGATTCTTCAATGATATATCCTTGTATCGCAGAAGACCCAGCAGAATCTGGAATCTCCCAAGAAAGAGCTATATCAGAACTGCTGGCACTAAAGCTTCTAAGCTCAGTCAGATTCTTAGGAGCTTGCGGTAAAGTATTGTTTGCTGTTACGGTATCGCTCGCATCAGAAGGATCGCTAATACCAATAGCATTTTGTGCTTTTACTCTGAATTGATAGTTTACGGAAGTAGAAAGACCGTTGATTGTGCAGGAGGTTTGGGTGTCTATTGCTCTAATTATTTGGCTAGAGTCTATTACTGTCCATGTTCCTCCTCCATTAACAGAAAACTCTATGATATATGTAACTATGGAGGTTCCGCCATTATCTGGCGCTAGCCACTTAATTGTAAATTCATTATTTCCAACAAGACTTACCGTAACATCTGTTGGTTTTTCTGGAACGGTTGGGTTTTTTGTTGGTCTTCTTGAGACTATCTGTCCAGCAGAGTTTATTGTGAGCAAAGAATTTGTTACATATTTGCCAGTTCCATCAGCCAAGGGCTTTGGTCTTAAGACGATATCTTCTGCTACTATCCCACTAGAATAAGTAGTCCCACGAACAGTAAGGTCTGCATAGTGATTTAAGAATCCTATTCCACTAATCAGACTACTCACAACATATGGATCGTTCGTATTCACACATATCTTAGATCTCTCGTCAACAAAAAATCCAGTAGGTTGTGTTTTATCTCTATCTAGAAATTTTTCAAAAATAACACCGGAAGTTAGAGTGCCACTTACGGCATTTTCAACATTAGCATCCACCAAAAACGCAGGAGTTAAGCCTACCGGAATCTTACTTACTGGATCAATATCAAACAAATTAGCATCATAATTATCATAGTCTACAGTTTTCTTGCCATAAACAACAAAGTCAATATTTTCTGCTAGCATATTAAATGCAGTATGAACATTTGGTCTAATACTAATATTGGCAGATGTGCTTGGTCTAAAGGTATAAGGACTATCAGTAAATGGCCCAGTACCACAACCCCACTTATCTGTTGCTCCAGGCTCTAACTGCATTGATAAATAGCCACCCTTTTTAACAGAGAACGCATACCCGTTTACATAGGCGTCTTCTCCATTAATTGTTGCGTCTGGACAAATTCTTAAAGCAAGACCCTGTACTGTTTGCCCGTTATCCACAAGTTCTACTTCTTCAAAAAGATCGTATATGGTTGTGTCCGGATCCTCATTGATTGCAGCATATGTGATGGAATAAGCAGGTTTCACATATTCTAATTCTAAAGTATCAGCATTGACAAGAGCTATTGTATCACCAATACCGTATTCTTCTGCTAAAACTGCTTTGCTAAAATTGAGATAGTCATCTGGACTTCCAACCAAAGCCCAGCTAGGTCTACTCAGATAGAATATTATACGACCGTCTTCTATTCGTATAGCTCTTTTCGGATATCTGTTCCATAAAACTCCCTCGGCTTTCAAATATTCTGCAACAGACCACTCTGCTGGAAGTCCCTCTCCCTGGTGAGTTAAAATCGTTCCTTTATAAGCGTCTCCACCCTGGCCTATCCTGATATTGTCAGTATAAAAATTAGCATCAACAATATTGACTTCTGCCGGCTCAACTGTTACAGTTTCTCCAACCGTTGTTGATTTTTCTGGTACAAGTTCAAGGTTAGCGTATGTAGCTAGTTCCTTTGTATCTCCGTCATCGCTGCTACCAGCAGCAACGTATACGGGCCTGTTTGTTGCTCCAGCAGGAAATGTAAGCTTGCCGAGACCCGTATTAACAACTAAAGTGCTATCAATACCAAGATTATTTTCATCAATTTTGTAAGCTAATCCACCATCATCTCCGGAATAAAAATCAATAGCAGTACCTGTTTCGTCTATTTTTGAAATTTTTTCAAACATCAAATTCTTGATTCTTACACCACTAGCATCAACAAAGCCAGGAGTGATAAGTCTAATGCTTTTTTTGGCAACAAGAAACATGTTGGTTTCTGCGGCAAACTGCACAGTTTTATCTGTTAGTACGTCGTAGTATGTTCCATCTATTTTAGTATTGCCAGTCTCTAAAGTAACTCCAGGCCATGTAGAAGGTCCGAATATTGTATACCATGTGCTCATATCTTTATACCTTTATTAGTACCATGTAGGTCCGTCCCAGTTTGCGTCACAGTACGGAGGAGGATCGTCTCCGCTACAAGCGTCGTCTGTTGTGCTTCCAGAATCTCCAATTGTTCCTCCCCCAACAGAAGGAAGACCAACATCTGGACAATCGGCTCCTTCGCAAGACGTTGTTCCTCCGCCCGTTGTTGTATTGGCGTTATCAAAAACTTCGTCGGTTGTTGGAGCGCCTGTTCCCGTATCAGTACCAGTTCCGCCTCCATCGGTTGTTAGATCTCCGCAATTAGCAAACTTTTTAGCTGATCTAATTGTTCCGTCTCCAACAATAATGTGGTCAACATAAAGCCATCCGCTGACACTTAAATTTGCTATAGTTTTGCAACTAGCTCCGTTTGCGTCATACCCCGTAGCAACAACGTATGGATCTTCTCTCTTTACCATAACAGCAGAAGAGCCCGCTGAAATTGTTCCGTTAATTGGCTCATAATATGCTGCTTTATGCCACTCATGAATATTTGGCATCCAATATTTTTGATAAATGTTCTTTGTAATATGATAAGTTCCACCTCCCTGGTCAAAAATATCATAAGCACCATAATCAAGATAATTATCAATATCATCTTCGCTCATCACTTCTAAACTAGCTCCATTATGTAACCAGTTCATAAATCTGATAGCGCTGACATAATCAACAAAAACCACTGGCTTGTCGCCCATATTTGCCTTGGACGAGTATTCGTACACTCCGCCTCCATCAACCCTATTAATTCCTCCTCTGTCCGAAGAAGTCATTTGGGACTTGTACAGATCTCTGTCGTCTATCGTGGCAACAGCATTAAGGAACTTGACATATTGGTCGTTCGTAACTTCATATGTTCCAATTCTATAGTTTCTGTTTACTGTACCCAAGTCAGCAATCTCAACTCCAAAATATTGATCATCAACATCCGGATCGTTATTTGCGTCATACTCAAAGAGATATAGTGTACTGGAGTCGCTTATATTTTTTGGATTTCCAACAGAAACAAATTTTAGATTAAGATTGTCTGCATCGCTTATATTTTCTGAATCGGTTAGGTTGTATTGGGCGGCTACTCTGAAACCAACTTCTTCAAATCCAGTTACTCTGTTCATAGCCATAATGCTCTTAAGGCCAGACGCCCCTATGTTATCGTTAAGTTCTGTCTTCCAGGAACCTCCGGCGACATATTGATTGCTGCTAACAGAAGAAGCATTACTATCCTCAACCCATTCAGCAGCATTTCCATTTTGATCGTATGTTCCGTAGTAAGACGGCAAACCATTAGATCCAACCGTTGTTAACATTCCGCTAAATATCCCAGTAGCAGTATAGTTAAAGTTGGCGCTACTATGACTTGTGCTTAAGCCTACGCCACCTGTAGTAGCAACAATTGGAAATGCCTCTGTGTCAACAATTTGCTCATAGGAACTGCATGGCTCGCATGTGGTTTTAACTGTAGCAAAAGCGTGATATATGCCCGATGGAACTTTGACTGTACCTGCATTTGCTTGTACTTTAAGGGCTGGTTCTGGATCAACGCCATAAACAGAGAAATTAATATCTGCATTGTTGCTGTTAAAAACTGTATCTGTTCCTGGTCTGATACTAAGAACATTAGAAGTGCCGCTTGTTGCAGTTCCGGCTTCTATGGCTCTTTCCATAGAAAGATATCCGCCCTTGTTTACAGAAGCGATTGTTCCCGTTGCTACAGTATTGGTTGTTATGTTCTGATTAAGTAATATACTCGTAATAACATCATTAGAAGCAACAATATCCTGAATATTTCTGTAATACTTAGTACCACCAACATCAACTTCTACCTGATCTCCAACAGAATATTCTGAAACTGGAACATCGTCTGTTGGTATAATCTCTCTGACTGCTACTGTGCAATCTCTTGTTTGGTATTTGTTCCAAAGAATATCTCCGTTTGTCAAGAAATAATCACTTGTTTGATAAATTCCGGTAACAGAGCCACCAGAAGTTGTAGTAAGAACATATCCAGAACCAAGGCTTGGTAATTTAACATTTGAACCAGCAATCGCATTACCAGAAGCGTCAACACTAAGAACGCTACCTTCGGAAATGCCTTGTAATTTTAGCGTAGAAATCTGAGCAAAATTAGCGTATAGGCTGCCATTTGATGTTAATGTATTTGAGCCGAAATTAACAGCACCATTAAGGTTGATATTGGTGCCAGTTACATTTACGGCAGAACTTGTGATTGTTACATTAGTTCCGCTATATCCTACGATTGCAGAACCTGCCCTGTTCAGAGATATTGAGTTATCTCCACTGTATCCTATAAATGTTAGGTCTGGATTTGTTTGAATTGTTTTTACTCCTGTGCCAGCAGCATCAGAAGTTGCAACAGAAACATTAAACTGTCCTTTTGGAGTTCCTGCAGTGTTGCTCATGGCAATAGACTGCAATTGAACAAAGTCTGTCTGATTTCCGGAAGTGTCTTTTGCAGAAAGATTAATCTCGCCTACTGTTTCGTTTGCAGACAAAGCTGACGAGGGCTTGTAGTAAAGCGTCATGTTGGCTGGATGACAACTTGTTCTATTCTCTAATCTGATACCCTCTTTACAGGTACTATTAATAATATGAACAATTGTGCTTGGGGAACTACCAGAAGGAATATTTAATCCAAGTCTGCCCCTATAATCAAAGAATAGATTTCTGGTGCCGCTACCCTCAATAACAAAATTAGCATTCTGATTATCTGCATTAAAGATCGTTGTTCCAGAACCATTTACTGGAATTATTGCATGGGCACTTTCTGCCGTGTCGGCACCTAACAAGAGAGTGCTATCTGCCCCATAATAAAAATCTGCGCCAGAGAAGTTAGTTCCATCTTTGTATTGGAAAGATAGGTCTGTTCCACTTGGATCTGAAAGAGCAGAGAATGTTTGGTCTGAAGAAAGTGAGGAAAAAGTTCTTAGAGAACCATTATCAAGTCTGAGCCATTTTGTTCCATCGCAAACGAAAGCAGCGTATGTGTCTCTCTCGGATAGGTTGTCTAAGATAGCCTGTGAATTATCTCTGATATATAAAGAGTGATTGCTATTGATAAGCTTGAATTCTACAACTATATTTTTTGAATCTTCTGGAGACGGAAGTCTAGCCTCTACTAAAGAAGATTCAGCGTCAACGAGATATACAGCCTTGACAGATTCTACATCAAAACTTGAGTCTTTAACAACAACGTTATTGAATCCTGTATTAAATCCAGACTCGTTTGCAAAAATATAGAATTGGGCATTGTTGAGATTTTGGCCAAATTCAACAAGACCGTTTTTATTTGATGAGGAAATAACCTGTGTTCTTTTAACAACAATTTTATTATCGGACTTTTCTACAAAACCAACACCTATTTCCCATGACTCATTATTTCTGGCTAGGTATGGTATGTAAGAACCGGTGTGTTTGTCCGTAAGAGTATTATAACCAACTAAAGGTTGGCCGATTAAAAGATCATTGTTCAGTACAGAGAACCTGGCTCCTATACTGTCAAAAACGTAAATTGGGGCGTTAATCATAATTTTCCTCATAAGAACTATTGTAGTTATACACCGTATTGTTATTAGTTATTTCCGTATTTTGATGCATCAATATCTAAAGCCTGGTTGTCTTGTTTTAGTGTTGTCATAGCCTTTTTAATTGCTTCATTAACAACACCCTGCATACTTGATGTCATGCCCTGCACTCCGTTTACATTAACGTCAACAGTTCCAGTAAACTTAACTTCTGGAGTTATATTTATACCCGCAAGAGCATCTGTTACACTCTTTAATCCATTAACAAATCCGTTTATGGCATTTATTTGAGTACTATCAATACCAAAAGACTGGAGAGTATTTTGTAGGGTTTGGGAAGCAAGCTGCATTCCCTGGACAAGCCCATCTGACAATGTTTTGACCGCTCCTTTTGCGTCAACAGGAATAGCGCCCATTCCAGACGCTGCGTTTCCTCCAGAAACTGTTCCAGCGGTTGCATAATACTTTGGAGTAATATAACCACCATTATTAAGATAGTTAACTATTCCACCCAAACTCATTCCGTTTGCTCCTCCGCTATTAATCGCTTTAAGCAGAGGAAGATTGGCCTGGGTGGATCTTCTGTTAACTACAAATTCGCCAGGAGTCAACATGGCCGGAACAGTATCTGTGCCTCTTGGTTGATAGTTTACCAAAGCTCCGTTAGAAGCATAGATTATTCCACCTCTAGAAGCTGTTGTTGCTGTTCCTGTGCTTCCTAGCTGTTCTTCTTCTTGTTCTTGATTTCTCGCTTCTGATTTGAGGTTTTTCATTCCTCGGATTCTATTTGCGTCTGGGAATAATCCAAAAACACCACCAGTCAATAATAGTAAAGACTTGTTTGCTTGTTCTATATTTTGGTTAACCTTAGCTTCTTTAGCTGCTTCTGGCGTAGCATAGAAATCATCTTGAACCTCAAACTGTTTCCTGGTTGTGTCAATTGCCTTTCTGAAAGGAGTGCTTGGGTTTGCCATTCCAGGAGCAAATTTGCTCATTTCTGTTACAAGAAAATCTATTAATGCTGGTCTCGTATCTGGTTGGAACACATTGTACGGGTTAAAGAGTTTCATGCCAAGATCTTTGAGACTCTTCGGAGGAGTTGATTCGTTGCTTTGCAAGGCCCCATTAGACTGGGCCGCATTTTCTTCAACATCCTTGAATATGTCTTGTATACTTTTTCTTCCTGATTTTAGTTCAATCTCAGCGCTAGCATCAACTGCTTGTCCAGCAGCATTTGATAGTGCGGCCCCTCCTCCTGCTCCCAGTACAGCAAGAGCACTATCAATAAGATATTGAGAATACTTTCTTGTTGCTCCTACTAAATCTCCATTACCTATTCCTCCGCCTTGTTGGGCAACGCCAAGACCAAGTTTTGCGTTTACGGTTCCTGTCTTACCCTTACTTAGAAGAGTCAATATTTCTCCAACAGCACCAAGATTACCCCAAGCTGTCGCAAGTTGTGGAGAAAGGGGTTGTCCGGTTCTTGGGTTGATAATTCTGTTGCCGAGCATCTGCTGCCCCTGGAGCAAGGCTTGCCCGTATGGTTCTAATTGTTCTTTTGTTTGAAGACTCGCTAAAGTTCCTAGACCAAAATTTCTAAATAATATAGCATTAGGCTTAATAAGACTATTAACAAGCTGTTGTCCAATCCCAAGAGCTTCTCCGCTTAAATCTAGCCCAGCCCCTTCAACAATCTGTGCTTCCGCTCCTCTACCAAGAAGCTTTTGCTTAAATACATTGACGCTTTTAAAAACATCTAATTGAGATTCTCTATCAAGTTTTTCATAAGCATTTGCTCCAGAAGGAATCCACATAGTATCTTCTTGTTGACCCATAACTTTTCTGGCTAATTCAAACTTAAATTTTGCCGCCACGTTTCCGTCTCCAGCAAAATACGCCTCGTATCCTGCTTTAATCCTATTTGCAAGATCGTCTATGCTTTTAGCATAAACCAAATCATTAGTAGCTCCTCCTCCAGATAAGTGCTCGGCTGTTGCGAAAGGCACCAATTCATCTAATGATGCTGGTCCTATTGAAGCAATAATGCCTGTCAATTTATCGTTGTCCGCAGGTTGTGCGTAACCATTTTTTTTATCTAATCTTGGCATGTTAACCAAATCTCTATAATTGAAAGAAAATCTAGCCTTTTCTTTCTGTGATGATCCTGGCTGCACTTTATCTAAAGTGAAATTGAGTTCCCGAGAAGCGGTTTGAATATCTCCGATTTCAAAAGGAGACTTGTATTCTTGTTGTGCTTTATAAGCTTCTCCTTCAAGAAAAGACGCTACATATCTTTCTGCTAACCCATAATCTCCAGCCCATGCATAGTCCTTACCGTCAATCTGTACGGCTTGTGCAATATTTGGATATATTTTACCATCTATAAAGTCTTGATATCTTTCTCTGTCTTTTTGAATTTGTTGTGCATATCTTGTTTTGAAATCTGTTATTTTAGTTCCTGGTCTGTCTGGGAAAATTTGTAGACTATCTTCTACTCTGGCTTTCCACTCATCATTTAGATCATCTTTCCTGATAGTAGCAAAGAGGCCCTGAGTTGTAGCACCTTGAATTTGACTCAAAACAGCATTTAGTTGGTTTGCTGCTTTTCCTCTCTGTGCAGTAGTTTCAAAATTTGTAGAATCGTTTCCATAATTCTCTAATTGTCCTTTTTTTTGTTCTATTTGAGACACCATAGCATCAATGTTTTGAGCAAATGCGTCTAACTCTCCTGGAGGAACTGGAGAGACTCTAGATTGCGGATCAAATATTTCATTAAATTTTTGTTGATAGGTTCTACTTGATCCGTCTGAAGTTGTTCCAAAATATCCTTTACCATAACCTCCAAGAGTATTACCAGTAGTTCCTCTATATAGATTGTTTGGCTCGTCTGCTTCAGACCTGGTTAGGGTGGGCATCATGATTTTATCGTCTATAGCCTGGTTAGAATTAATGTTCGTAGTCCTATATACGTCAGCAATTGTAGAAACAGGGGCACGATTCCAATCATAATTAAGATCCGTTTCTTTTAAAATCTTCCCAGATATTACATCAGCAGCTCTTTTCATAGACTGAAATCTTACAATAGCAATTGTTAATGCGGCTATCTGGTTCTTAATAGAGGCGTCAGAACCAGCAGGATCATTAAGTACATCATCGGCATTAGGAAGCGAATTTGTTGTTGCTCCAAAATTATTCAATCTTCCTTTCTTAAAGAAAGATTCTGCGTCGGTAGAACTAAACAGTTCTCCAACCTTTTCATAAGCAAACTTACCAAGACCAACGCTACTCCATGTTGGTACAGTAGCGTCAAGATTTTCAAACTTAGGTTCAACTATTGTTCCAAATCCATCGTAGAAGCTAGATTTTAATGCGCCAGACCGATTGGACATTGGAGCAAGTCCTGCCATTATCTCAGCATCTTTATTCAAATGCAATAACTGATTAACGTCTACTTTTCCACTAGACTTAACAGCAGATATCCACTCACCGGGATCTCTGGACAAAAATGGTAACCAAGTTCCAGACCCTTCTCCTTTATCGTATACTTCTGCTATGAAATCTTTTAATGCTTCGTTTTTATCTGCTGAAGAATACGAAGGAAAAACATTAGCTCTGGTATACTTCAAAAATATTTCATCTTCAGTATTTAAAATAGCTCCATCAAAAATTGGAAGATCATCAGCATTGGATACTTTTGAATATCCTCCTTCAAGATCCTTTGAGAAATTATTTGCTACTACTCCTCCCTGGTTATAGTATTTTACTCTTCCTCCTCTTTGGTAGCCTCTTCCTCCCTTATTAATAGATTGCAATAAGGGTAGGTTTGCTTGAGTTGCTGCTCTATTAACAACAAACTCTCCAGGAGTTAACATAGCAGGAACAGTATCTGTGCCTTTAGGCTTAAATACAGTTCTGTCAACGTTTCCTCCAACAGCCCTATAAATAAGTCCACCCTGAGCATTATTTTGAGTTGGAACAGTATTGATTCCTTTGAATGCGTCAGACAGCATCTGAGAATCAAACTTAAGAGTTACATCCTTCAAGGCTGTTTTAACAGCTTCTGCGGTCTTGTCTCCGATGTCTGCTGCTAGATTCTGATTGATTTTTGCTAACTCTTCGTTAGCTTGAGCTTGTATGCTCGTGGCTTGGCGATATTGTTCTGTAGCCGCCATAAGTTCAGGATTTGACTGTGGGTTCCTCATAGTGTCAAGAACTTGTTGCATCATCGGACCAACTGAAATTCCTGATTCCGCAAGCATACTCTGTAAAACGTTAGCTCTTAATTCTCCTTCTTGATTTCCTAAAAGAGGAGCAATCATTTGGAAAACATCAAGACTTGCTTTTCTGTCTTCTGCTGTTCCTCCCATGTTAGTGATGCCCCTCATGTTGTTATTAAGTCTCATGAAGGCTTTGTTCATAGTTGCTAGTTCTTTTGGACTAGACGTTACCAGTTTCTCAATGATACTAGCACCAGCCTGCATCTTTTTCTGAACTCTTTCTATCTCTCCCATAGCGATAGAAGCTAATTCAGAACTATCTGCCATAGTTTTTAGTGCAGCACTATTTTCTCTCAAACTTAATGTTGTATCTTTTAGCTTGCTATCAAAATCTCTAACAGCATCAAAATCTCCTGTCTTTGTAGCCTCGTCTCTTCCTTGCTGTAGTTGTTCTCTTTGCTGTTCTAGGTTTCTAAATTGATTAGCTATTTGTGTTGGATCTATTGTTCCTCCTGTCATAGATCTAACCGGAGCGGTTGCAGCAGTATATTGTTCTTGTGCAGAAGGTTGGTAGCCTAGTGCTCTCTTGATGTCTATGTTACCTTTTGCTATTAGTGTCTGGGCTGTTCTTAATCTAGAGTTGGCTTCTGATTGCAATTCAACTTGCTGGTTTGTTGCTGCTGCCAGTCTATCAAATGCGCTTTTTTGAAATTCTAAAGACCTAGCTGCTCCGTCAGTAACGTCTTTAAAGATCTTAACAGATTCTGCTAAGAGAGGAACTTCTTCTGTTAAAGCATTAAGATTTATCGTATCTTCACCTGAAGATCTAAGATTGCTAACAGCCTTGCTGACTTGACTAGATAATTTGTCGGCTAATTGAGGAGGAAGCTCAAGACCAGCAAGCTGTGCCTTGACGGCTCTGTTAACCTGTCCTATAACAGCCTCGTCTGTCGCTCCGGCTCCAGTGTTAGCAAGTGTCTTGTTTATTGTTTGAAGAACAGTATCTTCTATGTTTGCACCAGCATTCAAGACCTTCTCTATATTTCCTGATTGTGAACCAAAAGTTCCGGCGGCTGCCCCAAAAGCCTGTTGTCTTTCTTGTGCGCTAAAAGCCTTTGGATTCTTTAGAACATTAATAAGCTCATCAACACCGGTTGAATTTGCTCCACCTATCTTCGCCTGTCCGGAAGCGGATGCGGATGCCAACTCAAGAGAGTTATCTAGTTGATTAAGCTTTTGTGTACTGGAGACAATAGCATTCTCCATATTCTGCATAACTCTTGTAAATGAGAACGCAGTCTGTCTTACAGCTTTTTGTAGATCTCTTAAATCTTTTTGTAATTGTACTTGTTTAGCTAATTTTCTTGCTTGGCTTTCAGCTTCAATAGCGACAATATTATCAATTTTCTTTTTCTTTTCTTGATCATTAAGTCTACTATTATTTTGTACTAAAAGTATTTGCTCTTGAACGACAGCGTTTGATCTAGCAAGAACTTCTGCTTGCTTGTTCCATTCTGGACTATTTAAAATATCGTCTATTGATTTACCAGACATTATAGAAGCAGTCATCACCTGTTTAGCTTGATCTGCTGCTGCTTTAAATATCTGGGCGTCTTCTTTTGCTAAGCTTGGTGCTATTTCCTTAAATTGCCTATCTGTTGTGGATTGCCCACCAATAATACTGGACGCCAATCCCATAAAGCCAGATTTTTCATAAATAGCTGCTCTTGTTCTAGATTGTTCGGGATCAGATCCTATGCCGAACATCCCAAAAGCACCCTCTATCCCTTTCTGCATAAATCCTGCTTCTTTATTTGAGCTTAAAGCTCCTGCTTCTAATGCAGAATTTATACTTGTTTCTAAAGCCTGATTAAGCTTTGTTAATTGCTCTGGGGTTGCCGCAGCAGTGTCTCCAATCTCTGATAATACCTGGCTTATCTTTTCTCCGCCTGTTTCAATTTTTTCTTGTAACTTGTTGATTTGAAACTTTTTAGCCGCCGCTGCTGCGTCATCAAAAGCCTTAACTATGCTTACTGCTGCAATGCCGACCCCAGCAACCGCACCTACTGGTCCCATACTGCCAATCATAGCAGCAGCACCAAGACCTCCTCCAATAGTACTTGCCATCGCAGATTGGCTAGCCTGTCCTGCTGACTGAGGATCTTCCACAGTAAACATGTCTGCAATCATAGGAGCTGCCATGCCCAGCATCATACCTCCGCCCATTCCACCTCCGCCCATTCCACCTCCGCCAAACATACCTCCGAGCGCAGCCTTACCTTTTCTAAATAAACCTCCAATTCCTCCGTTTTGTTTGCTTGCCGGGTTCGTTCCAGTTTTTGGAAAACCAAATGCTCCTGGAACACCAACGCTACCGGCTGCACCTCCGCCCGTAGCCACACCTCCGCCCTTAACCAATCCAACCTTAGATGCGGCATTTTGAGCTGCTTGTCCCAGCACTTTAAAAGATGTAGTAATTGGACTAAATGCTGCTTTAAGTTTTCCTGTGGTGCTAGAAGCTTGTTGAATACTAGATTTCCATTTAGCAATAGAAGAATTTGCAGAA
>Ga0222714_10004125_pt1 | contig 14409 bp, 18 predicted proteins | sample C33_3DmetaG_FD_165048 | JGI IMG/M metagenome (GOLD analysis project Ga0222714, IMG submission 165048) | Estuarine water microbial communities from San Francisco Bay, California, United States - C33_3D | ecosystem: Environmental > Aquatic > Marine > Unclassified | place: USA: California... | reverse complement strand
TGGAGAACACTTTAATATGGATGGTATTATTGTATTAAGTGACGAGTTTGATGTCTCTGAAGACATCTATTATAGTAAAATGGATGCTATTAAAGATAATCTTGAGAGAGCAAAAGAAATGGAAATCCTTGAAGACTTTATCTATACAAACTATCTGAAATGAAACCTTGCGTAATAAAACAACCTGCTGGTATTGGCGATGTATTCTTCTGCCAAAAGATTGCAAGAGTAATGATGCAAAGCAGATACCAAGTTATTTGGCCTCTTAGACCAGATATTGCTTGGATTGGGGAATATATCAGAGACATTTATTTCCCAACAGTAAATGATAACTTTCCTGGAAAAGATATTTACGATCAAGTAGCGGGATATGTAATAGAAGAAACTGGTGCCTTTATTAGCACTGCAACAGCAGACATGACTCATAATGATGGAAAGATTATGAGATCAAAGTATTCTATGCTTGGTATGGATTGTAATGATTGGCAGGACTACTTTAAGTTTGAGCGTAAACTTGATAAAGAGGATGATTTATTTTATAATGTATTAAATCTTAAAGATGATAGTGAATATGTTTTTATAAACAACCTTTATAATACTGACGTTAGAGATAGTAATTTATTATCCAAAGAACAATTTGAACTTCCTGTTGTAGATCTAAAAATCATCGAAGGATTTACATTGTTTGATTGGTGTAAAGTTCTAGAAAAGGCAAAAAAGATTCATACAATTAATACATCTATTAATTACATTATAGATGTTCTTGACACTTCATATGATGAGTATGTAATCTATGCTCATGATGAAAAGAATAAAACCGAAATTGATTATCTATTTAAAAAACCACACATAATGTTATGCAAGTAGTAGAGTACGGGGGCGATAAGTACCCTCATTTTCAAACAATTGGAAACGCATCTCAGTTTGCTATTCCTTATGCCAAACACTTTTGTGAAGGTAGAGGATATGATATTGGATGCATGAAACCGGAATGGTCTTTTCCTGGTTCTATTCCGATCGACTTAGATTTTGATGATCCATATGATGCAAATAATCTTCCCGAAGGGCAAGTGGATTATATCTTCTCAAGTCATTGTTTAGAACATGTTCCTGATTGGGTAGAGACTTTATTTTATTGGACTCAGAAGATCCGTAGTGGAGGAGTTTTATTTCTTTATCTTCCCCATTATGATCAAAAATATTGGAGACCCTGGAATAATAGAAAACATTTACACGCTTTTGTTCCTGAGGTCATAGTTGATTTTATGGAAGATAACGGTTATACTAATATTTTTAGTAGTCAAAGAGATCTAAATCATTCTTTTATTGTAGTTGGAGAAAAAATTTAAATGGGACAATTGAGTGAAGCAATTCAAGTTAAGAACGTTCTTGACTTTTATGATATCAAAAACTTTGTTGAAACAGGAACTGGCGCTGCTGAAGTAGTTCGATACGTTCATGATATTGATGAAAGTCTAAACATTCATACGATTGAAATTATTGAAGAAATTTATGAAAAGAACAAACTATCTTTTTCATATCTAAAAGATGTTAATTGGCACCTGGGACAATCATCTGAAGTTCTTCCAACTATTATTTCGGAACTTGAAGGAAATACTTTATTCTGGTTAGACGCACACTTTCCTGGTGCTGATTTTGGTATGGCATCCTACGGTGATGAACCAAACCTTGAAAAAAGACTTCCTCTTCAATCTGAACTTGAATTAATTGTTAATACAAAAGACATAAAAGATGATGTGTTTGTGATTGACGATCTTCGCATTTATGAGGATGGTCCATTTGAGGATGGATCATGGGAAGATAGAAAAAAGTATGGTGGCGACGGAATTGATTTTGTTCATCATATGTTTGAAGAAACTCACTATCTTGTGAGATCTTACAATAAGCAAGGATTTATTATTCTTCTTCCACTCTCCAGGAACATTGATGCCGAAGCACAAAACCTTGTAGTTGGAGATATTTCCTAATGTCTAAAAGAATACTTATTTCTACCTGGTGCACAGATGATTATGCAGAATTGCTAGGAGTAGAAAAATTAGTAAATTCTGTAAAATACTTTCATCCTGAAGTTGAACATGTCATCTTTGATACTGAGATGTCAAATAAGGTTTATTCTGAGTATCCGTGGATGCAACCAATTTGGATGATGGCACCAACATGTCTTCCTTATGTTGAAGACTATGATATGGTTATTCACCTTGATGCTGATGCTGTTGTTACTGGTCCTATGGATGAATTGTTCAACAGCACTGCAGATGTTATTGGTGTTAGAAATAATAATAGTCTTAATCAAGCAGGTGCTCACGGTGGTATTACTATACCGCATTATCCACCATTTGGTAATGGTCAATCAATTCCAATGCAAGGATTTTTGAATGCTGGATTAGTTGCAGCAAATAGAAAAGAATTTTGGTATGACTGGCATAAAGTTAATGAGCATTCTGCTCATAACAAGAGACATGGATTTGGTGATGAGAATGATACTTTGAATCAATTATTTCATTGTGAAAAATATAGTTCAGAGGTGGTTGATCCAATAGGTAGTAAAGTCTCTTACGGGCTCTCCAATGTATGGGGAACAGGAAATAATCATTGGGAAAGTTGGTCGCAAATTTACGTAAAAGATGATAGACTGTACTTGGATGATCCTGTCACAGGGGAACCAATGTGCATTAAAGTTCTTCACCAAGCTGGTGGAAGTATTGCCGCAGATCTTAATAGGTCTTCGGGTGGATTTAGAAAATGGATGTCTTCTGTCCTATCGGAAGAAGTTAATGATTATTTGAATGAGGTTACAAATGGATAGTATTGAAAGTCTTCTTAAAGGTGTAAATCCTCCTTATCTTGCAAATAGTAATTGGGAACCTGGCAATCCAGTCTATTACTCTGGACCCTATTGGGACAGTACGGAACTAGGTGTTGCCGTCAACTCTCTACTCAATGGTAAGTGGTTGGCATCGGGTGAAGAAGTAATGAAGTTTGAAAAGAAATTTTCTAAACAGTTTAACAAAAAGCATTCCTTGATGGTGAACTCTGGTTCTTCTGCTAATCTGGTAATGATTGCTGCCCTTAAGAAAAGGTTTGGCTGGTCTGATGGTGACGAGATTATTGTATCTTGTGTAGGTTTTCCAACCACTATTGCTCCTATTGTTCAGAATGGTTTGAAACCCGTCTTTGTTGATATTGATTTTTCAGATTTGAATTGGGATATCAGTGAGATTGAGGATAAGATTACTACCAAAACTAGGGCATTATTCTCATCTCCTGTTCTTGCTAACCCATATGATTTTGATGTAATTATTGATATCTGCGATCGATATAAAATTGAATTAATTGCTGATAATTGTGATAGTCTTGGAAGTAAGTGGAATGGGAAATTTCTGACAGATCATGCTGTTGCAGCATCCTGCTCTTTCTATCCTGCTCACCACATTTGTACTGGTGAGGGTGGAATGGTTTCTTCTGATGATGAGGAACTAATTAATATTGCACGTAGTATTGCCTGGTGGGGACGTGATTGCTACTGTGTTGGTACTCAGAACCTTCTTTCCTGTGGTGTCTGTGGCAAACGATTTGATAAGTGGATTGACCACTATGATGGCATTATTGATCACAAGTATGTCTATTCTCAGATGGGTTATAACTTAAAACCAATGGACTTTCAAGGTGCTATTGGTTTAGTTCAACTTGATAAGCAAGATGAGATTCATAGATTGCGTCGTAAAAACAAAATTCTGATGCAAGAAATCTTTGAGCGTATTCCCGGAGTTCGTAGTGTGAATGAACTTCCACAGGCAGAGACAAGTTGGTTTGGTGTTCCTATCATTTGTGATAGTAAGGAAACTAAGAATAAGTTGACAAAGCATTTGGAGGATAATAAAGTCCAGACACGTAACTACTTTGCTGGTAACATCCTAATGCATCCTGGATATAGTCATCTTGATTATTATAAAAACTATCCAAATGCATGTAAGGTTTTGGACCTTGTATTCTTTGTTGGATGCTCTCCTACTATCACGGAGGAGATGATTGAATACGTTAGAACCGTTGTGGATTCTTTTGAAAAATGAGAGTAGCAGATTATATTATAGATCAAATTTATAAAGCAGGATGTGAGCACATCTTTCTTGTAACGGGTGGTGGTGCAATGTATCTAAATGACGCTATTGCTGCACATAAGAAAATCAAACCAATTTGTAATCATCATGAACAAGCATGTGCTATGGGAGCGGTTGCATATTCAAAATATACAAATAGTGTAAGTGCTGTATGTGTAACCACTGGATGTGGTGGAACTAATGCGATTACTGGACTTCTTGATGCTTGGCAAGATAGCGTTCCTGTTATCTTTATTTCTGGCAATGTAAATAAAAATCAAATGTCAAGTCCTGGTGTTAGAAATCTTGGAGTTCAGGAAGCTAACATCATTGATTTAGTAATGCCTATTACTAAGATGGCATGTGTTGTCAATCACCCAGAGGACATTGGTGAGATTATGAAGGATGCAATTCACATTGCAACCTCTGGTCGTCCTGGACCAGTGTGGATTGATGTCCCAATGGACGTTCAAGGTGCTCCATGTTTTGATATTGAGGAAGAAATTCTAAAGTCTGAACGTCCTTTGATTCTTGCTGGTAATGGAATCAATTGTGCTGATGCAAAACTTTCTTTCCGCGAGTTTGTACGCAGGACTAATATTCCAGTAGTTACTTCTTATAATGGAGTTGATTTGATTAACTCTGATGATTCAAACTTTGTAGGTAGAGTTGGTATTAAAGGAACTCGTGCTGGTAACTTTGCAATGCAAAACTGCGATCTACTTTTAGTGATTGGATGTCGTCTCCCTGTTCCAGTAACTGGATATAACTATTCTACTTTTGCTAGAGACGCAAAGGTAATTGTCGTGGATATTGATAGTGATGAGCATTCAAAAGATACTGTAAAGATTGATCGTTTCATTCACTCTGATGCAAAGCAGTTCTTGCAACGAAGTATTTTTAGGAGGGAAAGAACTAAATGGAATGAAACTTGTCTTCGTTGGAGAAGCAAGTGGCCAATTTGTCCAGAAAAAAATCCATCGGAAAAGGTTGATCTTTACTATTTTACTCACTGTTTAAACAAATTAAAAAGGTTTGATGATGTTGTAATTTCTGATGCTGGATCTGCATATTATGTTTGCTCTCAGGCAACATCAATTAAAGACAATCAAAGATATATTACTTCTAGTGCCCAAGCAGAAATGGGATTCACTATCCCAGCATGTATCGGTGCTGCCTTCGCAAAAGGTTCGGATGTAATCGGAGTCACTGGTGATGGTTCTTTCATGATGAATCTTCAAGAACTCCAGACCATTGCACATTATCGTCTACCTGTTAAACTATTTGTGTGGAACAATGATGGATATCTTTCCATTAGAACCACTCAAAAGAAATTTTTTGAAGGTAGGGAAATTGGAACTGATGAAGACAGCGGAGTATCAATTCCAAACATTCGTAAGGTGGTTGAAAGTTTTGGAATTCAATATGCTCATGCTGATACTGATGGACTAGAAGGTGCAATCAAATATACTTTGGATTATGATGGTCCAGTAGTCTGTGAAGTCTTCTGTGAAAAATGGCAAGAAGTTGTACCAACTCTTATGGGTAAGAAAAATGATGATGGTACTATCACTGCAAAACCTTTAGAGGATATGTACCCATTCTTGCCCAGAGAAGAATTTTATGATAATATGATAATTAACCCACTAGATTAATATGCCTGCTGATAATAAAGATAAAGTAACTATTCTAAAGTTGCAAAAACAAAAACAGAATAAAGTCAAAACTGTTGGAGTTACTGCTTATGATTATCCCCAAGCACTGATGGCAGATAATGCTGGCGTTGATTGGGTTTTGGTTGGAGATTCTCTTGGTATGACTACCTTAGGATACAAAACAACTATTCCAGTAACAATGGATGATATGCTACGTTCTGCTAGAGCAGTATCGCGTGGTGTGAGTCGTGCATTTACTGTTGGCGATCTTCCTTACATGTCATATCAAATTTCTAATGAAGAGGCAGTTAAAAATGCTGGATCATTCATTCAAGCAGGTATGGATGCTGTTAAGGTTGAAGGTTGTATGGTAGAGCGTATTAAATCAATCTGTGATGCTGGTATTATGGTGATGAGTCATCTTGGACTTACTCCACATACTCGTGCAAAACTTGGTGGATATAGGGTTCAAGGTAAAACTGCAGATCAAGCAAAAGTAATTCTTGATCAAGCACTTCGCCTTCAAGATGCTGGATGTTCTTTTCTTCTTCTTGAAGCAATGCCTAGAGAATCTGCTGCCATGATTGCGGAGAATCTTGAGATTCCTGTATATGGGATTGGTGCTGGTGATAAGGTTGATGGGCAACTTGTTATTATGCATGATTTGATTGGTCTGTTCTGGGAGTTTAAATCGAAGTTTGTTAAACGTTACTGTGAAGCAGGACAACTTATTCAGTCTGCTCTTACTGATTATGTGAATGAAGTTCGAGAACTTCAGTTTCCATCACCTGAAAATTTTTATGAAATTAAAGATGATGAACTTGAAAAATTACTAGGAGATTCAAAGTGGAAGTATGAAAAAGAATAAAATTTTATTCACTGGCGGCAATGGATTTATCGGTCGCCAAATTATTCCTCTCCTTGAAAAGGATGGGTGGGAAATTGTAAGACCTCGTTCTTATGAAGTACGATTGGAAAATACAAGTGAAGTCGATTCCTTGTTTAATGGTGAAAAATATTATGCAATCATTCATGGAGCAATTGTAGGTGGTCGTAGAGAGATTGAGGATGGTCCTTCAGTCTTCTATACAAATATGCATATGTTTGAAAATATTTTCAGACATGTTAATAACACAAAATTATTCATCAACCTAGATAGCGGTGCTTCTTATGGTCGTCCATCTCCAGTTGAAGAACCATCACCGGGAGATTTTGGTACAGTAATTCCTCCAGACAATTATGGATTCTCAAAGTATTGTATTGCTAAAAGAGTTTTAAATCATCCAAAAGGATTTAACCTAAGAATTTTTGGTTGTTTTGGTCCTCATGAAGAACAAACAAGATTCTTCAATACCAATATTAATAATTACCTTAAAAAGAAAGACATAGAAATTTTTAAGGATCGTAAAATTGATTTCATTTATGCTAATGATTTGTACAAAATTATTAGTTACTGTTTGAATATGGGAGAAGACGGTTACGTTCGTGATATTAATTGCGTCTATAAAGAAAAATACTATCTAAGCGAGATTGCCGATATGATAAACAACCTTGATGAGCACAAGGTTAATATTGTAAAACAGGGGAACTATAATGAGTTTCCATATTGTGGTTATCCAAATGATATTTCTTGTATTGAATATGAAGGATTAGAAAAGGGTATTAGAGATTGTTATGAATATTTTCGTCAACGGTACATTTGATATTCTTCATCGTGGACATCTAGAACTCCTGAACTATGCAAAAAGTTTGGGAGATTTTTTGCTAGTTGGTATTGATAGTGATGATAGGGTAAGAGAAAAGAAGGGTCCTACAAGACCTATACATACTCAGGAAGAAAGAAAATTTTTTCTTGAAAATCTAAAAGCAGTAGATTCTGTAGATATCTTTTCAAGTGATGATGAGTTAAAAAACATGATCAAATCCTACAAACCTGATATAATGGTGGTAGGATCTGATTGGAAAGGTAAATCTGTTATCGGGTCTTATTATGCTGCTGAACTTATATTCTTCGATAGAATAGGTGATTATGCCACAACAAAAACAATTCAAAGTATTATTGATAGGCGATAGTTGTATTGATGAATACATCTATGGTGTTTGTGAAAGATTAAATCCTGAGGCTCCTGTTCCTATACTAAAGTATGGTAGAAAGGAAACAAAAAATGGTATGGCATGGAATGTGAGAGAAAATCTTAGAGCATTCGGTCTTGAAGTTTATATGCTCACTAATAGTGAAAAGATTACTAAGACTAGATTTATTGATGAAAAGTATAATCATCAAATTTTAAGAGTTGATGATGAAAGACCTTTAAAGTCTATGGAATCCTTGGAATATGAACTGCCAAAGGAAAAGTATGATGCAATAGTAATCTCTGATTATGACAAAGGATTTATCACTCAAACAAAATTGTTTGAGATAGTTTTTAATTCAAGATGTCCAGTATTTGTTGATAGTAAAAAAACTCTTCTTCCCGAGTCTAATTGTTATGTAAAAATAAATGAAAATGAATCTAAGTTATTAAAAAGTAAGCACGATAACTTGATTATAACTAAGGGTTCGAAGGGAGCAGAATATGATGGCATTACTTATCCTGGAGAAAATGTAAGTGTCTTTGACGTAGTTGGAGCAGGAGATACTTTCTTATCTGCATTGGTTTACTTTTATCTAGAATGTGGTACAATAGAAAAAGCAATTCCATATGCAAATAGAGCAGCAGCAATATCTGTGCAAAACTTTGGAACTTATGTATTAACGGAGGAAGATGTCAACTTATTGCGTGGACATTGATGGTACAATCTGTCAAAAGTCAGAAAATGATGATTATGATAAATCGTTTCCAATTGAGGAAAGGATTAAAAAAATAAATCAATTGTATGATGAGGGACATATCATTAAATACTTTACCGCAAGAGGTATGGGTAGGTATGATGATGATGAGTATCTTGCTCTCAAATCTTTTTATGGATTGACTAGAACTCAATTAGAGTCTTGGGGATGTAAGTATCATCAACTAATTCTTGGCAAACCCTCTGCTGACTACTACATAGATGATAAAGCAATAAAAGATAATGACTTCTTCAATTAAATTTGTTCCCAAAGGATGGGGATATGAAAAGTGGTTAGTAAATAAAGAAGAATATTGTGGAAAACTTCTATTCTTTGTAAAAGGTAAAAAGTGTTCTTGGCATTATCATAATGTAAAGGATGAAACATTTTATATCCATAAGGGTATGGTAGAATTGTTTTATTCTTACAACGACCATTTTGAATTTGCAGATAAAATATTTCTTTCTGAGGGGGATACATTCCATATTCCTGTTGGAATGAGACATCAGATGATTGCTCACAAAGACACAGAACTCTTTGAGTTTTCTACTCAACATTTTGACGAGGATAGTATTAGAATTATTAAAGGAGATTGACATGAATAGAATCGATAATTATCAAGAACTTTCTGCAAACATAATCAAGTGGCTTAGTGATTATGCTATCAACAATGGTGGTGTTAAAGCATTTGTTGTTGGTGTTTCTGGTGGAATTGATTCTGCTGTAGTATCTACACTAGCAGCATCCACAGGACTTCCTACCTATGCCTTAGGTATGCCAATCCATCAGAACCCAGAACAGGAAAGTTTGTCTGATGATCACCTTGAATGGTTGCAAACAAACTTTAGTAATGTAGCTGTACAAAAGTTTGATTTAACTAGGTTGTTTGAAACTTTTAGATTTAGTTTGCGTGAGTTTGGTGCAGACACTCATGCTCTTGCCAACACTCGCTCACGTCTTCGGATGGTTACACTTTATCAAGTGGCAACCACTGTTGGAGGTATTGTAGTTGGAACTGGTAATAAGATTGAGGATTATGGTGTAGGATTCTATACTAAATATGGTGATGGTGGAGTTGATATCGCTCCAATCGCAGACCTATACAAGACTGAAGTTTGGGAACTTGGAAAGTTTTTTGGCATAAGTCAAAAGATTATCGATGCTAAACCTACGGATGGTCTTTGGGATGATGGAAGAACCGATGAAGATCAACTTGGTGCTTCCTATTCTGAACTAGAAGAAGCTATGGAAACTGGATCTGGTCCAGGTCTAGAGGCACTCCTTAAGTTTGGTGCTCTTAATCAACATAAAATGAACCCTATTCCTACATTTAAACTATGAAAATTGGCGTAATTGGTGCTGGCAGACTTGGTATTTGTTTTGCTCTTCTTTGTGAGGAAGCAGGATATGAAGTTCTTGTTTCTGACATTAGAGAAGAATATGTAAATCAACTCAACAACAGAGTAATTGATACTAATGAACCAGAAGTAGATACTCTTCTACGTAAAGCAAAAAATTTTAGAGCAACTACTGACAACAAAGAAGTAATTGATACTTGTGATTTGATTTATACATTGGTTGCAACACCTTCATTGCCTGATGGTTCTTATGATGTTTCGTCTGTATGGGACGTTGTAGAAGAATTTTCTGATGTGTCCTCTAAGAAATATTTTGTAGTGGGATGCACAGTCAATCCTGGAGACTGTGAAAAGTTTAAACAAAAACTTTCAAACAAAGTGAAGGTCTTATATAATCCAGAATTTATTGCTCAGGGTACAATCGTGAATGATCTTCGCAGTGCCGATATGGTATTGCTTGGATATGATATAAAAGATGGTATTGATAATCCTGTAATTACAGATATTCGTAAGTTGTATGAAAGGATTCAAAGCACCAGAGCAATTGTTTGTACTATGTCAACAACTGCTGCTGAAATTACAAAGATCGCTGTCAATTGTTTCCTAACAACTAAAATCAGTTATGCCAATATGCTTGGTGATGTTTTGAGTATGGCTGGGTGTGGAGATGAAATTGTTGGTGTTCTTGGTGCCATTGGTGCAGATACTAGAATTGGTAGAAGATATCTAAACTATGGTTTGGGTTATGGTGGTCCATGTTTGCCTAGAGACAATAGAGCATTCGCAGCATTTGCAGAAAGTCTTGGAATGAAATATAATTTGGGTTTTGTTACTGATGGAATTAACGAAGAACACGCTAACTTCGTTTGTAATTATTATGAAAAAATGAATCCATCCAAACCATTTTATTTTGATTACATTACCTATAAAAAAGGAACTGATATTTTAACAGAGAGTCAGCAGTATCGTTTATGTACAGATCTTCTTGACAGAGGTAGGACAGTTTATATTCATAATGATAAAAGAGTAATAAATCAAATATATCAAGAATTAACTGAGAAGTATGGGGATAGAGTTAGATTTGTAGATAACGAGAAAAATATTACTGAACCTATTTTTGTGGTGAACTTATGATTGGATATAATCGTTTAGGAACAAATGGTCGATTGGGAAACCAGATGTTTCAATATGCAGCATTACGTGGTATTGCTGATAACAATAATCTTGAGTGGTGTATTCCTCCTGAGGATACGCCAAACTATGCTAACTATGGACTCTTTGATGCCTTTAAATTAAAGAACGTAAAGCATGTTGGTCTAATTAATGGTCCAACACATGATGAACCTGGATTTGATTTTGATGATAAACTGTTCAATAGTTGCCCAGATAATGTTAATATTGATGGTTATCGTCAAACTGAAAAGTATTTCAAACACATTGAAGATTCTATTAGAGAAGATTTCCAATTTAAAGATGAGATATATGAACCATGTCAAGAGTTCATGAAACAGTTCAATGGAGATATTTCTTTACTTCATATCCGTAGAGGTGATAATGTAGGTCGTCCAGATTGGTATCCGATGCCAACAATTGAGCATTATGAATATCTTCTAGAAAAATATTTTGATAATGATAGACCGATTCTAATCTGCTCTGATGATCTTGATTGGGTAAGAGAGCAAAATTTGTTTAAGAAAGATCGATTCTATCTTTCAGAGACTAGAATTTATTATCCACATCAAACATTGAATGGTGCTGGACAAATGGAAACTTCTTTGGTTCCTTATTATGATCTTTGTATGATGACAATGTGTAATGATGCAATCATTGCAAATAGTTCTCTGTCTTGGTGGGGTGCATGGCTTCAAAAGAATCCAAACAAAAAAGTCATCACACAAACTCCTTGGTTTGGGTCTCGTTTAGCATTTAATAACCTCAAAGATTTGATACCGGAATCTTGGATTGTTGAACCAATCCCTGATGAGAGGATTCAGAGATGATGAATTTAACATTTCTTATTCCCACTAGAATTGAGAGTGAGGATAGACTGAGAAACATCATATCTTCAGTTTCATACTTGCTCACACACGTCCCAGCAAAGGTGATTGTAAAAGAAGTTTCTGGACGTAATACCTTTAGATTTAGAGCACTACCAGAAATTAAGAAGAGGGTAAATACAGAAAATTTAATTTGCCTCTATGAGGAAAATAATGATCCACTCTTCTGCAAAAGTAAAGTTCTGAATGATCTAATAGTTGCTGCAGATACTAAAGTAGTTGCCAATTATGATGCTGATTGTATATTGCCAATTTCATCGTACCACCAAGCATATGGTTTGATTAACGATGGAGAAGCAGATGTAGTGTATCCATATGGTTGTGGGGTTTATCAGTGGAGATCTGAGTACAATATGAATATCTACAATGATTTTATGAATCAATTAGATACTTCGGTTTTAGATAAAAGTAAAACCATATCAAACTCCACAATTGGTTGGACACAATTCATTGATCGTCAAAAATATATTGACTGCTTCATGATGAATGAAAACTTTGTATCTTGGGGTTGTGAGGATGATGAGTTTTATTTTCGTATGAGCACTATGGGAAATCGTATTGCAAGAGTTGATAACTATGTCTATCACCTTGAACACTCAAGAACACATAACTCTTGGTTTAGTAATCCAAACTTTAATAATAATTGGAATCTGTGGAACACCATTAAAACATTTGACAGAAAACAATTAGTGGATTATTATAAAAATCAAGAGTATCTAAAAGTACGTAAAGAGCAAATGAAATGATAGGATTTAATGCACTTGGGCGAATGGGAAGACTCGCCAATCAAATGTTTCAGTATGCATCTCTAAAAGGAATTGCTAAAAATATTGGAGCAGATATTTGTATTCCCAATCACACTCAAGCAGTTGATGATGGGATTGGTAATAAACTAAGAACAGAATTATTTGATTCTTTTGATTTGAGAGTGAATGTTGGACTTTTGAATAATGGTCATGCTCCTGTTGTAAATGAAAGATTCTTTCATTTTGATGAGGAACTTTTTACTCTTTGTCCAGACCATGTAGATCTTCGTGGATATTTTCAGACAGAAAAATATTTTAAACATATTGAAAGTGAGATTCGTGAAGACTTTACTTTCAAAGATGAGATTCTTAGTCCTTGTAAGGAGATGATTGAATCTGTAGAAAATCCTCTTGCTTTGCATGTTCGTCGCACAGACTATGTTACCAATAGTACAAATCATCCACCATGTACTTTGGAATATTATAAAGCAGCACTTGAGCACTTTGAGTCTGATCGAAATGTAATTGTTTTTTCTGATGACCCTTCTTGGTGTCAGAAGCAAGAGTTGTTTTCTGACGATAGATTTTTGATTTCTGAAAACACCGACAACCGAGTTGATTTGTGTTTGATGTCTCTATGTAATGATTTTATTATTGCCAATTCTTCTTATTCCTGGTGGGGAGCATGGCTATCTTCTAACAAGAATAAAAAAGTAATCGCACCTGTCCAGTGGTTTGGAAAAACTGGATATACAAAAGATCACGATACTAAAGATTTAATTCCCGATGAATGGATCCGAATTAGCGATGGACAAGAATAAATCAGCATATAAACTCAAAGGCATTCCCCGTATTTACTGGTTAAACTTAGACTCTGATACTCAACGTCGTGAGTACATGGAGAATCAATTTGAGTATTGGGAAATTGAAAATCATACTCGCATCTCTGGATTTGATGGTCGAGTAGATGACGTTGCTTGTCACTTGAAAGGTAGAATTCCTGATAACGTTTCTCAGAATGAACTTGGGTGTTGTATGTCTCACCTCAAGGCAATTAAACATTTCTATGAAGAGACTGATGATGAGTATTGTTTGATCCTTGAGGACGATGTGAATTTTGATATTGTTAGGTATTGGAATTTTACCTGGACAGAATTTTTCTCTCTTGCTCCTTATGATTGGGATTGTCTGCAGTTGACTACAATTTGTACGGGAGATATTCACGTTAGACTTCACTTGAAGTTTATTAATGATTTCTCTGCTGCAATTTATCTTATCAGTAGGCACCATGCTGCAAAATTGATGAAGCACCATGTTCGTGGTGATAAATTTAAGTTGGATAATGGTGTTAAACCTAGAGCAGTATCTGAAGATACTATTCTAGAGACTGGGAAGACTTATACAATCCCATTGTTCTTGTATAACTTGGAAATGGGTTCTACCATTCATACAGATCATCTTAGCGTCTTCCACAAGGGACCTCACGATGCGTTGTTGAATTATTGGGAACAACAGGGTGCATCTATTGATATTCGGGAGCATATGAACTATGATCCTTATCTTGGTAGGATTGTTGAAAGTTCGGCAAACCAGAACACTTGACAAAATCTTAAAAGAATGTTAAATTAAATACGTTCAAGTGATG
>Ga0222714_10004124_pt1 | contig 14409 bp, 15 predicted proteins | sample C33_3DmetaG_FD_165048 | JGI IMG/M metagenome (GOLD analysis project Ga0222714, IMG submission 165048) | Estuarine water microbial communities from San Francisco Bay, California, United States - C33_3D | ecosystem: Environmental > Aquatic > Marine > Unclassified | place: USA: California... | reverse complement strand
CGATAACGGCGTCGAGCGCGAAGAGCTCGGCGTCCAGTTTTGCGAGAGTCATTTTGGCGGCAAGTGGGTGCAGACCAGTTATAACGCCAACTTCCGTGGCAAGTATGCCGGCATTGGCGACACATACGATCCTGCGGCAAACGTGTTCGTCGCGCCGCCAATCGAATTACCTTCGGAGTAAGACATGGCCGATACCAAGATCAGCGCACTCACTTCTGGCGCTCCGGCGCAGGCTACAGATGCAACCGTCATTGCTCGCTCTGGCGCGAACTACAAGCTCACGGTGTCGGACATCGTAGGGTATCTCGGCAGTCCGATCACGGAGGCCAATGGTGGCACGGGAGAGTCAACCTACTCCAACGGGCAACTCTTAATCGGCAACGCCTCTGGTGGGCTGACAAAGGCGACGCTGACAGCTGGAACCAACGTCACAATCACGAACGGGAACGGCGCGATTACGATCGCTGCCTCTGGCGGCGGCGGCGGTACTGGAGATGTAGTCGGCCCCGCCTCTGCTGCCGACAACGCGATTGCTCGATACGACGGTACGACCGGCAAGTTGATTCAAGACAGCGGCGTCTACGTCAGCGATGCCAACAAGGTGTCCATCGGCAGCGCTGCGCCTGTAGCCCTGACTGCGACGATTACCCCACAAGTCCAGTCGCTCGGCACAAATATCAGCACCTCTGCCTACATGGTTGCCCGGTATTCTGCCGATGCTTCGCAGACGTTTTACTACACGGCCAAGTCACGCAATGCGACGGTCGGATCGCACACGGTACTGCAAGACAACGACGGCCTCGGCGGCATTGTGATGTGCGGCAGCGACGGCACGAACTTTGTCGTAGGCGCAGAGATTTTTGGCGAGGTAGACGGTACGCCGGGCTCCGGCTCGATGCCCTCTGCTATCGTCTTTCGCGTCAACAGTGTCGAGAAGTTTCGCGTCTGGAACGACGGCAAACTGACCGACGACAAGGGCAATCTACGCGCTGTCCCGCAATCGGGGTCTGCAAAGACCGGCAGTTATTCGCTAGCGACTACAGACGTTGGGCTCTTCATCGAGGTCGGCTCTGGTGGCTCTATCACGATCCCTGACGCGACGTTTGCTGCTGGCGATGTAGTGTCGATCTTCAACAACACAGCAAGTGGCGTCACGATTACTTGCTCGATTACCACGGCGTACATCGCTGGCACGGATGCAGACAAGGCAAGTGTGACTCTGGCAACAAGAGGTGTGGCGACAGTTTTGTTCATCAGCGGGACGGTTTGCGTAATCTCTGGCAACGTGAGTTAAGCAATGAGCGGCGCGAAACTTCTGCTGCTGGGAGCCGTTCAGCAGGCTGTAGCCTCTGACCCTTATTTCGAGAACACCACGCTGCTGCTGCCGGGCAACGGGACGAACGGCGCACAGAACAACACGTTCCTCGATAGCAGCACCAACGCCTTCAGCATTACCCGCAACGGCAACACGACGCAGGGTACGTTCTCGCCGTTCTCGCAGACGGGGTGGGGTGCGTATTTTGATGGGACGGGGGATTATCTGACGGTTACTGCAACATCGCCTTTGCAATTCGGCACTGGAGATTTTGCTATAGAAATGTGGGTAAATTTTACAAAAACAAATTCTGCAGGCGGAAGCGCAAGAAGAATTTTTGGGTTTGACACTGGTTCGCCATTTGAAATTTATATATTTTCGACTGGGACGATTGTTGTTTGGGATAGGACAACTACTTACATCACTAGCACTGTGGCGGCAAATACTGCGTCATGGGTTCATGTTGCTGTAACAAGATCAGGCACTGATCTAAAATTATTTTTGAATGGCGTTCAGTCTGGAAGCACTGCAACCGTTTCTACAAATTTTGCCCCAACAACTATTTTTGTTGGCGCAAATCCGGGAGGCCCAACAACAGGAAATTACGAGGGGTATATTTCAAATCTTCGTATGGTCAAAGGCGCTGCCGTCTACACCGGCAATTTCACGCCGCCAACCGTTCCTCTAACAGACATTTCTGGCACAGGGTTACTCACCTGCCAATCCAACCGTTTCATCGACAACAGCAGCAATGCGTTTGCGATTACGGTCAATGGCAACACCAGCATCCAAGCCTTTAGCCCGTTCAACCCCACGGCAGCGTGGAGTGCGGCGACGAACGGCGGGAGTGGGTATTTCGATGGGAGTGGGGATTTCCTGACGGTTGCCGCAACATCTTCATTGGCGTTTGGCTCCGGCGATTACACAATCGAAGGTTGGTTTTATGTAACAGGAACGTCTGATTATTTTGTTTTTGATATGCGAACGGCGTCAGGAATTTACGCCTACGTTGAAGGGTCAACGGGAAGTAACTTTGTTGTCGCAACAAGTGGAATAGCGCAATCAAACGCCGGAACTTATCGCGTAAATGCGTGGAATCATTTTGCTTTTGTTCGCTCTGGTAGCGGAACCAATAATACTAGCATTTACCTAAATGGTATTAGAACGCTGCAAGGAACAGATACAACAAACTATTCGTCTAATACTGGGGTTTATGTTGGCGCAAGGTATACGGCAACAGTTCCGTTTGTCGGGTATATATCTGATTTTAGATGCGTTAAAGGCACCGCTGTTTATTCCGGTGCAACTTATGCTGTTCCCACCGCTCCGCTCACAGCCATTACTAACACTCAATTACTCACTAACTTCACCAACGCCGGCATCTACGACGCGACGGCGAAGAACGATCTGGAGACGGTCGGCAACGCGCAGATCAGCACGACGCAGAGCAAGTTCGACGGCTCATCGATGTATTTCGATGGGACGGGGGATTATTTGGTAACACAATCCTCTGCTTTGAATGCACTAGGTTCTGGTGATTTTACTATTGAGATGTGGCTATATCCATCTAATACAAGTAGTGCATACAGAGCAATTATTGCGAGTGATGCATACACAGCAACAACAAACGGATGGACTGTTTATCAAAATGGAACAAGTATTGAAATGTACTATGCTAGTGGCGGTTCTACTCCTAATATTTTTACTGCAACATCTGCTTTAACATCAAGTGTATGGCAGCATTTTGCCCTAGTTAGGTCTTCAGGAACCCTTAAAGCATATGTTAATGGAACACAGGTTGCTTCTGTGTCGAATAGTATAAATTTTGTTGGTGATAAAATTTTTATTGGGGACAATAATGCTGGTAATTATTTCTTCAACGGCTACATCGACGACCTTCGCATAACCAAAGGCATCGCCCGTTACACCGCCAGCTTCACCCCGCCGACTACGGCTTCCCCGGTTCTGTGAGATAACCCATGACACTCTACAGTTTCAAAGGCCACTACCCCGTCGAGCAGATCGACAACAACAAGGGTTGGTACGAGGTTCCGGCAAAGCCAGAAGCGGCAGAGGGCAAGGAAGTAGCGTGGCTGAATGGCGAGTGGGTGGTGCGTGATCCGAAGCCTACTGACCGTCCGGGCTACCAATGGAACTGGAACCACGGCGCGATGGATTGGGTAGAATGTGAGTATGTTGTGACGCTGCCGGAAGGCGTGGAGCCGGAGCCGCCTGTAGTGACCGAGCCGACTGCCTCCGCTGCGGCAAGCAACGAATTCGATATAACTGTTGATGGAGTGCCTGTGTAATGGCTGACTCAAGAGCATCTGAAGTTCTAGAGGGCTACGACCGTCTGAAGGGCGCTCGTGGAACGTGGGAGAACCATTGGCAGGAAGTGGCCGAGCGCGTCTGGCCGACAATGGCCGAGATGACAGGCTGGCGCACACCGGGCGAGAAGCGATCAGAGAAGATCTTCGACTCGACCGCCCAGCGCGCGTTGCCGCGATTCGCTGCCGCGATGGATTCAATGCTGACGCCTGCGACCCAGCTGTGGCACGGTTTGCGTACTGGCATCCCCGAGCTCGACGATGACGTAGCGGTTCAGCGCTGGTGCGATGCCGTGCGCGACATCATGTTCCGGCAGCGCTATGCCCCCTCGGCCAACTTCGCTTCACAGGCGTTTGAGTGCTACATGAGCCTCGGCGCATTCGGCACATCGGCGCTGTTCGTCGATGAGATCCCGGGTGTTACGTTGCGTTACAGAGCGGTCGCGCTCTCCGAGTTGGTGATCGATCTTGATCACACCGGGCGCGTCGATACGGTCTATCGCTCGTTCCAGTTGTCTGCGCGTCAGGCAATGCAGATCCCGGGCTGGGCTGACAAGCTGCCCCGCGGCATCGTCGGACAAGCCAAGACGGCACCGAACACGATGTTCGAGTTCGTGCATTGCGTTCGCCCGAACACCGATTACAAAGAAGGCATGGCCGGTCAGGACGGGATGCGCTATCTGTCGCGCTACGTCTCCCGCGAGGGTCAGGTGCTGCTTGAGGACAGCGGTTACCGCTCAATGCCGTATGCGGTCGGTCGCTACGTCACCGGCCCGCGTGAGATTTATGGGCGGTCTCCAGCAATGGAGGCGTTAGCGGATATTAAGTCTCTGCAAGAGATGGAAAAGACCATGCTCCGTATGGCGCACCGCATGGTTGACCCGCCGCTCATCCTGACGGAGGAGGGGGCGTTAAACGCCTTCTCCGTGCGCCCTAATGCGTTGAACTACGGCTACCTCCGCGACGACGGTACGCCGCTAGTGCAGCCTCTGATCACGGGCGGCAATCTGCCGATCGGTATCGAGATGGCTGATCAGAAGCGTCGCGCTGTGAACGACTCGTTCTTGGTGACGTTGTTCCAGATCCTTGTTGAAAGCCCGCGCACGATGACGGCGACCGAGGTGTTGCAGCGCGCACAGGAAAAGGGCGCTCTGCTCGGGCCGACGATGGGTCGCCAGCAGTCGGAGTTCTTGGGGCCGATCATCGACCGCGAGCTTGACTTGCTCTCGGCGAGCTTCAATCTGCCGGAACCGCCGCCTGTCCTGCTCGACTACCTGTCATCGGGTGGCGAGATCCTGCCCAAGTATCAGGGGCCGCTTGCTCGGTTGATGAAGACCGAGGAGGCTGCGGGCATTCTGCGCACGATCGAGGCCATGCTGCCCGTTGCACAAGTCTCTGGCGATATGTCTGTCCTGCGCCGCATCAACTCGGATGAGGCCATCAAGCTCATTGCCGAGGCCAACGGTGTCCCGGCCAAGGCGCTGCGCACCGATGAAGAGTTGGCCGAAATGGACGCTGAAGCTGCGCAAGCGCAGCAGACAGAGCAACTGCTGGCCGCCGCCCCGATTGCTGGTCAGGCCGCAGAGCGATTTGCAAAAGCCGAACAGATCGCGGCATCGGCCCCGCGTAGAGCAATCCCGGGAGTTTGACGATGGATGCGCAGATGATGTTCAACATTTTGGTCGGTATGTCTGGCTTTCTCGGCGGCTGGGTTTTGAACAATCTCACCCGCTCCATTGAAAAGCTCGACCGGGATGTGCGCAATCTGCCGCTGATGTACGTCACCAAGGCCGATTACCGAGACGATGTGCAGCATATTCGGCGCACCCTCGACGATATATTCAATCTGATCAACCAACTCTCGACTACCAAAGCGGACAAGTAACGTGGATCTGTTCGAGATTCTGACTCGAGCATGGCCCATTATCCTAGCGGTCATTACGCTAATCATTGTCCTGTCAAAGTTAGATCTCCGAGTGGCTGTCCTTGAGGATAAGATCAAGACCCTATTCGACCTGATCAACAAGAAGTGAGGCCCAGCCATGATGACTATGCTTTCGACCTTTCTGTCATTCCTCGCTGGTGGCCTGCCCAAGTTCCTGCAATTCTTCCAAGACCGGCAGGACAAGTCGCATGAGTTGGCAATCCTGCGTCTCCAAAAGGAGCGCGAGCTCGAGTTAGCCGCCAAAGGCTTTGCCTCGCAGGAAAAGGTTGAAGAGATCCGCACCGAACAGGTTCTCGCCGAAACCTATGCGCAAGAGCGGGTGGCGTTGTACAAGCACGACACCGAGATCGGCAAAGGCGCAAGCCAATGGATCATCAATCTTCGGGCGTCGGTCAGACCTGTGGTGACTTATATCTTTGTGCTGGAACTTGTTGTTTTGAATGCAACTGGTGTATGGTACGCGTATAGCACCGGCATCCCTTTTGCCGTGGCTATGGATAATGTGTTCGGCGAAGATGAAATGTTGATCCTTTCGAGCATCATTGCATTTTGGTTTGGGACGCAAGCATTTAAGAAATGAACATAAGCGAGCAGGCGCTCGCCCTGATAAAAAAGCATGAGGGCGTTCGTTTGCGGCCATACATCTGCCCATCGGGACTGCACACCGTGGGCATAGGTCATATGCTCTATCCCGAGCAGGCTCGGTTGCCGGTGATCAGAACGGCAGATAATGGCAACTTCCCGCTGCGCCGGGACTACCCGCTAAAACCAGAGGACAACCGTGTCTGGGACATTGACGAGGTGGATGCTCTACTGGCTAAAGACCTTCAGCGATTTGAGTCAGGCGTGGCCCGATATTGCGCTATTGATCCTGATCGCCAAGGCCAGTTCGATGCCTTGGTGAGCTTTAGCTTTAACGTCGGACTCGGGAACTTGCAGCGCTCGACGCTGCGCATGAAACACAATCGCGGCGACTACTGGGGCGCTGCATCGGAGTTCATGAAATGGACAAAAGCAGCCGGAAAGATTCTGCCGGGTCTCGTAGCAAGGCGCGAGGACGAAGCCAGAATGTACCTGTCATCCAGATGTACGACGGAGTCTGGTACCGAGTAAAGGGATACACCTATACCGAATGCTGCGATTGCGCGCTCACGCACAAAGAACAGTACAGGCTTGTTGATGGGCATTTGGAATGGACGGCGGTACGCGATGACAAGCGCACCGACGAACGCCGAAAGGAACTCGGCATCAAGGTAACCAAAAAGAGGTGATGCTGTGGTAGCCGCGAAGGCGACAGAAGAGCAGATACTCGAGACACTACGAAAGCACAATGGGATACGGTCGGCAGCGGCCGCAGAACTCGGGCTCAATGAGCGAACCCTGCTGATACGTCTCAAAAAGATGAGGGGCAAGGGGGCGGTAATCCCGCCCTCAACATATCAGCCGGGTCGCCAGACGCCAGCCGCAAAAGAGTTTGAATTCACCCCGTTGCCAGATGACGACGTTTCGATCGACGAGTTGATTGAGCAGCGCAAGCGCAAGTTCGCGCACAAGCGCGAACACGAGGAGGCGTCAAAGCTCATCCCAATTCGCATCAAGCTCAATGGGCCGATCGGTCTGCTGCATTTTGGCGATCCGCACGTTGATGACGACGGATGCGATATTGAAGCTCTTGAGCGACACACGGATTTGTGCAACCAGACAAAAGGCTTATTCGCCTGCAATTTGGGCGATACAGTAAACAACTGGGTCGGAAGGCTGTCCATGTTGTACGGTGAGCAGGCGACATCTGCCGCGCAGGCTTGGCGTCTAGCCGAGTGGTTCGTGGGTCGCTGCAACTGGCTTTATATGATTGCTGGTAATCACGACCTGTGGAGCGGAGCTGGAGATCCTTTGAAGTGGATCGCAAAACAACAAAACGCCTTGTACAGACCTAGCGAGGCGCGGATCGCATTGCAGTTCCCCAACGGTCGCGAGGTACGCATCAACGCAAGACACGACCACGCAGGCTCGTCAGTATGGAACCCAGCACACGGCCCAATGAAGGCGGCGATGATGGGGACGCGCGATCACATTTACGTTGCAGGCCATAAGCACGAAAGCGCCTACTCTGTGCTGAAAGACCCGATCTCGGGAATCACAATGCACTTGATCAAGGCCGCGTCGTACAAAGTGTACGATCGATACGCAAAAGAGCGCGGATTTCGTGACAACGCGCTGTCGCCCTGCGTACTGACAACAATCAACCCGCTGCTGCCGGACGATCACCCAGATATGGTCAAAGTCTGGTGGGAGCCAGAGGAAGGCGCTGAATATCTGACTTGGTTGAGGAATCGCTGATGCCCAGCATGATGGCTGTGATGCGCTCGAGAATCGCTCGAGTGATGTTCCGGTCGCGCGCCTACAAGCGGGCTCTGCTCAATGGCAAGACCGGCAAACTGTCCGAAGACGGCCAGATCATTCTGGCGCATCTGAAGCGGTTCAGCCGCTACGGCAAGCCACCCGTCGCCGCAGATAAAACCGGGGCAACGGATATGTTCGAGGTCGGTCGAATGGTTGGCCGACAAGAAACGGTGCAGCTTATTGTCGAGGCGCTGCAACTGGACGAAAAGACCTTGACCAATCTGCAAGAGGAATTCATCGATGAGTGACGATCAAGGGTCTGTGGAAACAGGCAACCCGACTGCTCCGGCAGCGGCTCCCGCGTGGTACGCGCCGGAAGGGATCGACCAAGGTACGGCTAGTCAACTAGGTGAACTAGTCAAGGCCAAGGGATGGAAGGGGCCAGCCGACGCGCTGCTCTCTTACCAGAACCTCGAGAAGGTATTCGGTGCTGACAAGGCCGGACGCACCATTCTCGCCCCCAAGTCGGATGACGATGCCGAGGGTTGGAATAGCCTCTATAACCGCCTAGGAAGGCCGGAGAGCGCCGATAAGTACGAACTGCCAGTCCCGGAAGGGGATGACGGCTCATTCGCGCAGGCGGTCGCTCCGGTGCTGCATGAGCTTGGGCTGACCAACAAGCAAGCCAAGGGACTCGCCGAATGGTGGAACGAAACGTCCGGCAAGCGGATAGAAATGGAGCGAGAGGCATTTCTTGCCAAGTCAGAGGAAGAATTTGCAGGGTTGCGCCGGGAATGGGGTGCCGCTGCTGATCAGAACATCGAGCTTGCCAAGCGGGCTGTGGCGAAGTTTGGTGCAGATGCCGGGATCGATGCTGATTCGCTGGAGCGGCTTGAGGAGGCGATCGGCACCGGGCCGATGCTCAAACTCTTTCATGCTGTTGGAGCGTCGTTCGCGGAAGGCACGTTCGTGGCCTCCGAGGGTACGACTGGCGGTGCGCTCACCCCGCAGGCAGCGAAGAACAAAATCGCTGGGATGTTCGCTGATCAAGAGTTCATGGCTCGCTACATGAACCGCGACGAGAAGATCCGCGCCGGTGCGATTGACGAGATGATGCGCTTGCAACGAATGGCAAACCCAGAACTGTTTACAGAGTAGTTGCGAGTGTGGTACGCGCGTGTGTATCATCCGCGTGTATCTCCTAGAGAGCTAGCAAGCGTTGAGGCCCGGGAGAGATCTCGGGCCTCTTTTTTAGGATCGGGCAAGTCGTAAGACCCCGCTGACAGTCGGAAAGACGACCGAATGGTGGGAGCGTATCCCGCAAGGATTTGGCCCCGGCGACGGACAAGCTATCCGAGAAACACTACTTATTTAGTTTTTTTGGAGGGCTATCATGGCCGATAATATTGCATCAGTTTATGCCGTACAGTACGGCACGAACATCTCGCTGCTTTTGCAGCAAAAGGGCTCCAAGCTGCGCAGTTCTGTGCAGACTGGTTCGTACAAGGGCAAGCAGTCTGAAGTCGTCACGCAATACGGTGCTACCGCTGCTCGTGCGGTTTCGACCCGCTACCAGCCGATCGTCCCGGTCAACACCCCGAACAACCGTCGTTGGGTGTTTCCGGAAGACTTCGATTGGGCTGACCTGATCGACAACTTCGACAAGCTCCGTCTCCTCGCTGACCCGCAGTCTGCCTATGCGCAGAACGGTCTCTACGCGATGGGCCGTGCGATGGACGATGTGATCATCAGCGGTATGCTCGGCGACAACAAGACGGGCGAAGCTGGTGGCACGACCACGGGCTTTGACACGACGAACCAGCGCGTTGCTGTGAACTACGCTGCCTCTGGCAACGTGGGTCTCACGGTGGACAAGCTGCGCGAAGCGCGTCGCATCCTGATGGAGAACGAGGTCGATCTCGACGCGGAGCCGGTGTATTGCGCCATCTCTGCCGAGCAGCACGACGATCTCTTGGGCCAGATCCAAGTGGTCTCGAGCGACTTCAACGGCGACACTCCGGTGATGAAGGATGGCAAGGTGATGCAGTTCTTGGGCATCAACTTCATCCACACCGAGCGCTTGCCGACAACCTCGAGCAACCGTCGCTGCCCTGTGTGGGTGCCCTCGGGCGTTCACTTGGGTATGTGGAATGACATCATGTCTGACATCACGCAGCGTCGTGACTTGTCTTCGCACCCGTATCAGATCTATCTGATGGGTACTTTCGGCGCTACGCGCACGGAAGAGAAGAAGGTCGTTGACATCCTCTGCGCGGAATAAGGGAGTAAACGAAAATGGCAGTTGTAGCAGTTAAGTCAACCCTTATCACCAATGCAGATGCGACGCCCGTCGTCCTCAACAGCCCCCGTGTTGATGGCGCTTTCGAGCACGTTAAGGTTGCGACCGCCGCTATCACCTCTGGTGACAGCGTCGATTCGACCTACCGTATGTTTCGCGTTCCCTCGAATGCGGTCGTGACGGATCTGCGCATCTACGCGCCGGACATCGGCACCACGACCATTGCTGACATTGGCCTCTATGCGGCTGATGGCGGTGCGGTTGTTGATGCGAACTTCTTCGCCGACGCTCTGTCCCTCAAGGATGGCGCTCTCAACGGCGTGGATGTTCTGCATGAGGCTGCGGTGTTCACGATTGCGAACAGCGGCAAGGAGCTGTGGGACGCCCTCGGCCTCACCAGCGACCCGTCTGTCTCGTATGATGTGGCTCTCACTCTGACCGGCGCTGCTGACGCGACCGGCACGGTGAAGCTCATCGGTCGTTACACGGCGTAATGAACAGGGGCGGGCTGGGTAACTGGCTCGCCCCTCTCTCCTTGGAGAAATCAAATGGCAGAGCGTTTCTACGGCATTGACCGCGGCGAGCAGGGCGTTCGCAATGTGACCGAAGGTTCGGGTTCAACGGCAACGACCGACGTCGAATTGCGCGTCGATCTTGCTGCAAACATGAACAAGGACGAGGTTTTGTTTGCTATCGAGTCCATCAAGGACGCGATCATTCAAGACATTTGGCCCCCGGCTTAACGGTCTCGGGGCTTCCCGATGGCCGCTAGCAATGTAGCAATCGCAAACCTCGCGCTGACGAAGCTCGGGGATTTGCGCATTTTGAATCTCACGGATAACACCAAGCCTGCGCGCGAGGCGAATGCCGTGTTCGATATGACGCGGGACTATCTCCAGCGTCGTTTCTCGTGGCGGTTCTGCATCAAGCGAGCGAACCTCGCTGCGGATTCCGGCACTCCGCTGTGGGACTGGTCGTATCAGTACCAGATCCCGACCGACTGTCTGCGCATCCTGCAAGTCGGCCAATGGTATCCCTCGCCCGATATGTCCGACCTGATCTCTACTGGCGGGCAGGAATACGTTCTTGAGGGTAAGTACATCCTCTCGAATCAGGCTGGCCCGCTGAAGCTACGATACCTGTCGCGGGTGACTGATCCGGTGCAGTTCGATACGGCGTTCGATATGGCCTTCTCGGCGTATCTTGCGTACTTACTTGCTGAACCGCTGACCGCGAGCGCAGAGCAAAAACAGATGGCCTATAACGATTATCGTAATGCGATAAAGGATGCGGTCATCGCAAACGCAATCGAGAATCCACCGGAGTCGCTTGCCGACCAGACTTGGATCTTGGCGAGGCTGTAAGACATGGCGAAAAGCTCGCCCGCGATCTCTAACTTCAACGGCGGCGAGGTCGGCCCTCTCCTATCCGGTCGCGTCGATTTTGAGAAGTACAGCAGTTCCTGCTACAAGATGGAGCGGTTCATCCCAACCGTGCAGGGGCCAGCCAAGCGCGGCACCGGCACTCGGTTTGTGCTGCCGACCAAGTATCAGGACAAAGCCTCGTACCTCAAGCGATTCGAGTTCTCGTTTGATCAGGCCTATATCCTCGAGTTCGGCGACCAGTATGTGCGCTTCTACACCGATCGAGGTGTGGTACTCGGTGACACACTTGACATTACCAACATCACGCAAGCCAACCCGGGCGTACTGACCTACACCGGCACCGATCCCGCCAACGGCAACTGGTTCTATGTAACCGGCGTCGAGGGCATGACCGAGATCAACAATCGGTATGTGCGTGTATCCAATGTGGATACAGGTGCCAATACTTTTCAACTGACCGATTGGTTTGGTAACGCGATCGACACGACGAGTTATAGCGCATACGTCTACAACGGCGATATGCAAAAGGTCTACGAGATCGCCTCGCCCTATGCCGTTGCCGATCTGACGAACCCAGAAGGCGGCTGCGCCTTGTCGATTGTCCAGTCAGGCGATGTGCTCTATATCGGCTGCGAGGGCTACGCGCCGCGCACGTTGACCCGTAGCGGCAACACCAGCTGGGCGTTTGCGACGTACTCGCCAAACGATGGCCCGTTCCAAGTTGAGCCGCTTGATCCGAAGAATTTCACGTTGGGCGCGTCATCCGGTACGGGTGTGGCGATTGCCTGTTCAACCGACATCTTTGAGAACGAGCACGTTGGGATGCTGTTCCGGCTGGAGCCGATCAACATCACGACGCCGCCGTGGGAAACGAATAAGGCGGTCACAGCGACGAATCTGCGCAAGTCTGATGGCAAGTACTACGAGGCGCAGAACTCGGCTACAACGGGCTCTGTGCGCCCTATACACGAAGAGGGCAAAGAGTCTGACGGTGCCGTGACTTGGGAGTATCTGCACCCGGGCTATGTCATCGTCAAGATTACGGCAATTACGGACGCGCAGAATGCGACTTGCGACATTATCGGCCCGGGCATTGCCCCTGCCGAGATCGTAGCCGGTGACGATTGCCGATACCGCATCGGCGCATGGGGCGAGGCGACAGGTGCCGCGTTCCCGTACAAGGTTGCCTTCTGGCGCGATCGGTTGTGGTGGTCTGGAAACCAGCAGATTTACGCCTCGGTGGCCGGTGACTATTCCTCGATGGCTCCCGACACGCTCGGTGAGATCCTTGCTGACAACTCTATCTCGCTGACGCTCTCGGTCGGCAAGGTAGACAAGATCCGCTGGATGACGGCATCGGATGTGTTGCTGATCGGCACGGCTGGCTCTGAAGTAGCCGTACAAGAGATCACGGGCAACCAAGTGCTCGGCCCCGAAAACGTAAAGTATGAGATCCAGTCGGCTGAAGGTTCGCGCGAACTAGAGCCGGTGCTGGTTGAGGATTCGGTGCTATTTACCCGCATTGGTGGGCGGCGCGTTATAGAACTGCGGTTCGACATTCAATCGGATTCGTGGGTTCCGCGCGATATGAACGTGCTATATCCCGAAATTACCCAGTCTGGCATTGTCGATATTGCGTACCAAAAAGAGCCGGACAATATCATCTGGACTGTGCTCTCCAACGGTCGCCTGATCGGCATGACCTATGACCGAGAGCAGAACGTCTACGGCTGGCACAGACATCCGATCGCTGGCACGAATGCCAAGGTCAAGTCTGTTCAGATTGCGACTAGTCCGGACGCCAACGTGGATGATGTGTGGGTCATCGTCGAGCGATCTGTTGCTGACGCCAGCATAGAAAACTTTGTCACGTTAGAGGATGGATCTGGCATTTTGCTAGAGACCAGCTTCAAGCTTCTCGGCGAAACGTCGGTTGCTGGTGCAGTTAATACTCGCAAATTTGTGGAGTATTTTGCAGAGGGATTTGAGCAGGACGATGACATTGAAGGCGCGGTGTATCTTGATACGTCGCTTGAGTTTGACGGCTCTGTTGCTGAAATTATTCAGCCCGGTAACAATGCGACCGTGCAAGGCGCAACAAATGTTGCGTTTACCGTAACGTCTACGCTAGAGCTAGTTACCGAAGACGGTCTAGACTTTTTGGCAACCGAGGCCGATGAAACCATAGCAATCGATGACGATGTGTTTAAGGCAGGCGATGTTGGCCGTGAGATTCGGGTGCGTTACTTTGATGAAACTGCGGGCCAATGGCGCACATCTCGGGCGCTCATTACGTCGCTAGTCAGTCAAGAGCAAGTGCTTTGCACAATTATCTCGCCATTTGAGACAGACGATGCCATCCCCGCTAATGGCTGGCGTATGACATCGACAACGGTGTCGGGTCTGTGGCATCTCGAAGGGCAGACGGTTTCTGCTCTGGCTGATGGTGCCGAGGTGGAAAACCTGACCGTGACCAATGGCTCGGTGACATTCCAGACGCCGATCGCTCGAGCGCAGATCGGCCTGCCGTATACGTCTTATCTTGCCACTCAACGGATTGAGTCTGGTGCCACGGATGGCACGGCGCAGGGTAAGGTCAAACGCTTCCACCAGATCGTGATGCGCCTGTACGCGAGTCTTGGTGGCAAGGTCGGGCCGGATGCGTCATCGACCGATTACATTTTGTATCGTTCGCTGTCAGACTACATGGATGAAGTGCCGCCTGTTTTGACGGGCGACACCGATAAGACCCCGTATCCGGGCGGATACGAAACCGATGGCCGTATCTGGGTGGT
>Ga0222714_10004122_pt1 | contig 14413 bp, 12 predicted proteins | sample C33_3DmetaG_FD_165048 | JGI IMG/M metagenome (GOLD analysis project Ga0222714, IMG submission 165048) | Estuarine water microbial communities from San Francisco Bay, California, United States - C33_3D | ecosystem: Environmental > Aquatic > Marine > Unclassified | place: USA: California... | reverse complement strand
AACATCTTTGCCGAATTTGAATTACCAGCATCTGAGGCGTACGGCTTGCTTGCGGCAATGATCATTTTGGTTCTTGCTTTTGGTTCAGTGCTTGCAATGGGCCTTCCTATCGGCACTGCACTCCTCGGGCTCGGAGTTGGCTCGTTTCTTGCAATCATCCTCAGCCACATTGTCCCCATGCCCGACTTCACGACATCACTTGTTGCAATGATCGGACTTGGTGTCGGAATTGACTATGCATTATTTATCGTCACCCGATACCGCGAAGGGCTTGCAGAGGGCCTTACTGTCGAAGAAGCAGTTGTTGATGCAGTTGACACATCAGGTCGTGCTGTGATTTTTGCGGGCATCACCGTGATCATTTCGCTTCTTGGCCTTTTCGTAATGGGACTTGCATTTGCTCGTGGCTTAGCGATTGGTGCCGTTGTTGGCGTACTTGTAATGATGCTTGCATCGGTGACTCTGCTTCCATCGCTCCTTGCAATGGTGAAACACAAAATTGGTGTCACCACATGGTCGGCAATCGCTGCACTTGGTGCATTCATCGTGGGAGCACTCTTTGCGGTGATCAACGAAGAACTGATCTACTTACTCTTGGGAGTAGGTGCAGTCTTGGTGATTACTGCTGTGAGTTTTGTTGTTAAGCCCATGCGCCGCCACATCCCACACCGCACGCCAAAAGCAAAAGAGCTCACATTCTGGTATCGCTGGAGTCGTTTCATTCAACGTCGCCCATGGACTGCAGCACTCAGCGCTTCAGCAGTTCTGCTCGTTCTTGCTTCCCCGCTTGCCTCAATTCGTTTGGGTTTTGGCGACAACGGAAACGCTCCCGAGTCCACCACCGTGCGTCGCGCTTACGACATGTTGGCAGCGGGCTTTGGGCCTGGGTTCAATGGACCACTCTTCATCACGGTGCAAGGTGAGACAGCGCAATCACCCGAAGCATTACAAGGTTTTGTTGACACGCTCAACAACACCGACGGCATTGCGTACGCACAAGGCATGCCAGCTTCACAAGATGGAAGCCTGTCACTCGTGATGGCCTACCCCACCACTTCGCCCCAAGACATCAAGACCGAACAATTGATTCATGATTTGAGATCAACGGTCATTCCGCAAACCGGTGTTGATGCAAAAGTTGGTGGCTTTACTGCAGCCGGAGTCGACTTCGCCGAATCAATTGGCAGCCGCATGCCGTACTTATTCATTGGCGTTCTGTCGCTTTCGTTTTTGTTGCTCATGGCCGTGTTTAGAAGTTTGCTTGTTCCACTTAAAGCAGTGATCATGAACTTGTTGTCAATTGGTGCCGCATACGGTGTCGTTGTGGCCATTTTCCAATGGGGCTGGGGAATGAACCTGATCGGAGTGGATAAGGCTGGTCCAATTGAAAGCTGGGCTCCGATGATGCTGTTTGCCATCGTGTTCGGATTATCAATGGACTACGAAGTGTTCTTGCTTTCTCGCATTAAAGAGGAATACGACCGCACTGGCGACAATGCTTCAGCCGTTGCAGATGGACTCACAGCGACAGCCCGCGTTATTACCGCTGCTGCGTTGATCATGGTTTGCGTATTCGCTGCTTTCGTGCTTGGACACGATCGTCAGCTGAAACTGTTTGGCTTAGGTTTGGCACTTGCAGTATTCCTTGATGCCACATTGGTACGCATGGTGTTGGTACCTGCAACCATGGAACTTCTTGGCGATCGCAACTGGTGGATACCAGCCTGGATTAATCGCGTGCTACCAAAGATTGATGTCGAAGGACACCACGTGGTGCACGAAGAAAAGTCTGTAAGTTAAAACTTCACCATGCAACTGCGTGGGCCATGGACTTGTCCACCAGCCCATGTAACTGTTGCAGGATCAACGAGTTCGAATTCGGGAATTCGCGCAAGCCATGTTTGCAACGCAACGCGTACTTCTAGTCGTGCAAGGTTGCTACCGGCGCATCGATGAATGCCAGAACCAAATGCAACGTGGCGATTGTGCTCACGATCCAAAATGACCTCATCAGGATTTTCAAATTGACGTGGGTCTCGGTTTGCTGCGGGAAACGCCATCAGCACTCTGTCGCCTGCCTTCATCGGACAACCCTGAAACTCAATGTCGCGATCGACAATGCGCGCCATCGTTACCGGGGCGTACACGCGCAATAGCTCTTCAATCGCCGTTGGCCACAGATCGTCATTTTCACGCAGCTGCTTGCGGTGCTCCGGATGTTGGGCCATGTGCCACATCACCGAACCGATTGCCGACCATGTGGTGTCAATTCCTGCCACCAACATCAAGTTGCACACACCGAGCACGTACTCAATGGGCACTTTCTTTCCGTCAACTTCGGTATTCATCAACTCTGAAATCAAGTCGTTTTCACGAGGGTTCTTCTTGCGATCTTCTACCTGAGCTAAGAAGTACTCAATGATGGCAAGGCGACTGCGCTTTCGCAGCTCTACATCGTGCATGTTTTCAAGCACTCCGCGCACCCAACCCGTGAACGTGTCTTCCATGTCGAGTGGAACTCCGAGCATGTTCGAGATCACTCGAACAGGAATGTGTTGCGCATAATCAGCCGCTGCGTCTGCGGTTCCTTTGTCGATGAACTCATCAATCAGTGCATTGCACAAGTCGCGAGTGCTCTGCTCGTACTTTGCAACCGCCTGCGGAGCGAAAACAGGGAGGATGAGGCGACGATGCCAATGGTGGTCTGGTGGATCAGAAGTAATTGGTGGCGCTGCAACACCGCCGTACGCACCTTCTGCCTGTCCTGGTGGCGGCGGCATAACCAAGATTCCACGCGAGGTGAACACTTCGTACTCCTGCGCAATAGCAACCACATCTTCATACCGAGTTGGCAACCACGAACCCTCGTACCGATCAGTATGAGCGATCGGGCACTCCGACTCCCGAATCTCGCTGTAACCCGGATACGGATTAGCAATAAAACTCGGCTCAAAGATGTCGTAATCCGTGAGCATGTTCTCTACTGGTTTACGTGTATCAGTCATTTCGGTTCCCCATACCTTTACTGTCTGTGACTCATTAACGCACTCAACTAATAACTATTGCACGCTCCGGACAATTTGACTCGGCACGGCGCGCCTTTGCCTCGAGTTCTGGAGGTAGATCGCCAGTGATTAACACTTTGGCGTTACCTAATTCATCGCTTCCAAATACCTCCGGAGCCGCGATCGCACACATTTGATGCCCATGGCATGCACCCATATCTACAGAAACTTTCATCACCACAGACTAATAACGAATCAACCCCCATTCAGGGTCGGAGAATGCCAATAGATTTGGTGCGTGCCATCGCTCGACTCCCTCGTTGCCTTTGCCCTTGCCTCATTGGCGCTTCTCGTTATCCCTGGTCCTGCCGTGTTGTATGTAATAAACCGCAGTATTTCTGACGGCCGAAGCATTGCACTCGCAGGCGTTGCTGGTCTTGAACTTGGCAACTTAGTCCACGTTGTTGCTGCAACTGTTGGACTATCGGCGGTGATTGCGGCATCAGCGACTGCATTTGGAGTCGTGAAATGGATTGGTGCTGGCTATCTGGTGTTTATCGGAGTGAGAACGGTGATCAAAAAGCCACAAGCGATGGAATCTCAGACCGCCTCACTGTCCCCAAGAAAAAGTTTCACTCAAGGAATCATTGTCAATACATTCAACCCAAAAGTTGCTCTGTTCTTCCTTTCCTTTCTTCCTCAATTCATTGATGAAAAATCGGGTTCTGCCGCACTGCAGTCACTCATTCTTGGATCGATGTTTGTAGCGATCGGCCTATGCACCGATGGGATGTATGCATTCTTGGCAAGCGCGCTTCGTGCAACGCTGCTGCGAGGCAAATCGCTTCCCTTCATCCAGCGATACGTTGCAGGATCGGTGTTCATTACACTCGGGATCATCGCATCCTCTACTCGAAGGGCATAAACCATGTCATACGTTCAATTCAAACAACGACTTGATGCTGGCGAAGTCATTGTTCTCGATGGAGGCACAGGTACCGAACTTGAGCGACGCGGTGTCCCCATGAGTCCTGAGGCATGGTGTGGCCCTGCAACCCTTGGCAATGCTGAGTTGCTTACCCAGATTCACCTTGATTACATCCATGCGGGAAGCGATGTGATTACAGCAAATACCTACGCAGCAAACTCAATGATGCTGACCCCCGCAGGTTACGCAGACAAGATTGAGGAAATCGTCAAAACTGCTGTTGATGCCGCATTACGTGCACGAGAGTTAGCACCAAAGGGTCGCAACATCATTGTCGGTGGTTCGCTCTCGCACATGGTTCCACTCAACCCAGGAACCGACACCGTCGACCAGGTTCGAACTCCTCCACCAGCTCAAATCGCAGAATCATTCCATCAACTGGCACAACTGCTGAAAGCAGGCGGAGTCGACCACATCATGCTCGAAATGATGTACGAAGAAAATCGCACATCAATGGCTCTGCAGGCTGCACTCGACACCGGCTTACCTGTGTGGTTTGGTGTAGCGGCACGGCGCAACGACGCTGGCAAGATCATCAGTTTCAACCTTGCACAAGAATCACCACTTGAATCCGTCCTTGATCTCATTCCTAAAACTGGTGTTGATGTAGTCAGCGTGATGCACACTCAACCACAAGCAGTCAGTGACACCATTGCAATGGTGCGCAAGAAGTTTTCAGGACCAATTGGCGCATACCCAGACAGTGGATATTTCGAAATGCCAAATTGGAACTTTACCGAAGTGATCCCAGCAGAAAAGCTTGAAGGTTTTTACGCTGAGTGGGTTGATATGGGAGTGCAACTGATTGGCGGTTGTTGCGGACTTACTGTTGACCACATTAACGCTGCAGAGCGAGTTAGGGCTTCGCGTTAGAAACCACTCGTCGGAACGTCAAGTTAATACGAGGGCCAACCTTCGACTTTGTTTTTGCAATTTGATGTACCCAGCAGTGCTGCGACAAGCCCGACATCACCAGTAGCGAACCGTCTTCCAGATCAACTCGTACCGTTTCGCCAGACTCCTTATGACGTAGGTCAAACCTGCGAGTTGCGCCAAGACTCACTGATGCAATCACCGGCTCGCTGCCATTGATTTCTTCATTATCGGCGTGCCAACTCACACTGTCATTTCCATCGCGATACAGGTTGACGAGCACCGAGTTGTACTCCGCACCAGAAGCCACTGTGCATTGTTCCATTACCGCCTGAAGCACAGCAGTCATGGCATGCGGAGTTCGCGTGATTCCTGAGTACACGTAGCTCACGTTTGTGTTGGTAAACCACGTGGATAGTCCTGCTTGTGAATACTTCTTGCCAAACATCACCATCTCGGGCTTTTCCCACACCGTTTCATTCATAATCTGCTGAAACAGAGGCGGGGTTCGTTCTGGTGAGAGAAACTTTGGTATCAACAATGCGCTTCCATCAAACGGAAGCAGCTCCCGTTGATCAGAGAACAGACTTGGCGTGCTCATACGTAGTACCCATGGTTCGTACATATTGTTGCACTATTGCTACGGTTCGCTTATGACTGATTGGCGACTATTAAGCGCACGAGCATCACTTGCTTCACACCGATTAATCGGCTGGATCTATTGGGATCCAACTGGCATTCGATTGTTTACCGAACTTGGTGTTCCAAATGGTCTTGGTTACTACATCACCACACGGTCTGCCCCACTTGGCAGTGCCGGCAACGATGTCGTTACTGCTGCGTTTTATACCATTCGCGCAGAGTTCATCAACCTGTGTCTTGATGTTGCCCGTCAACACACCACGTTTGAAGATGCATATCGAGTGCGTAACGAAGCAGTAGTTGCGGGACTCAACGAGTTCGCGCCAGAAATCGTACAGCCACTGGGTGAACTCGCTCCACAACTATGGGACGCTGCCGACTCTCTTCCCATTGCAGGCCACACGGTGTATGCCGCGCACAAAAACTGGCCGCGAAATGCAGATAATCCTGCGCTCAGTGCATGGCTTGCCGTGAACTGCATTCGTGAATGGCGCGGTGACACACACTTTGCCATCCTCGCGAGTGAAGATATTTCTGGCGTCCAAGCGGGCCTACTTCACGATGCATACCTGGGTTATCCCGGTGATTGGATTCCGCGCAGTCGTGGCGCAGACGATGCACAACTCACTGAAGCATGGAATGCACTTGATGATCGAGGCTATGTAACAGATGGTCGCATTAACGAAGCAGGTCTGGCCTATCGCGAATACATCGAGGACAAAACAAATTTGCTCTGCGAGAAAGCATGGCGTTCCTTAGGAGTTGAACTCACCGAGAAGTTTTGTGCACTGATTGAACCGGTCGGTCACACATTTCTTGCTCGCATTGATGCAACCGCTGGTGAAAACTGGATGCCTGCTGCCCGCGACTCCCGTCGCAAGTAGGATCTGCACCATGATTAGCCAATTCGGGAAAGAAACCGCCCTGCTCCTCATCGACGTTCAGAAGGGCGTTGATGTTCTTCAGCATTGGGGTGGGCCAACCGGTCGTCGCAATAATCCAGATGCCGAATCACACATGCTTCGCCTGCTCGCAGCATTTCGCGAAAAAGGATTGCCTGTTGCTTTTACGCGCCATGATTCGCGCGAAGCCAATTCACCATTGAAGTTTTCATTACCAACCGGAGATCAGAAACCGGGATTCGAAATTCAACCTGGCGAGATCGTGGTGGAAAAAGACGTAAACAGTGGGTTTGTCGGAACCGACCTTGAAATTGAATTGCGCCGCAAAGGCATTCAACGTCTGGTCATCGTTGGCTTCTTCACCAATATGTGCGTTGAAACCACCACTCGCATGGCAGGAAATCTTGGATTTGACACCTACCTCGTTCCCGATTGCTGTGCAACATCGAATCGCATCGGTTGGGACGGCGCCGACTACGACCCAGAGCTCGTGCATGACATGACGGTTGCCAACTTGCATGGCGAGTTTTGTACAGCAATCACTCCTGGAGATGCACTTGGTCTTCTGAGTTCCGACAACACGCAACTCGAGCGCGTGCAAGGCAACGAGTAATTCGTTAGTCCAAATACTTCTTCAACAGAGTTGATGCTTGGGCATGCGCCGATTGCGCATCATCCAAAATCGTGATCATGTTGAAGAATCCGTGGAACGCACCGTTGTAGCGAGTGATCGTTGCCGAGACACCATTTTCGACAAGCCGCTTTCCATAGGCCTCACCTTCATCGCGAAGGGGGTCAAACTGTGCCGTAATCACAATTGCAGGTGGCATTCTCTTCAACTGTTCATCGCTCGCAAGCATGGGAGACGCCGTGATGCTCCCACGATCTCCTTCACTACCCATGTAGTGATCGACGAACCATGCCATCACTGACTTGGTCAGAATGGGAGCATGTGCATTTTCGTTGATTGATGGCGACTCCATTGACATATCAACTGCAGGGTAAATCAACATTTGAAACTTCAGTGGCACAATCTCGGCAAGAGCCACCGCTGCTGCCAAGTTTCCACCCGCTGAGTCTCCACCGACCGCCATCCGCGAATTGTCGATTCCCAGAGCCTGTGCATTTTCACTTGCCCATTTCACTGCGGCTGCACAATCATCAAATGCAGCAGGGAACGTGTGTTCCGGGGCCAAGCGATAGTCAACTGACAGCACCGCGTGTCCAGACTTGTTGGCAAGTGAACGGCACACACCGTCATGGGAGTTCAGGTCGCCAATGACCCAGCCGCCGCCATGGAAAAACACCAGTAATCCAAGATTGGTGTCAGCACTTGGTCGATAGAGGCGGCACGGAATTGTTCCTGCTTGCACGTCGCGAATTTCATGCACGGCTTCGGTGCTTGGAACTTGCCCTGCGTTATACAGCGCCCGTGCATCTGTTGGCGACAACTCTTCAAATGGAGTGGTACGCATTGCGGCATAAAAGTCGGCTACTGCTTGTGCTTGCGGATGAAGTGGCATACCGCCACTCTAAAGCTTGCGCAAAATAGGAGTTGTAGCGAAGGTCAGTCCAAATGACCCAAAAAGCACCATTACGCCAACGAATGTCGGTTGCAAACCATATGCATCAACACACGCACCAACAATGAGCTGGCCAAGTGGAGGCGCGGCGTATAACAGCGACATCTGTAATCCGTATACGCGGCCTTGCATTTCGGGTGCGACCCGTTTCTGCACGATGGAATTCCAGAGCGGATTAAACGGCCCCCACGACAGCCCTGCAAAAAATCCAAGTACAACAAACAACCACGTTGGCGGCAATATCACGAGCGGAATGAGCGAAAGGGTGGACACGATCATGACCAAGCGCAGCAAAGTGCTCGTTGAAAACTTTGCGGCAAGTCGTCCATATGCGAATGCCCCTATCACCATTCCTGCAGCAAGTGCGGCGAATAACGCACCAAGCCCAGTTGGATTATCTATCGATTCAAAATATGTAGGAAAGATGACCGTATCGATAGGCATATACAAGCCAGATAAAAACATGAACCCAATTGCAAGTGTGAACAATGGTTTATCTCGCGTGAGCGCATGGAAACCTTCACGCAATGACAAGAAGAATGGCTCATGCCCATCCTCGTGATGCGCAACTGTTTTGCCATGTTCGTCATCTACCCGCATTAACGAAACCGCAATTGCAGCACATGCAAATGTGACTGCTGTGACCGCAAAAGCAAGCATCGGACCACTCCACCGAATGCACGCAGATCCAACTGCTGGACCAACCATCCAACCAATTGCAAAAACACCTTCGTGTCGTCCATTTGCTGAATCAATGTCAACTCCGGATGCGGTGGCCGCATTAGGAATCAATGCTTTGCGGGCGGTGTATCCGGCAGGATCAAAACACGCACCGAGCACGGCAATCACCAAGATCCATGTATAGGTCAACTCTCCGATGGCGTTTACCAACAAGAACATCAATACCGACACCATCGACATCACGTCGGAGAACATGGAAATGGCCCGACGGCCAAACCTATCGATCAATCCACCGACAACAGGCGAAACAACTATGCCGGGAAGGCTGGAAAGCGCCGCCAATAGCCCTGCCTTTGCAGCCGATCCTGTGAGTTCGAGCACGATCCAGGGCACGGTGATCATGACCACGCCATTCGACACTCCTGACGCTGCGTTGGTTGCCTGCAAAAGACCAAACGCATGCTTATTCTTCACATTTCACAGCGTAACTGAGCTATTTCTCCGACAGACTCTCTCGGATGAGCAGCATTGTGGTGAGTGAACTTGAATACGGCCCACCAGGTGCGGATCAATTGTTTTTTGATGTCAGTTTTAAAGTCTCACCCGGTGAACACGCAGCAATCGTTGGTGCAAATGGAGTTGGTAAAAGCACCATCTTGCGGATTTTGACTCAAGAGATCGAAGCGGATGGTGGCGAATTCGCAATTGGCGGAACCTTGTTGAACATGACACAGGACGTTGGTATGTCACGACCAAACGACACGTTGCGCGAGATGTTGATTGAAGTAGCCCCGAAGAACTTGCGCAATGCAGGACGGGCACTCGTTGCCGCAGAAAAAGCGCTCGGTACTGGTGACGATGACGGCATGGGATACGCAAATGCACTTGCCGACTGGGGCGACCTCGGTGGCTACGACCTCGAGGCAAAGTGGCAAGCATCTGCGCAACGTAGCGTGAAGACTCCAGTTGACGATTTCTCGGTTCGACTCGTTTCCGAACTTTCTGGAGGCGAGCGCAAGCGCTTGGTACTCGATCTTCTTCTCACCAGCGGCGCCGATGTGCTGTTGCTTGACGAACCAGACAACTACCTCGACATCCCAACGCGCAAATGGCTTGAGGAGCAGATCAAATCTTGCAAATCCACCATCTTGATGGTGAGCCACGACCGAACTCTGCTCGAACAATGTTCGACAAAAGTTGTGGTCATTGAAGGTTCGGGATGCTGGGTACATGGTGGGTCGTACAAAACATTTCCTGAGGCACGTGCAAAGCGCCAAGAGTTGCTCGGTGACGACCTAAAACGTTGGAACGAAGAAGAACGCCGCCTATTTCACCACATGAAAATCATGAAACAACGCGCTGCACAAAACTTTAAGAATGCAACCAAAGCAAATGGCGCAGAGACTCGCTGGGAAAAGTTCGTTGCTGCTGGTCCCCCACCTCCACCCGTTGCCGATCAGCATATTTTTGTTCGACTTCGCGGTGCCGATGCTGCGCGGCGAGTAGCAAAGCTCGAAAAGCTTGCGATTGACAATCTGTTTCTGCCATTTAGCGAAGAAATTTACCATGGCGAACGCGTCGGGCTCATTGGTCCAAACGGAACTGGGAAGACACACTTACTTAAAGCGCTCAGTGGCGAAAACCATCCAACTACAGGCCATATCACATTCGGACCGCGCACCTCGGTTGGCGTGTTTACCCAAGTAAATAACCGGCCCGACTTTCTTGGTAGAGAATGTGTTGACATCGTGCTTGATCGCATTTCGGAAGAAGAAAAAGCCATGAAAACATTGGCTCGCTACGGACTGCGCAACAATGCCCGCCAAAAGTTCGAAACGTTGTCCGGAGGACAGAAAGCTCGTCTCGAAATTTTGCGCCTCGAAATAGAAGGACACAACGTGTTGCTGCTTGATGAGCCAACAGACAACTTGGATATCGAATCATCTGAGGCACTCGAAAAGGCGCTTGATGGTTTTGAGGGAACAGTCATAGCAGTAAGCCACGACCGCACATTCCTTGCACAGTTCGACCGCTACATCATGATTACTGATGACGGCGAGGTGTACGCACTGCCCGATTATGAAATTGCAATGGCTGGTCTGAGCGAACCAGACAAACTGGCAGGCTTACGCCTGGCCAAGCCGCTCACTCGCGACTAAAGCACACCCTCAGGCACAAAGCCATCGCCGAATGCTTCACGCATTTCAGCAACAAGTTGATCGTTCGTCCACACATCAATTGCAGTCATTGCCATGATCTTTGCACCATCCAAAATTGCGCGGGTGGCATCTTCGTTTGTTGCATAATCGGCAAATTCTGGAGTGTGCAGCGACACACCTTCTGGCGCTACGGCAATCATCGGATGAATCGATGGAGTCAGGTAGCTGATGTTGCCCATATCAGTTGAGCCACCACCTGTTCCTGCCATGTATTCAGTTGTCAACATGCGGCCAAACTTTGCCGAGTTTTCAACATATGCAGCAAGCAACGGAATGTTGTCAACAATGTCGGCGAATGGGTTTGGTTGCCATTCCAACTCAACGTGACAACCAGCAGCATGTGCACCACCATGCAGACAAGCACTTACACGTTCCTTGAGTGGCTGCAAAGTCTCGATGGTATTTGAGCGAGCGTACCAATCCATCTCTGCTTCGCGAGGAACGATGTTTGGCTTCTCGCCACCTTTCAAAAAGATTCCATGAATGCGCTCTGTCGGCATGATGTGTTGACGCAGTGCTGCGATATTCATGTACCCAAGTACCGCTGCATCAAGTGCATTCCTACCCAAGTGAGGAGATACAGCGGCATGGGCTGCTTCACCGGTGTACTTCGCCAAACAGTGCTGAATCGCAATGGCATTCATTCGCGCAAGATCTCGGTCTGCTGGGTGAATCATCATGGCTGCATCAACACCAACGAAGGCGCCTTTGCGAGCCATTTCGATTTTTCCGCCGCCGCCTTCTTCGGCTGGCGTACCCATCAAACGCAACCTACCTCCGGCTTCTTCCGCCAATCCGGCAAGTGCAAGGCCCGCACCCAATCCGGCTGCCGCGATGATGTTGTGTCCGCAGGCATGCCCAATTCCGGGCAAAGCATCGTATTCACACAGCACAGCAACGGTGGTCCCCTTTGAACCAACTGCAACATCAAATGCAGTGTCAATGTCGTACGCCTTGCGAGAGACTTCTAACTTGTTGTCGCCAATGGCGTCGGTCAGACGTTTGTGCGCAAAGTGTTCCTCAAAGTTTTCTTCAGGATGTGCATGAATGTCGTGACTTACCCCAACAAGATCATGTTTCATCTTGTCGATGGATTCACATGCTCGTTGCTTCAAAGACTCACGAAGTTGCGCTGTAGACATGGCTAAATGGTAGCCACATACCCGATCATCAGTAAACGCCCGTATCCTTGCTTGTCGTGATCGTGATCGATGCCCAAAAGCTCTCTGCATCACGACCTAACCGACCACTTTTCACCAATATCTCACTCACTGTTTCCGAAGGTGACCGAATTGGCATTGTTGGCTTGAATGGGTGCGGGAAAAGCACTCTGTTGCGAATCCTGAGTGGTGAATACTCTCCCGATAACGGAGTGGTCCACCGCGGACGCAATGCCCGAGTTGGAATTCTTGCTCAACAGCCCGTGCTTCCCGCTGGAACAGTTCGCGAGGCAGTCGGCGAAGACTGGCGAGGCGAGGCCATGCTCGACAAGTTGGGAATGTCTGGGTTGCTTGATGCACGAACCGACGAGCTTTCTGGTGGTCAACAAAAACGTGTCGCACTTGCCCAACTCTTAGTAAATGAATGGGATGCACTCATTTTAGATGAGCCAACCAACCACTTAGACCTTGATGCCATTTCGTATTTAGAAGAATGGCTCGCGCAATATCGCGGCGGACTGTTACTCGTTACTCACGACCGACACGTGCTCGACAGAGTGACCAACAAAGTTCTCGAGATTGATCGTGGATCTGCATACATGCATGTTCCAACTAGCAAAACTGCAGGTTCTGGGTACGCCGCATATCTTGCAGGTCGCATTGAACGCGAAGAACGCGCAGCAACAGCCGAACAAGTACGCAAAAACCTCGCCCGCACCGAACTTGCATGGTTACGTCGTGGCGCCCCTGCACGAACGACAAAACCAAAAGCACGAATGGACGCCGCAAAAGAGTTGGTGTCACGCAAGGCCGAAGGTCCGGCACGTCAAGGCGAACTTGGCTTGTCACTTGGCAGTCAGCGACTCGGTTCAAAAGGAATCGAACTACAAGGCATTGCATTTTCATGGCCAGCATCGGCAAAATCTGCAGAGCATCACGTGTTGCACGCATTTGACTACACGCTGGAACCCGGCGACCGACTTGGCATTGTCGGACCAAACGGTGCTGGTAAAAGCACACTCCTCGATTTAATTTCTGGCCGCCTGAAACCAACAAGTGGACACATTGAAGTAGGCAGCACCGTAAAGATTGGCTATTACGACCAGCTCGGTCGCGAATTGAATCTTTCACAGACCGTGCGTGAAGCGGTGATGGGCGACAAAGGAAACCCGTCGGTTGAAGACATCAACCTAATGAAGCGTTTTTGGTTTGATGGTGATTCGCAGTTCGCACCGTTGTCTACCCTTTCTGGTGGCGAGCGCCGTCGCTTGCAATTGCTACTCACACTCATTGAGCAACCAAACGTGTTGATGTTGGACGAACCAACCAACGATCTCGACCTTGACACATTGCGCGCCCTCGAGGAATACCTCGACGACTGGCCTGGAATTGTGGTGGTAGTCAGCCACGACCGCGTGTTCCTCGACCGCACTGTTATTGACGTGTTGGCGCTTGACGGCGATGGTGGCATGCGCCAGGTAGTTGGCGGTATTGCTGGCTGGTTGCACCAGCGAGGCAAGCAATCCACTAATCAAACTGCTCCAAAATTGAAATCCGCTCCTGTGATCGATTCGGCGCAACCAACAAAGGTGAAGCCAGCAAAAAGTCCGAGCACATTGCGCCGCTTGTTGGGACAAACCGAAAAAACACTTGCACAAGCAACCGAAAAATTGCAGAAACTTGAACGTGAATTAACTTCGGTAGGCAACGACCACGTTGAACTGGCACGAGTGAGTGCAGAACTTGCACTCGCCCAACAAACCGTTGATGCAGCAGAAGAACATTGGCTGACTATTGCTGCAGAAGCGGAAGCCCAAGGCGTAACCTCTTCTCAGTAATGACAGCGATTCAATTCCAACTTCGTAGGGCAACTCATTCAGACCTTCCAGCGATTGCCGCATTGATTTCAGAGGGTTTGTCCTTCGACGGTCTTATTTTTGTCCAGACCGCTGAAGAACTAGCAGAAGAGTTTGATGGAACATATTGCGATCTTGATCACGATGTCATGATTGCCGAACACGAGTCACACATCATTGGTGTGGGTTACACCATTTTCTTACCTTCCGAAACCAAGGAAGAACGCTGCTACATCTTTGGCACAACCAAACCTGAATACCGAAACAATGGTGTTGGAACTGCGGTTATGCAATGGGCAACCGAACATGGCGAATCATTGCTGCGCTCCACCAAACGAACTCTTCCAAAGTATTTGCGGTCAGATATGAGTGCAACAAACTCAACCGCAGGATCGCTATTCCAAAGTTTCAATATGAGCCCAGTTCGCTGGAATGATGACTTGATTATTGATCTTGCCAATTCGCCCGAGGTGTTTACTGCTACTGAATATTCAATTGTGCCTT
>Ga0222714_10004120_pt1 | contig 14421 bp, 17 predicted proteins | sample C33_3DmetaG_FD_165048 | JGI IMG/M metagenome (GOLD analysis project Ga0222714, IMG submission 165048) | Estuarine water microbial communities from San Francisco Bay, California, United States - C33_3D | ecosystem: Environmental > Aquatic > Marine > Unclassified | place: USA: California... | reverse complement strand
GGTATGTACGCTCACCATGTGGATTTGAACGGTCAGAACTCGGCCGGGATGGCTCTATTCTTCACGAACGCCGCGCGCTCTAGACGTGAAATTGCCAAATATCCAGCCCCAATCGTGAAATTCGCGTGCGAGCCGGATATTTCCGCTTGACACCTTGGAACATTTAGGGAACATGCGTAGCGGAACAAACGTGGTACACAATCAATGCCCGCTAGCGCTTGAAAGGTCAAGTGTTCGGGGCAGGCAGGAGACAGCCCATGCTCACTTTCGGACTTGCAGCCCTTTTTATGGTGATCGCCTTGGGGAGTATCATTTCCTTGTCAGACAGCGCACTGAAATGGCGCAATGCCTATCATTCGATGAAAGCTGAAATGGCTTTGGATAGTATTGTAGCTGTTCGGGTCAACGAAGCCGCGGTGGTGACTCTGCGTATGGCACCTGCTGCTCGCGCCGACGTTAGCCGGCAGGTTTCGCCCGCTCATCTTGCAATTGCCGCTTGATTTTTCCGTAGCGGTAAAGAGCCAGCGGCATCAACGCGACATAGATCACGCATATACCCGCAAGGGTCCACCATGGTTCTTGCAACAATGCTCCGAAAACGAGCGCAAAGACACCAATGACTTCCAGGCGAATGCTGCGCCTGGGTCGGACCGATTTCCAGCTGAATGTCGCAACATTGGAAATCATCAGCATGCCCGTTGCTGCAAGCCAGATTGAGACAAACACCGGATTGCGAAATTCCGCGATGTCTGTCGCCATCCAGAGATAGAAAGGCATGAATGCGAGCGCAGCCCCAATCGGAGCCGGAACGCCTGTCAGGAATCCGGCCAGCTTGTGCGGCTGATCATCCGTATCAATCTGCGCATTGAACCGTGCCAGACGCAGCGCGGCACAAATCGCAAATGCCAGCGACGCAAACCAGCCGAGCCGGGGCAAGTCCTGGATTGACCAAAGGTACAAAATAATCGCCGGAGCCACACCGAAAGAGATCGAGTCCGCAAGGCTGTCAAGCTCGGCGCCAAAGCGCGATTGCGCATTCAGGAGGCGCGCGATGCGTCCATCTACGCCGTCGAGCAATCCGGCAAGAACAACCGCGTAAACCGCCAAATTCCAATCGCTAGAGATCGCAAACCGAATGCCAGTCAATCCGGCTGCCAAAGCAGCGGCTGTGATTGCGTTTGGCAGAAGCGCCCGCAGGGAAAGCCCGCGCGTGGTCTTGGCAGGTTTGGGAAGGGTTTCCTCGCCCTCTTCCGACTTTGGCCCAACGCGCGGTGTGTCGCTCACTGAGCGATGCCTTCCAGCAGCTTCTGCGATCCCAGCTCAGCCAAGATGGTTTCGCCGGCGATGATCTTTTGCCCCATCAGAACCTTTGCATCGGTTCCAGCAGGCAGATACACATCTACGCGACTACCAAAGCGGATCAGGCCTACTCTTTGTCCAACGGCAACAATGTCACCTGGTTTAACGAAAGGCACAATACGCCGTGCGACAAGACCCGCAATCTGTGTGAAGGCAATCTTTACGCCGTCCTGTCGCTGTACCAGAAAATGCTGACGCTCGTTCTCTTCGCTCGCCTTATCCAAGTCCGCATTCATGAACTTACCCGGAATATAGACAACACGCTCGATCGTGCCTGCGATGGGTGAGCGATTGATGTGAACATCGAACACGCTCATGAAGATCGAAATTCGTGTTACGGGTTCACGCCTTAAGCTTGGCCCGCCCGAACCATCATCGACGTACAGCTCTTCTGGTGGTTCACACACAGTGATCATCGAAACCAGCCCGTCCGCTGGCGCAACAATCACGTTTTCACCCTGCGGTACAACGCGTTCCGGATCGCGGAAAAATGCGAATACACCTGCAGACAAGAGCAACATCGGCCAACCGATGATTTCCCAATCGAGCAAGATAAGGGGGATCAGGCTAAGCCCGATAGCGATGACGCCAAATTTGCGCCCCTCGGGGTGTATCGGCGGCCAGCTCCAACTGACTTCGCCGCGCCCCTTATTGTCTAGAATTTCTCCGGCCATGCCAAAGCGTTTAGGCGGTGGTTCGATGCGCTGCAAGCAAAGCCTGCCCGCTTTCGTCAACCAACTTTGCGTACAAACACCGTGCCAGCAGAATATCCTGCTCCAAAGCTGCAGATCAGGCCATCATCCCCTACAGCCAGATCTTCGCTGTGCTTGTGAAAGGCAATGATCGAGCCAGCACTCGATGTGTTGGCGTAAGTATCAAGCACGGTCGGGCTTTCGTCATTGCTTGCTTCGTGACCCAGAACCTTGTGCGAAATCAGGCGGTTCATACCGGCATTGGCCTGATGCAACCACAGACGGCGCAGGCCCTTCGGATCGATCTCCAGTCGCTCGGCTTCATCGATGATCATCTGCGCAACCATTGGCACCACTTCTTTGAAGACCTTGCGGCCTTCCTGCACAAACAGCTTGTCTGGCTTGCCGTCGCCATCAGGATGCGCGCGGTTCAGAAAACCGAAATTGTTGCGGATGTTGTTGGAGAATACGGTCTTTAGCTTTGTGCCCAAGATGTCCCAATGCTCTGGCGGAGCGATAGCTGCATCTTCAACCAGCACAGCGGTCGCAACATCGCCAAAAATGAAATGGCTATCGCGGTCACGCCAGTTCAAATGGCCCGACGTAATCTCAGGGCTTACCACCAGCACACTCTCGGCATTCCCTGCGCGAATGTAATCTGCCGCTGTCTGGATACCGAACGTCGCTGAAGAGCACGCAACATTCATGTCAAAGCCGAAACCCTCGATGCCCAGCTCTTGCTGAATTTCGATGGCCATCGCCGGATATGCGCGTTGCATGTTCGAAGCGGCACAAAGTACCGCATCCACGTCTTTGGGATCGCGCCCCACCCGCTCCAATGCCTGGCGTGCGGCCTTGATGCCGATCTCCGCCATGATCGAAAGCTCGTCATTGCCCCGCTCTTCCCAACGCGGCGACATGATGTCTGGATCGAGTATCGGCTCTTTCGCCATCACGTGGCGTGCCTTTATCCCGCTCGCTTTCTCGATGAACTCAACCGAGCTCGGCTGAAGCGCTTCGACTTCGCCCGCAGCAATCGCATTCGCATTGCTCGCGTTGTGCCGCTCCACATACTCGTTGTAACTGGCAACCAGCTCTTCATTGGTTATGACATGTTCCGGTGTAAAAAGACCGGTAGCGGAGATAACAGGGCGGCCTGTTCGATCTTGGGCAGTAAGTTCCATGGTGCGCGGGAATAGTAACCTTCCCCCTCCACGGCAAGTCAAAGCGCCCAGTATGCTTGTGAGCTTTTGCACACTTGCACTGCGCTGCTATGACACCGCATGGGAGAGCACGATTGGTCAGCAACGCAGATCCAGTGTCGGTATATATCCACGAAGGTTTTGCCGAGGGCGAGTTTGTTGTAATGCGGGGCGCACGTGATGCGCTTTTAGGAATGCCCGGATTGATCTTGCCCAGAGTTCAAGTGGAAATGCGTGCCGGGGATTTACCGAAACCAGAGGAGAACGGCGTGAGATATCTCAAGATACCGGTGGACCAGCTATGACCTTGGCATACTTCCCGGACGCCCAGCCACTCGAAGGCCTGATCGGCGGACTCATGATTGGCATCGCAGCGGCTATCATGTTGCTCGGCCTTGGTCGTGTCGCCGGAGCTAGCGGGCTGGCCGCCCGCAGTATTGGACTGAGCGATGCCGGCCCCCCGCGGATTGTCGCCTCAATGTTCATCGCGGGCCTGATACTTGGCGCTTTGTTATTCCAAGGCGCGTTTGGCCCGATAGAATCCACTTACCCCCCATCGATAGGTTGGTTGATTGCAGGCGGGCTGATCACTGGTTTTGGAACGCGGCTCGGAAGCGGTTGCACAAGCGGGCATGGTGTTTGCGGGATGTCGCGGCTCAGCCGCAGGTCAATTGTGGCCGTCATGACTTTCATTGGCAGTGGCATGACAACGGTTGCCATCGTCAATTTCACAGGCGGAGGCTGGTAATGCGGCAAGCAATTATCGCTCTTCTTTCCGGTGCTTTGTTCGGAGGCGGGCTCGCCCTTTCGGGAATGATGGACCCTTCCCGCGTTCGCGGTTTTCTCGACATAGCCGGGCATTGGGATCCCACGCTGGCTTTCGTCATGGGTGGTGCGACGCTGGTAATGGCGGTCGCTTGGCTGGTTCAACGCAGGATGGAGCGGCCCATCGCCGATACCGGCTTCTCGTTGCCGGGCACAGACTTAATTGATCGGCGATTGACGTTCGGCTCAGCGTTGTTCGGAGTGGGATGGGGTTTGGCCGGACTTTGCCCGGGTCCTGGCATCGCATCACTGGCGGTCAATCCGATCCCTGCCGGCATTTTCGTCGCTTCGATGTTCGCCGGGATGACGATTTTCAAAGCAGTCGAAAAATAACCAAACAAGGAAATGGTGGACAGGGCTGGATTCGAACCAGCGTACGCTTGCGCGGGCAGATTTACAGTCTGCTGCCTTTAACCACTCGGCCACCTGTCCACAAATTCCTGCGGGAAAAATAGAGCTGCTGTGGGGCGGCTCCGAATGCCGAGACGCGCCCCTTTGGCGAAGCGGCGCTTGCCTGTCAATGGTGTGGCTGGCAGGGGAGCGGCAACAAAGCACTTTTTGGAGAACAGTAATGGCCAAAGGCGAGCGCAAACGCGCGCTTAGAGGTCGGGCAGGACGAATGAAAGGTGGGCGGGGCTCCGGTCGTGCGACCGCCGGTCATGCACGGCTATGGGGGCGGCATGCGGTGGAAGCGGCATTGAAAAATCCTGCACGCATTCACCGCAAGCTATGGGCCACGCGCGAAGGCATCGAATCACTCGATGGCGAGTTGCCGGCCGATTTCCCGATCGAGTATGCAGATGTCACCGATCTTGCGCGCCTGGTTGCGAAGGACGCGCCACATCAGGGCCTGGTGCTCGAATGCGAGGCGTTGGAGAATCGCTTTCTGGACGAATTTACCGACGCAGATCCTGCGCGCCCATTGATTGTGCTCGATCAGGTCACCGATCCGCACAATGTCGGCGCAATCTTGCGTTCGGCTGCGGCGTTCGGTGCAGCTGCCATTGTCACGCAAGACAGGCATTCGCCGCCCGAATCCGGCGTGGTCGCAAAATCGGCGTCGGGTGCGCTCGAAGTCGTGCCTTGGATACGCGTGGTCAATCTAGCGCGTGCACTCGAGGAAATGGCCGAAGCCGGCTATTGGCGGATTGGCCTTACGGGGCATGCTGAGGCCACGCTTGCCGAGGCTCTGCCAGCAGGTCCGGTTGCTCTCGTACTAGGCGCAGAAGGCGCCGGTATGCGGCAAAACATCGAAGGGCACTGTGATGCACTGGCCAAGCTGCCGATCACACGGGCAGTGGAAAGCCTGAATGTGAGCAATGCCGCTGCAATCGCGCTTTATGCTACAACAACACGATAGCCAGTCTGTCAGGAGAACAAACATGAATGCCGCCCTACGAATTCGTACGACTGCCATTTTGGCGGCTTTTGCGTTGGCCCTAACCGGCTGCTTCGTTTCACCTGGCAAATTCACCTCTGAGCTGGTGCTAGAGGAAGGAGGGGCATTCAGCTTCACCTATGACGGCGAAATTTTCTTCCTAGGTCTGAGCGACCTAGCCCAGATGGAAGCGGCGTCAGAGGAGTTCGAAGCCGACGAGTGCTACACAGATAACTACGACGTGCGTGATTGCACGTAAACAGAATTGGCTGAGCAACGGGCAGAATGGGATGCGGGCGCGCAAGAGCGCATCGCCAAGGCGCAAAAAGAAGCCGAGGATATGACGAAGATGATGGGCGGGATTGATCCAACCGATCCGGAGGCGGGCGAAAAACTGCGCGAGCTATTACTGCGTCACAAAGGCTGGGAGCGGGTCGAAGTCAAAGGCAACGGCGTTTTCGACGTGCGCTATGTCGCCAGCGGCAATCTGAGCCATGATTTCAGCTTCCCCGTCATCGAGGGTTTTCCCGCCGGCACCACCTTTGTCGAAGTCATCTTGCGCGACGAGAATACAGTCAGGGTCAATGCGCCGGGCTACTCTGCACAAGAGGACGCTAACCCGATGAGCGCAATGATGGGCGGCATGATGGGTCTGGCGAGCCTTGGATCATTGGGAGAAAACGCGAACAATATGCCCAATATGCCCAGCATGGAAGGCACCTTCACCATCGTTACGAACGGAGCGATCCGGGCAAACAATACAGACGAAGGATCGACAACATCACCGCGCGGCGAAGTGCTGACTTGGGAAGTTGATGGCAGCACACAGAACGCACCGACTGCACTGATCAAGCTGGCCTAACACCATCTTTCGAGCAAAGAAAAACCCCGCAGGACTGCTCCGGCGGGGTCATTTTTCTTGCGCGCGGATTGAGCGCGCTTACAAACGTGTTCCTAGTTCACCGCGTCTTTCAAGCCCTTGCCGGCTTTGAACTTTGGCTGGTTCGAAGCCTTGATCGTCATCGGCTCGCCAGTCCGCGGGTTGCGTCCGGTCGAAGCTTTGCGCTTTGCGACCGAAAATGTTCCAAAGCCAACCAGACGAACTTCATCGCCACCCGACAATGCTTTGGTGATTGTATCGAACACGCCCTCAACAGCACTGGCTGAATCACTTTTGGACAAGCCGCTTGCATCGGCCACAGCGCTGATCAGATCGTTTTTGTTCATTCTTAGAGAACCCCTGTTTCTCGAATTCAAAAAATATGCTCGAAAGTCCCCCCTCCGAAGGGAGCAGATTGATACTTTTTTATCCGCGCTGTCAAAGACAAATCGCCCAGAAAAGCGCCATTTTTCTAAAATATGGTGCCATTTACGATAAACTGTGCCGCATTGGCGCAAAGCTAAGGGTCAACGTCACCGGATTGCGTCACAAAGCGTGTCAGCACGCGGCAAACTGGTCTGCCGAGTCGCTGCGCTGCACCATGTAATTACTCAATGCGCTGTTGGCGCGCCATCTGCGCTGATCGCAGGTGGCACCGGTTGGCTGGCCAGATCGTCCGCCTCTGTCCACTCGATTTCTTCGAGAGCGTCAGTCAGCGCCCGTCCCAGAACCTGATCGACATGGCTAACCGGAACGATCTCCAAGCCTTCCTTAACATTATCAGGAATCTCCGCCAGATCCTTCACATTCTCTTCCGGAATGAGGACAGTCTTGATCCCGCCACGTAACGCTGCGAGCAGTTTTTCCTTCAGCCCGCCAATCGGCAGCACGCGACCTCGCAATGTTACCTCGCCGGTCATCGCGACATCCGGGCGCACCGCAACGCCGCTGAGAGCAGACACGATCGACGTCACCATGCCGATACCGGCGCTTGGCCCATCCTTTGGCACCGCACCTTCAGGCAAGTGGATGTGAATATTACGTCGCTGGAAGATAGACGGCTTGATCCCGTATGCGGGCGCACGCGCTTTTACGAAGCTGAACGCAGCCGCAATACTCTCACTCATCACATCGCCCAACTTGCCGGTCGACTTGATCTCGCCTTTGCCAGGCGTGGTCACGCTTTCAATGGTCAGCAGCTCACCACCAACAGACGTCCATGCCAGGCCGGTCACGACACCAACCTGCGCTTCTTCTTCCGACATGCCGTGCTTGAATTTCCGAACACCTGCGAAATCGCCAAGGTTTTCGGGTGTGATCGTGATAGTGGTAGCTTCTTTTTCAAGGATCTTGCGCAAGCTCTTGCGCGCCAGCCGTGCGATTTCACGCTCTAGTGTTCGAACCCCGGCTTCACGCGTGTAATAGCGGATCAGATCGCGCAATCCTTCTTGCGTCAGCTCGAACTCGTGATCTTTGAGGCCGTGATCCTTTATCTGCTTAGGCAGCAGATGCCGCGTAGCAATCTCTAACTTTTCGTCCTCGGTGTAACCTTCCACACGAATGATCTCCATCCGGTCTAGCAAGGGCTGCGGGAGATCCAGGCTGTTCGCGGTGGTCACGAACATGATGTCTGAAAGGTCGAGGTCCAGCTCCAGATAATGGTCCTGGAATTTGCTGTTCTGTTCAGGATCAAGCACCTCAAGCAGCGCTGAAGCTGGATCGCCACGGAAATCCTGGCCAAGCTTGTCAATCTCGTCGAGCAAGAAGAGCGGGTTCGAACTTCCTGCCTTTTTCAGATTGTTGACGATCTTGCCCGGCATCGATCCGATATAGGTACGGCGGTGGCCGCGGATTTCCGCTTCATCGCGCACGCCGCCCAAGGATTGCCGCACGAACTTGCGCCCGGTCGCCTTGGCAATCGACTTGCCCAGCGATGTCTTACCGACACCGGGAGGGCCGACCAGACACAGTATCGGGCCTTTCAGCTTGTTGGTTCGCGCCTGCACAGCAAGATATTCGATGATACGATCTTTGACTTTTTCCAAGCCATAATGATCCGCATCAAGCACTTCCTGTGCCTTCGAAATGTCTTTTTTGATCTTCGTCTTCTTGCCCCATGGCAAGCCGAGCAGAATATCAAGGTAATTGCGGACGACAGTCGCTTCAGCGCTCATCGGCTGCATGCCCTTGAGCTTCTTCAGCTCTACCTTGGCCTTGGCCCTCGCTTCTTTTGAAAGCTTGGTCTTTTCGATCTTCTCGGTAAGTTCGGCAATTTCGTCGCCATCTTCGCCGTCTTCCCCTCCCAGTTCGCTCTGGATCGCCTTCAACTGCTCGTTGAGGTAATACTCGCGCTGGGTCTTTTCCATTTGGCGCTTAACGCGGCCGCGTATCTTACGTTCCACCTGAAGGACAGACAGTTCACCCTCCATGAAGGACATAACCATCTCAAGCCGCTTCAGTGGACTGACTTCAGACAGCAATGATTGCTTGTCCGATACCTTGGCAGTTATCGCGCCTGCGATGTTGTCGGCCAGGTCGCCCGCGTCCTCAAAATCACCCAGCTCCACTCTCGTGTCATCGCCCAACTTCTTGTTGAGCTTTGCATATTCGGTAAACTGCTCTACAACTTGACGCATCAGGGCGGTGACTTCGCTGCCAGACAGCGACTCATCTTCGATCACCGTGACTTCGGCCATTACGTGGCTATCATGGCTATGGAGTTTCTCCAGTCGTGCCCGGGCCTTGCCCTCGACCAGAACCCGGACTGTGCCATCGGGGAGCTTCAGCAGTTGTAAGACCTGCGCAACAACACCCAGATCGTACAGATCATCTGCTTCAGGGTCATCACACCCAGGCTCAAGCTGCGCGAGCAGAAAAATGTCCTTGCTCGCTTCCATCGCCGCTTCGAGCGCAGCAACAGATTTGTCACGTCCAACGAAGAGCGGCACGACCATACCCGGAAATACGACAATGTCGCGCAGGGGCAGCAGGGGGAATTGTTGTGTCATATAATCCTATCGCGCGCCGTTTGGGCGCACCTTTATGTAGGAATATGGGTAGCGTAGCGCAGGCTCGCAATGGGCAATACGGTATCTCTTGTGGATGCAGGCGATCGCCTGTGGATCAATTGTGGTAAGGGCCCGGCAATTGCGGCTGCGCACCACCGCTTTTCTCTAGCACACATTCGACGAGCTCCCGCGCTAAAGTAGTTTGTCGTTAGTTAACCGAGACAAAGACTTTGCCCCGCCTGATCTGGCGGTCGTAATAATCTACCATAAACCCATCTACATCGTGGTCAGTAAGCATCTTGTCTACAGCGCCACCTGTCGCCCCAATGATACTGGACACCGATGCAACCGATGGAATGGCTGATGCGGCTAGCGCGCCCGCCGTCGCCAAAGGCCCTACCCCTGACACAAACAGAAACGCCACGCCAAGCAAGGCACCGGCAATACAACCACCGGCGACGGCGCCAGTGATACTCATCGAGCTATTTCCTTCAGGCCAATTCGATTCCGGATCACCAAAATGGCTTGCACGGCAAGGCAAGGAAATCGCGGCTGGCGAGATCCCTTCATGATGCAATGCTACAATTGCGGCGTCTGCTTTGCCGCGATCATCGAAGATTGCTGTCGCGACATACTCGGTAGTCGCGCGTTCCTTTGCGATGGCATCGCAAAAGGCAGTGGCAAACCTCTCTCGCTCGGAGCCGCTCCGAAAGATGACGCGCAATCCGGAACTATCGTTTAGTTTTTGCTCGTTCGGCGAGGCCGCCGGCTGAAACAGCGTCCGCAGTAACATGTCCGTAGTTGTAGGGCCCAAGACCTGATCTGTACCGCGATTGATCCATTCAACCGATTCTGGGCGCGGATGATCGTCGGCGAGATAATTCACCGCAACCAGTTCTTCCGTCTTAATCACATACGCAGGCCGCAAAATGTCGCTGGCTTTTTGGGCAGTATTTCAAACTTTGCGATACTTAGCATAAAAGTCTTGCGATAGTATTAGTCCGCCAAAATCAGGTCCGGAAGCTCGGGTCAATCCGGTCGAGTTTTCGAAGCAATGCTGGCCAAGCAAGCCCGTTCGCAATCATGCCAATGCCTGCTGGCGGGGTTTGTGCCTTCACCTTTTCCGGCGTACCTTGCGGCGGATTGTGAAGTCCTTCGCGGCCAGCGGAAAGCATCTTAACTTGCGCATCGCATGCGCGCTCGATGAAATATAGACGCAGGAAACACTCGCCAACCGTCTTGCCAATTGCAAGTGTGCCGTGGTTGCGCAGGATCATGGTGTGCTTGTCGCCCATATCCTCGACCAGCCGATCTCGCTCTTCAAGGTCCGTCGCAATACCTTCGTACTCGTGATAGGCGATATCGCTGCGCGCGATCATTCCGGTCTGCGTATGCTCCATCAGTCCATCGGCCATCGCACTGACTGCCTGACCCGCGGGAGTGTGCAAATGCATGACCGCATGCGCAGCCTCGCAGTTCATGTGGAGTGCTGAGTGGATCGTGAAGCCCGCAGGATTAACAGGGTGCGAAGTCGGAATAACTGGCTGCCCCTCGACATCGATCTTCACCAGCGAAGACGCTGTGATTTCCTCGAACATCATGTCATAGGGATTGATCAGGAAATGATGCTCGGGCCCGGGCACTCTCGCAGAGAGGTGCGTAAAGATCAGATCATCCCAGCCATACAAGGCGACCAGGCGATAGGCTGCCGCGAGATCAACCCGGACTGCCCATTCTTCGTCACTAACCTGTCCGCGTACGTCCGCGTCATTGCCAGCACCCGTATCGTTCATCAGTGTCGCCATGATGTCTCTCACAAATTCCGTTTCATCGCGCCACTAGCACGATTTTTGACGATCACATACCTGGCAAATTGAAGCCCGGGGGCAAGCCCATGCTACCCTGCATCTTCTTCATTTCCTCGTTGGAAACACGGTCAGCCTTGTCGCGCGCATCGTTGAACGCCGCAGTCACAAGATCTTCGACTATGTGTTTTTCTTCGGGCTTCATCAGGCTGTCATCAATTGTAACGCCCAGAATGCGGCCCTTGGCACTGGCGCGAACTTTCACCAACCCGCCGCCAGACTGACCTTCTACCTCGATCCCGTCGAGCTTGGCCTGCATGTCATTCATCTGGGTCTGGATAGTCTCGGCCGCCTGCTGAGCTGCCTGGATCATTTCTTCCATCGATTTCATGATCGTTACCTATTCCATTTGCTGCCGCCCGCTTGAGCGACTTTGTCTTCATCTGCGAGCAACCGGGCATCTGGAAATGCCTCAAAGGTCGCCTTGACCATAGGATGCTCGCGGATTTCTTGTTCCTTGGCCAATTTGGTGGCTTCTTCCTGCTCGCGCAAGGTCGGCGCGCCAACACCCTGGCCGCGCTCAACCTGCCAGCGACTGCCTGTTACTCGGTAAAGGCAATCGCGCAGTTCAGCGCCCGGGTCTTCGCCCAATCCATCTTTCACCGAATAGACAAGCTTATTCGGAGCAAGCTCGTTCACCCGGATCCAGTCTCGCATAATCTGCGCGATCCGCAATTGGCCAGCATCATCGATCTGCTGCACCAGCGTGCCCCATTCGACCGAGGCTTGCGCAGGCGCCGTTCCACTTGCATTCGCTCCATCGCCAGATGCGGCTGTTGCGGCAGTGGGCGCGATACCCTTCTCCGCAAGCTCTTCCAGCTTTTTCGAAAGTTTGCCTGGATCTGGCATCTCCGCTGCGTGCATCGCCCGCAGCAATGCCATTTGCGCAGATACCAGCGGATCAGGCGCATTACGCACTTCCTCATGGCCCTTGAGCAGCAATTGCCACAACCGGTGCAGCTGTGCGGGAGACAACCGTTGCGCAAACTCGCCCAGCGCAGCGCGTTCTTCGGCGGTAGGCACGTCGGGCTCACCACCCGAAACCTGCGCTACTGTAACGCGGTGCGTTAGGTCCATCAGCGCTCGCATCAGAGCCAGCGGTTCAACGCCCAATGCGTATTGCTCTTCGATCGCCGCTAGCAAAGCTTTGGCATCGCCTTCGAGCAAATGCCCGAGAACTCTCCGCTGCGCGCCCTTATCAGCAAGGCCCAGCATGTCGCGAACTTTCGCGGCTGTGACCTTGCCGTCTGTATCCATGTCCGCATGCGCAATCGCCTGGTCAAGAATGGACAGGCCATCCCGCACAGAGCCCTCGGCGGCAGCGGCAATGATATGCAATACTTCGTGTTCGGCAGGAACGCCTTCCTTTTCGCAAATCATCGCGAAATGGCTTTGCAGAAGCTCAGCCGAAATGCGCCGGAGGTCAAAACGCTGCGTGCGGCTAAGCACCGTCACCGGCAGCTTTTCGACTTCGGTGGTCGCGAAGAGGAATTTTACATGCGCGGGTGGTTCTTCCAGCGTCTTGAGCAATGCGTTGAAGGCATTGCGCGTCAGCATGTGGACTTCGTCGATGATGTAGATCTTGTAGCGAGCCGAAACGGCAGAATAGCGGACCTGTTCGATGATCTCACGCACGTCGTCGACACCGGTATGCGAAGCCGCATCCATCTCGATCACATCAATGTGCCGGCCCTCTGCGATAGCAGTACATGGTTCACACTGACCGCAGGGATCGATCGTCGGGCCACCCTGCCCGTCCGGCCCAACACAGTTCAATGCCTTTGCAATCAATCGCGCCGTCGATGTCTTGCCGACCCCGCGAACCCCGGTCATCAGGAAAGCATGTGCCAAGCGTTCTCGCTTGATCGCATTACCAAGTGTGCGCACCATCGCATCCTGACCGATCAGCTCGCTAAAGGTTTGCGGGCGATATTTGCGCGCCAGAACACGATAAGGCTGGTTTGTGTCCGCCGGAGCGGCAGCGGCAGAAGGAGTCGCAGGGTCTGGCAAAGCCGCAGGTGTTCCGGTTGACTCAGCGGTGGGCTCGGGTGCGGGTTCGGGATCGCCAAACATGGAATTCTGACCGGCAGCCTCCAACTCGGCTGCACTTGGCTTTCCAGCCTCTTCCTGCTCACCAGTGTCCCATGGCGGCGTATCCGTGTTTTCCGGTGAATCACCCATGCCCTCTTGCTACGCGCTTGGCGCGGCAATGTCATGCCATGTGTCGTCAGAAATGCATGGAAAAGGAGCCGAGCGACCCGCCGCAATTCACCTGGGCTGCTTCCTTCCGGACCTGACCCGGTGAGCGAACGCTAACGTCCACCCGACTCCCGAGCGGGCATATGGCGATGATTCGTCGAAAATTCAACAGCGCAGTTAGCGAGCCGGTATCAGCGAAAGTTGTCCGCGTAAGCTTGTAGCTTGAGCGATTTGGGCGGTGTCGCATGAATGCGCGCGGTAATCCCATGCTTCTCAGCGTATTCCTTCGCCGCCTCTTTAGTCGAGAATTTGAGCGAGACCTGCGCCTGAGTGTCGCCGCTGCCCGTCCATCCCATCAATGGATCGGGCCGACGCGCTTCGGATTGCTCGAATTCGAGCACCCAAGTGTCAATCTTCGCCTTGCCTGACTGCATGGCACTTTTTGGCTGCTGATAGATACGTGCGCTCATCGCGAAGCCCTTAATTCAGTTTTCGCTGCGATTGAAGGCGTTTTTGGTCTTCAGACTTGGTTTTTCCACCCACGGCTCGTCGGGCCAGCGGTGTTTCGGATACCGCCCCTTCATATCTTTCTTCACATCGGCCCAGCTGCCACGCCAAAACCCGGGCAAATCTCGGGTCGACTGAATCGGACGGCTAGCCGGGCTGGTCAGCTTGATTAACAGTGGTGTGCGCCCGATCATCGGGTGCTGGTCCAATCCGAACAGGGCCTGCACACGAACTTCAACTGATGGAGCGTCATCGCCAGCATAATCGATCGTGTGACACGTTGCGGCAGGTGATGTGAACTCACGCGGAGCCAATCGGTCCAACTGTTGGCGCGTGCCCCAATCGAGCTGATTGAGGATGGCTTCAATCAGCTTTCCGCGCGGCACATCGAGATCACGCCGTCCATACAGTATCGGTCTCAGCCATGTGTCGGCGCTGTCTCGGAGCCCTTGTAGCTCAAGCGCTTCAATCTGTGCGAATTTTCCGCGTGCCAATAGGTCAGCAGG
>Ga0222714_10004119_pt1 | contig 14421 bp, 13 predicted proteins | sample C33_3DmetaG_FD_165048 | JGI IMG/M metagenome (GOLD analysis project Ga0222714, IMG submission 165048) | Estuarine water microbial communities from San Francisco Bay, California, United States - C33_3D | ecosystem: Environmental > Aquatic > Marine > Unclassified | place: USA: California... | reverse complement strand
GTTAACTCAAAGTGATAATAGAACAACCGATTCAATCCACACCTACGAGTATTCCGATGGTCTTGTAAATGTAAACATAGAATACTATACTACATCATCAGACACTCAAACTCAAAACCAAGTTGCAGTTGCAAATATAACTCTTAATAACCTAAATCCAATAGTAGGTAGAGTTCATTCGGTAAATACGCTTTTAAAATCACAAGGTTTATCATCGGCTGAATATCAGTTGATATCAAACAATTTAGTTGAAGCAACCTCATCAGTATCCTTTAAGGTTCCAATCCCAACCGAACACCTGAACGACCCAAAGACATTAAAATTACAATTCTTAAATGTTAATGGTGTAAAATCTGAAACTGAAATAGTAAAACAAGATGTTGTATTTACAGGCGGAAACGTTTACATTGCTGGAGACCAATCCTTAATCACAGGGTCATTTCATATTGGTAATGCTATTGGAACTGGTATTGAAATGGCAGGTCATTCAAGTGGATATTTAAAATCCGTTGGATACCAAGGTATGACTTCCGCTTCACTTGGAAAAGGACCTGGTGGTTTTCTTATTTGGAGTGGTAGTGGTAATTTACAAGTTGGTGTTGATGATTATCCTGGCGTAGGTATGGAAATGGTTTCCGCTGGTGGTTCATCAAGTTTTTTCTTTACAACTGCGGGTGGTGGTAATCTTAAAGTTATTACCGATGACTTTTTTATTGGAACCCAAAATACACAATTCATTAGTGGTTCAAACGGAAACATAGAAATTAGTTCATCGTTTTTCCACCTCAATCCAAAGGATGATGAAGCTGTGGTGGGTGGGTTTGTAATAACCCCAACGGCAATCAGTTCATCGCAATTTGAAACATCAGCTTCAGTATCCGTTCCAAAACTTGCCTTAAAAGCCAATGGTCAAATTACAGGTTCAGATATTCTTGTTCAACGAGTAATTGAAAATACATTTTATACTCTTTTAGACACTCACGCTGGTATAATTGATGCTAGAAATAATGGTAGACAATTGGTTTCATACTACGATGGTATATCCGTGGTTGGTATAGATACATCTACATATGTAAGTTCATCCGATACCATTTTTCCAATTCATTTATTACCTGGTGAAAATAGATTATTGCTTGCGTTTTCTATATTAGGAAGTTGTGGTAGTGCGACAAGTGTTTCACACGGAGCTAAAATATCAATTCTTACCGCATTTACAGGGTCATCTTCTCCAGCCACAAATAGTGGGTCTTTTGATAATTGGCAAAATTTGACTGACTTGTATACAACACCATCTATGCCGAGTTCTACTCTTAATCCGTTTAGAAGCTTTGTAGTTTCACCCAACCTAACCGCGGGTCAGATAACAATACCAAGCACATATCAAGGTAGATATTGTTTAATAAAATTGTCAGCAACTTGTAATGTATTAACAGGAACTGCTGATAGTAATACATCAACATTAGTTCGTGGTTTTAGTTTAGTAGCAACAAGAACCTTTGCAGGTAAATACTCCGATGGTAGCGCTACCATTGGTGATATACCTGAATTACCAGAATGATAAAGGAGAATTAATATGGGAGTTATTCCAAACGCACCGGGAGTTTACGGAAGAGTATCAGATTCAAGTCAGTTTTTTTCTGGCAGTGTATACATCACCGGCTCTTTTAACTTGAATAATGAACAAGTTGATGATGATTGGACTTCATATACACCGATTTGGACCGCTGCATCTTCAAACCCATTTATTGGTAATGGTAGTAGCACGGGTCAATATAAACTAATTGGTAAAACTTGTTTTGTAAGAGGAAACATAGTGATGGGCTCAACTACCACATTTGGTAGTGGTGAGTGGTATGTATCAATGCCATTTACCGCGTCACACGCCGATGCTATCCTAATGACAGCAAATTTGTTGGATAATGGAACCGCTTGGTATAATGCAACACTAAATGGTGCGCGTGCTGGATTTAATTTTAAAACACCAATACAATACCAAGCTGTTGGTGGAACCGCTAATGATGTAAACGCAACCCAACCATTTACTTGGGCAAATTCTGATAGATTTCTTTGGAATGGTTCATATCAAATTGCATAGAATTATAAAATAGATACTTATTATTATGGGAAATATAATCAAAGAGTGGGTAAGGTCAATTCTTGTTGAAGAAGTAAAACAAGAAGTAGTAGTTTATGCTGGAAGGTTCCAACCATTCCACAAAGGCCATTACGCCACATACGAACACTTGGTAAAAAAGTTTGGTAAACAAAACGTATTCATCGGAACATCCAATCAACAAGGTGGACCAAGACACCCATTTAACTTTAAAGAGAAACGTGAGATAATGATGAAGATGTTTAACATCCCAGCATCACAAATCGTTCAAGTTAAAAACCCATACCAACCAACGGAAGTATTAAGTAAATTTGATTCTAAAACCACAGCCTTTATTACGGTGGTTGGTGAAAAGGATGAAGCAAGATTAGGCGGTAAATACTTTAAAAAATACGATGGTAGACCTGAAAGCGGATACCTTGATAATGGTTATGTTTATGTGTCGCCAGCTCAACCAAACGCAATTAGTGGAACGGATGTTCGCAATTGGTTATCAGCGTCAGAAGACTCACAAAGAAAAGCTGGATTTAAGAAAGCATATCCAAAGTTTGACCCGAAGATTTACAATTTGATTTCAACACGACTTATGAAAGTTGAATCTATAATGGAATCATTCTTTCAGACATTTGATATTAAGTCTTTGTTAGAAGGTGCTACATACGGAGCGGAAGCTGGTGAGCCGGATACTATGTTTGTATTACCTGGAAAGACTCGTAAACTTGGAATGAAAAATCCAGGTCAAAAAGATGATGTTTGGTTTGTAAATGGTGGATACACTCAAATGAGTTTCCCAACAGCAGATGTCATCATTTCACCTGATGCAAAAGGGTCATCTGACTACTACCAATACTCTTCAAAGAGAAACATTAGAAATAATACGGATTTAGAAATTCCACCTGTAAGTAATGATTTTACAACGGCTAAACAGGGTAGAAAAGAAGTTGATGTTCAAGACCTTAAAACTGAAGGTTCTACTGTAAATCCAATTTCGTTAGCAATGGTAGACAATGGTCCTGCGTTTTCGTGGGCTAATAGACAAAAGTATGAAAAAGCAAATACTGAAGTAGCAAAAAGACTTGGATTTGAAATTGTAGATTGGATTTTAGGAACTGACCTCGAAACTCAATTTGTTCAAGACCGACCAACTCAAGTATCATATTACCCAAAAAGTAATAGGCCCGCCAATAAAGATTATTCAGATTGGAAATCGGATATTCAAAAAACAGCTACAATGCTTGGTATGACTTTTATTGATTTCTTGGAAAAGAAAGATATTGGTTTGAATGAATCTTTGATTGTAGAAGGTGGTGCCTATGGACATATGGCTCACCCATTTGATACTGAAATGAATTTAACCTTTGGTGATTTAAAACAAATTATCAACGGAGCTCTTACAGGTAATTTAGAACTTGCAAGAGAAAAAACCGATGGTCAAGCTCTCGCTATTTCGTGGAGAGATGATAAGGGTTTGATTGCGGCACGAAATAAAGGACATCTTGCTAATCGTGGTGAAAAAGCGTTAGACATCAGCGGTGTTGCTTCCAAGTTTGGTGGTAGAGGTGGATTGACCGATGCTTACAATTTTGCTATGAAGGATTTGACCTCTGCTATCAAAGGTTTATCAAAAGCACAACGAGATAAGATTTTCAAACAAGGTGCTAAATTTATGAACCTTGAAGTAATCTGGCCAACATCGGTGAATGTAATCCCATATGGTCAAGCATTATTGGTATTCCACAACACAACGGAGTACAATGAAGCTGGTGAAGCAATTGGCGCTGACCAAAGTGATGCTAAGGTATTGGCTGGTATGATTAAACAAGTCAATGCGGATGTTCAATCTAAATACACCATCCAAGGACCGCCGGTGCAAGAATTACCAAAGTCTCAAAAACTCACTTCACTAAAACCAAAGTTTGAAAGTCAGTTGAATAAATTACAAAAACAATTCAACTTAAAAGATACTGATGGTGTAGCGGAATATCACCAAAAGTGGTGGGAGAACTTTGTAGATACAAAATCACCATCTACACTTGACAATAAAACAAAGATGGGTCTTGTAAGAAGATGGGCGTTCTACGACAAATCATTCCGATTGGATAGTAAAAACATTACTGATGCAAAAACACTTGCTTGGGCTCAAGGTGTGGACAAGAACGACCACGCTAAAATCGCAAAGGACAACATCAGACCATTTGAAGATATTTTCTTGGGAGTGGGTGCTGAGGTTCTTTCATTTATGTCTTCGGTGTTGACTGCAAATCCGGACTCTGCTGTTAGAAATATGAAAGACCGACTTGACCAAACAGTCAAAGATGTTCAAAAAGCAGGAGACCCAAAGAAAATTGCAAAACTGAAATTGGAGTTGGAACGACTTGCTGCTATTGGTGGTAAGGAGAAAATTGTTCCTAACGAAGGTATAGTATTTGTGTATAAGAATAATACTTATAAACTCACAGGTACATTCGCACCCTTAAACCAAATTTTGGGATTGTTCTACGGTAAATAAATAAAAATAAAAGTTATGGCAAAATTACAAAACGTAAAGGCGATTAAAGAAATGCTCGCCGGAACACACAAAACTCAAACCAAGACAACAATCGGTTTTGAAAACAAAGAGTTTGTAAGACGGGAAGTTGGAGAGCAATGGACCGATGAATTTGGAAATAGATGGGAACAAAAGAAAGGGTACAAGGTAAAACTTGGTAAACTTTCAGAGGTAAGAGCGGAAATTAAAACATTCCCAAATTGTCCAAAAGAAACTTGCACTTGTACCAAACCAAGTCGTGCTGATGAAAAGATGAAAGCGTTTCACGGAATGTGTTTAGAGTGTGTGACTGATATGGAAGCTACTTTAAAATTAGAAGGTAAATTTGAAGAGTACGAAAGAACAAAAATTCTACAAAATGCAAAAGCTTGGTTAAAACAAGCCGAGGTTGAAAAGGAAATCTTAAAGACAGCACTAAAAGCTCAATATGTTTTGGAAGATGGTCGTGTTGAAGAATGGGAAGGTGGAATGTCGCCCGAAGAACTTGAAGCAAAAATTGACGCCGAATTTGAAAAATTCAAAACGGAGTTCATCGCCAAGTTAGAAAACGGAAACGACTAACCACACCTATTTATTTTATGAGGTATTATATGAAAAATAAAGAGTATTATATTCGTTTAGGTGAAGCAGTTCAAAAGTTAGAAGAAAAAAACTGCCCGACTGACCCATCAAAGTGGTCTTATTACAAATCACAAGCAAAAGAAAAGTTTGATGTATATCCTTCTGCATATGCAAATGGTTGGGCGTCTAAACAATATGGTGATGCTGGTGGTGGTTGGAAAAAGTGTGCAAGTGAAGCCACCGATTCGGAAGAAAAAGATTTTCATATGAAACTTGACAAGTTAGTTCACTCTACATTTGGTATGAGTCCTGATGAAGAAAAAGAGAAGAACAAGTCAGTAAACGAAGCAAAACCGCAATTCATCAAAGTTAAAGACACACATCAATCATTAGCAAATGGTGCTATGAAACATATGGACTCGTTTGTAAAAAAGATGCAAAAGAGTATTGAAAGTGGTAATAAATTTGAGATAAGTACCATCGTAAAGATGAGAAACATTTTAAATGCTATTGAGAATCAATATGGTATCAAAGAATCAACGCCAGACCAAGTAATCAAAGATTTAGACAAAGCTAAAAACGATTTACTTAAAAAGGTAGATGCTTTGATTGCTAAGAAAAAGAAACTTTATTCAAATGTAGATATTGAAGCACCTATGAGTGCGGATGAGAAAAAGTTGGATAAGGATATTGCAGATTTATTCTCACAAATCAATAAGTTGGTTCTTCAAAAGAGAAGCGTAAAGAAAGAATCAGTAAACGAAAAGTTTGATAATACCCACCTTGGTCTTCTTAAATACGCATACAAAGATATTGATAAGATTAACCCGGCAGACCCAATGTATAAAAGAGTGGTTGTTATGTTGGATAAATTATCAAAACAAGAACTAAAGCAAATCGCAGACGCTGATATTAAGTTTCTTTCTCTTCTCGCTAAAAATCGTTTGATGAAAACCGAAGGTGATGAAATGAACGACCCACAAGAAATTACTGTTGGTAATTATAAAACTCGTTATTTTGATGTTTGTCCTGGCGCATCTAACCTTTACAAAGACATTGAGTCAAAGGGTGTAGATATGAATATGGCAGTTCGTAGTGCTAAACTCCAAGATGTTTTATTCTTTATTGAAAAACACATTCAAAGACCCGGATACAATCCATCACCAGAATATCTTTTTGCTGCAAAAAACATTGCAAACGAGATTATGAAGTTGGCAAAAATGATGAACCTTGAATCGGAACACAATTACATCCAAGGTCATATTGATACTATTGCAAAAGTAGTAGGCGGTAAATCGGTAAACGAAGCCTCTGTATCACAACAACAACAAAAGATTTTTGGATTGGCTCTAGCAGTTAAGAGAGGTGAAGTACCTCGTTCTGAAGCATCACAAGAAGTATTAGATATTGTAGACTCTATGTCAGAAAAAGACATCAGAGACTTTGCTGCAACTAAACATTCTAACTTACCTAAAAAAGTAGAATCGGTAAACGAATCATCGGTTGAAATTGGTGATTTTGTATTCTTAAAATCAGCAAACAAAATTGCAACGGTAATTGATAGAATGGGTAGAAGTGTGACTGTTAGAACTGCTGATGGTAAAAAAATTAAAACCATAATCAACAACATCAAAACTTTAGCTCAAGATAATGTAAATGAAGGTAATGCTTTTACCGGCGCATTGTTCAAAGCAAGAAAAGAAGGTTTGACTGAATTTGAATTCAATGGAAAAATGTATCCTGTTCACAAACTTGAAGAGGAAGAAGAAACTCCAATCAAAGAATCCAAATTATCAAAAAATGATTTAAAAAAAATCATCAAAGAAGAATACCATAATGTAAAAAACTTTATGGAAGAACAATACGGATTTGTTCCTGAATTTGGTAAAGTTTATTCAAACCTCGCTGCAAAACCATTCTTAAAAGAAGAAGAGGAAGAAGTGGTTGAAGAGTACGATGTAGAAAACTATCAAGACCTAAAAGAATTCGTTCAGTTTATGGCTGAATACAAAGCTGATATCAACGAAGCAGAATACCAAGGTAGAAAAGTAAAGCTTGGTAAGATTATGCAAGGTGATACTAAAAAGTTCAAAGTGTACGTTAAAAACGACAAAGGTAATGTTGTTAAAGTAAACTTTGGTCAAGGTGGTGATGCTAAGGGTGGTACTATGAGAATTCGTAAAGACAACCCTAAAGCAAGAGCATCATTTAGAGCTAGACATAATTGTGACAATCCAGGTCCAAGATGGAAAGCTCGTTATTGGTCTTGTAGAAAGTGGTAATTATTAAAGTTGAATTACATACTTATTAGTAGTTTAATTAAAATTGGAATAAACTATGGAAACATTAAAGAAAGTTTGGAACTGGTTACTTGGTAAGACAACCATTGATGAGAGAATCAAAGAAACTGTTGCTGAAGTTAAAAAAGAAGTAGCTGAAGTAAAAGTTGCGGTTGAAGAAGTTAAAGTTGCTGCCAAGAAGGTGGTTAAAGAAACTTCAGATGTAGCTAATGTAGTAGAAAAAGCTGCTCCTAAAAAGAAGAGATACTACCCAAAGAAAAAAGCTACTGCTCCAAAAGCAGAACCAAAAGCTGCTGTTAAAAAGCCCGCTGCAAAGAAATAAATGAAACGTTTCAATACTCAACAACTCATAATTCTTGCGTTATTAGCGCTACTTGCATATCAATTCTTTTTTGCAGGTAATAGATACAAAAGAGAATATGAGAAAATGTTGAAGGAACGTGAAGCAGAATACAAAGAACAAATTCAATCATTAGAACATCAGTCAGACTCTATTTTAAAACTCAACAAAGAGATTGAAAAAGAGTTAAAAAAGATTGATGGTCAGATTGATAGAAAAGATGCTCAAATCAACAAGTTAAGGAAACAATATGAAAAAGATGTTGCTAAGCTTGACGCTATGTCTGACAACGACATTGCCGATGCTTTCACAGACGCTTTCAACTGAACCTAGCTTAATTGCGGTTCCGAGAGCATCCCTTGAAAAGGCTTTAAAAGTAAAAGCCGAAAGAGACCTTTGTGTTGAAGAATTAAGATTAACACAAGAAAAAGTTGACTTGTATGCAAAATCTATTGGTTTGTATAAAGTTGAGGTTGAGAATTTAAACAAAGTAATTTCCACAAAAGATTTGGTAATTGTTGAAAAAAACAAAATCATTTCATTAAAAGAAAACGAAATTACAGTTCTTAAAAAGCAAAAATCTTCCAAAATGTGGCAAGGTTTGGTATTTGGTTTTGTTGGTGGTGCTACTTTAAGTTTGGTATTTGCACTCTAAATAAAAATGTATGGCAAAAACTTTAAAGGAACTTATTAGGGAAGAGTACATCAAGTGTGCTAAAGACCCTGTATATTTTTTTAAGAAGTATTGTTATATCCAACACCCTCACCGAGGGAAAATCCTTTTTAACTTATACGATTTCCAAGAAGATTTGATGAGGGAGTTTAACGACCACCGATTCAATGTCATTCTTAAATCTCGCCAGTTAGGTATTTCAACCCTATCCGCTGGATATTCCTTGTGGATGATGTTATTCCACGAAGATAAAAACATTCTTGTAATTGCAACCAAACAAGAAGTAGCAAAAAACCTCGTGACCAAGGTTCGCTTTATGCACGAGAACCTACCAAGTTGGCTAAAGGGTCAGACAGAAGAAGACAACAAACTTTCTTTACGATTAAGGAATGGTTCACAAATCAAAGCAACATCTGCTGCTGGAGACGCTGGTCGTTCTGAAGCACTTTCTATGTTGATTATGGATGAGGCAGCCTTTATCACAAACATTGAGGATATTTGGACATCTGCTCAATCAACCCTTTCAACCGGTGGTAAAGCTATTGTATTATCAACTCCAAATGGTGTTGGAAACTGGTTCCATAAAATTTGGTTGAAGGGTGAGGTTGGTGATAGTTGGAACCCAATCAAATTACACTGGACCGTACACCCCGAACGAAACCAAAAGTGGAGAGATGACCAGACCAAACTCCTTGGTGAGAAAGGTGCCGCTCAAGAATGTGATTGTGATTTCATCAGTTCGGGTTACACGGTGGTTGATTCATCTATTTTAACTTGGTATACTGAAACTTATATCAAAGACCCAATTGAAAAACGTGGATTTGATGGAAACTATTGGTTATGGGAGTATCCAAATTATTCTCGTGATTATGTGGTAGTAGCTGACGTGGCTCGTGGTGATTCATCCGACTATTCAGCGTTTCACGTTATTGATATTGAGACGGTAGAACAAGTTGCAGAATACAAAGGTAAGATTGAAACCAAACAATATGGAGCGTTCCTTACATCAGTTGCTGCGGAATGGAACAACGCAATGTTGGTGGTGGAAAACGCAAACATTGGATGGGCTGTAATCCAAGAAGTGATTGACCGAAATTATACAAACCTATACTACTCATATCGTGAGTTGGGGTATATTGATGATGATGTCCATCTTCGTAAAGGTTGGGACTTGAAACGCAAAGAGGATATGGTTCCGGGCTTTACTATGTCATCAAGAACACGACCTTTGGTGATTTCTAAACTTGACACCTATATGAGAGAAAAAACTCCAATCATCCATTCTAAAAGGTTGATTGATGAGTTGTTTGTATTCATTTGGAATGGTTCTAAAGCAGAAGCACAACAAGGGTACAATGATGACTTGGTTATGTCATTCTCCACAGGTCTTTGGGTAAGAGACACCGCATTAAAATTAAGACAACAAGGTATTGATTTAAGTAGAACCACACTAACCCACATTGGTAGAAGTCAAGGTGGTGTTTACAACGCAAGAATGGGTCAACACAATCCGTGGGTACTGAAAGATGGTCGTGGAAACGATGTTGATATGACCTGGATACTTTAATTTGGTAGTGTAGTTTATTTTTTGTATATTTATAGCTTGTAAAGATATACTCTTTAACTTGAGAAAACATTATGGCAGATAATTCACTATTTGGAAGACTACAAAAACTATTCGCTACCCAAGTCATTGTAAGACGCGTGGGAAAGGGTCGTTTACAAACGGTAGACTCACAAAGACTTCAGTCCCAAGGTAATATCCGTGGAACTTCCTACTACGATAGATTTGGTAGATTACATACTTCTCGTAGAAACTGGGAAACCTACAACCAACAATTTAACTATCACTCAAACAAGTTGGAATTATACACCGACTACGAGGCGATGGACAAAGACTCAATCATTCACTCTATCTTGGACATTTATTCAGATGAAACAACTCTGAAAAATGATATGGGTGATGTAATCCGTATTAAATCTTCTGATGAAAACTTAAAGAAGATTCTTCACAACCTTTTTTATGATATCTTAAACATTGAATTCAACCTTTGGGCTTGGATTCGTGGTATGAACAAATATGGTGATTACTACTTGTATTTGGACATTGAAGAGGGTGTGGGTATTGTAAACGTTCAACCAATTTCAGCATACGAACTTGAACGTGAAGAGGGATTCAATCAAGACAATCCTTATGAAGTACGATTCAAATTATCAAGTATGAGTTCTTCTACCAATTTCTCATATGGTAAAGACAAACACACATACTTCCCATTCTATCAGATTGCACACTTCAGATTGATGACCGACACCAACTTTTTACCATATGGTGCTTCGTTGTTAGAGGGTGCTAGAAAAACTTGGAAGCAGTTGACTCTTATGGAAGATGCTATGATGATTCATAGAATTATGAGAGCGCCTGAAAAGAGAATCTTCAAAATTGATGTTGGTAATATCCCACCACAAGAGGTAGACCAACATATGAGAAACATCATTGATGGAATGAAAAAGGTTCCATACATTGACCAAAACACAGGCGATTACAACCTCAAGTTCAATATGATGAATATGTTAGAGGATTACTTCTTGCCAGTCCGTGGTGGTCAAAGTGGAACTGAAATTGATTCTTTAAGTGGTATGGAGTTCGGTGGTATTGATGACATTGAATACTTGAAGAATAGAATGATGGCGGCTTTGAAAGTTCCCAAGGCGTTCATCGGATACGAAGAGGGTGTTGAAGGTAAAGCTACACTTGCTCAACAAGACATTAGATTTGCAAGAACCGTTGAAAGAATCCAAAAGATTGTTCTTTCAGAATTAACCAAAATTGCAATCGTTCACCTATACTCACAAGGATACGAGAATGAAGACCTCGTAAACTTTGAGTTGGAACTTACAAACCCATCTATCATTTACGAACAAGAGAAAGTTGCTTTACTTGCTGAAAAAACATCCTTGACTCGTGACTTGAAAGACTTGAAGATGATTTCACAAGAGTGGATTTACAAAAACATCTTTAATATGTCAGATGATGAGTGGAAACTCGAACAAGAAAAAGTAATTGATGACTTGAAGTTAGGATTCAGACAAGAGCAAATTACAACCGAAGGTAATGACCCAGCCAAGACCGGTGAGTCATTTGGTACACCACACGACCTCGCTGTGATTGCTCAACAGCCCGCTGAAGAAGAAGGTGGTTCGCCTGAAGGTGGATTCCCTGGTGCTGGAAGACCAACTGAAAGTGGAACCTACGGAACTGACCAAGCAAATATGGGTAGAGACCCACTTGGTAAACAAACCGATGTAAAAGCTGATAATGCATATCACACATTTAGAAAGAGTCCGATGGCGGTTGAATCTCAAGCCGCACTAAAATCTTCTCTAACTAAAATGAAGGTTAAAACTAAAGCTATGATTATAGAATCGTTGAAACCAGAGTCTAAAACTGAAGAATCTGGGTTATTAGATGAGTCTCAATTATTAGATGATACGATTTAACCTATAATATGATATTTATTTATTAGAAAGTCAAATAAAAGGTTTGAAATGGGTAAATTAAAACACAGTAAGTTCAAAAATACGGGTATTTTATTTGAGTTGCTCGTGAGACAAATTGCTGCTGATACATTAGCTGGCAAAAACTCACTGGCGCTTGAAATTATTAAATCCCATTTCAAAAAAGGGACTGAATTGACCAAGGAGTTGAATCTATATCAGACACTCCAAAAAGAAAACTTTGATTCACAATACAAAGCTCAAGAATTTGTTAATATCATTTTAGAGCAAAGAGAAAAGTTAAATGAATCTATTCTTCGTAGACAAAAGTATAACTTAATCAAGTCTATTAAAGAATCATACAAAATTGATGACTTTTTCAAGTATCGTGTAAACAATTACAAAGAATTAGCATCAACCTACAAATTGTTTGAATTCAAACAAGAAACATCTCCAAAAGAATGGGTTGAATGTAAGAATACAATCTTTGAAAACATCATTACCAAAAAAGAACAATTGGTAGAAGAAAAGTTGAACGAAGATTACACAAGTCAACCAAAAGAAGTTAGACTATTGGCTTACAAATTTTTGGTAGATTCGTTTAACGAAAAGTATACAGGTCTTACAACCGAACAAAAGACCATTTTGAGAACATACATCAACAACATTGATAATTCAGAGAAGTTAAGAAAGTATGTTATATCAGAAGTTAAAAAATTAAAAACCCAATTTGGTAAATTAAAAGTTTCTGATAAAGTTATTTCAATCAAGTTAAACGAAACTATCAATTTGATGGATAGTATTTCAACATCAAAAGTAATCAGCGAAACGCAAGTTCTTTCTTTGTTAAGATACCACGAATTGCTACAAGAGGTGAGGAAATTGAAATGAGTAGATACTTGTTAAAAGAACTTGAAGATAAATTTAATCAACTTGAACTCCAAGAAGAAGAGGAAGAGTTGGATGAAGCCAATGTGACCGCAAACCTTGATGGTGGTGCTGGTCCCCCAAGAACGCCATACGCTTTTGCTAAAAGTGAAGATGATATGGATGATGACCATATTGAGGTTTTGGGGTATAAAAAATCAAAGAAATCAAATAAACACTTTGAGTCACTTTCAAAATTAGATTCTCAATTAGAGAGTTTGATTGAAGCTACATATCGTGCTTATAAAAGAGATGAAACGCTTTCTGCTAAAAAGAAAGTGAATTTGGCTATTAAAGAAATTAATCGTAAACTTTACGAAGTAGAACAATTGGTAAACCAAAACACCAAACTTAAAACTGAAATGGGTGTAGGTCAAAATCAGTATTGGGAATCTACAAAAGTCAGATTCAGTAAAATTTCTGAGCGAATGTTAAAAATTTCTCGTAAGATTAAAGAATTAGGGGCCTAATATGTCTTGCGGATGTCAAAAGAAAAAAGTAAATGAGGCATTGGAGATTGATGACATCTCTCAAATTAGATTGTTGATTCGTAAAGAATTGGCTAAAGTTTTTCTTGACCTTTACCGCAAAAAACAAATCTGGGAAAAATAATGAAGCAATTATTAGTTGATACTACTGTATTCCAAATCACACCCCAAATCTTAAAGGAGTCGCAGGACCGCCACGGAAGATTTTTGGTGACCGGTGTATTGCAGAGAGCAAATGCTAAAAACCAAAATGGTAGAGTATATCCTAAAAACATTCTTGAAAGAGAAATTGATAGGTATAAAGGTCGTGAGATTCGTGAAAATAGAGCGTATGGTGAATTAGACCATCCGGAATCATCAGTAATTGAATTGAAGAATACATCTCACATTGTTCGTGATGTGTGGTGGAATGGTGATGATGTTGTGGGTGCTGTTGAAATCCTAAACACACCTGCTGGTAAAATTTTACAAGAACTTATCAAGGCTGAATGTACAGTCGGTATCTCTTCAAGAGGTATGGGTTCGGTAAGTCAACTTGGTGAAGACACTGTTGCAGTTGAAAGTGACTTTGAATTAATTTGTTGGGACTTTGTATCCAACCCATCAACTCACGGTGCTTTTATGAGACCTACAAATGAAGGTGTTATTAAAGAAGGTGTTGTAAGAAAAACTAATAATTATAGTAAGGTTAATACACTTATGAGAGAAATCATCTGCGAAGTGGGTGGGTATTGTGAGTGTGATTTTGGAGATATCAAATGAAATTGAAATCATTATTAAACGAGAACGCAAGTAGAACCGCAATGGAAATTGGCGGTTTAACTGGTATGAATAAAGACGCAATCCAAAAGTTTGTGGATACTCACAAATTGGATATTGAGAAGGTTTTTCAATATGTTAAAAAAGGAAAACTTGCTGATAGAATGGATTTTGTAACTGCTGTTGTTGGTAAACCTGACAATAGAATTCAAAAAAT
>Ga0222714_10004115_pt1 | contig 14442 bp, 3 predicted proteins | sample C33_3DmetaG_FD_165048 | JGI IMG/M metagenome (GOLD analysis project Ga0222714, IMG submission 165048) | Estuarine water microbial communities from San Francisco Bay, California, United States - C33_3D | ecosystem: Environmental > Aquatic > Marine > Unclassified | place: USA: California... | reverse complement strand
ATTTTTGACCGTGGGATTAGGGCGGATTACCGCACCACCACCCGAAGTACAGCCTGGCCCTCTGCCCCGCTCAAGCGAACCATGTAGATGCCTTTGGCGTAGTTGCTCAAGTCAAGGTTGACGTCGAGCGTCGCGCTTCGCTTGTCGACCGACGTAGCTGAAACCATCTGGCCCATCAAGTTTAGCACCTCGAGCTGGCCTTCAAAGGCCGCGCTACCCGCAATGCGCACGGTGAACTGGCCGCTGTTGGGGTTCGGGAAGGCCGCTAGGGTTTGACCCAGGGCATTCTCGTCGAGGCCGATCGTACTCGTGACGGTGAAGGTCAGCACGTCGCTGGTTCCGCACACTGTGTCGGTCACGGTAAGGGTCACCGTGTAGACACCAGGACCGCCGTAGTTGTGCACCGCGGTTAGGCCAGACCCGTTGGTACCGTCGCCAAAGTTCCAGTCAAATTGGTTGCCCGACGAGCCCGTCGCGTCAAACGTAAACTCTCCCGTCGCGGCATTGGTCTCGGTTCCGGTTCCAACTGCTTGCGCTGAGTCGGAATTCACCGCGAAGGTGACTTCTTGGCGAAGCTCTGAGCAGCCGACCGTACCGTAGTACACTTTACCGTTCCAGTTTCGTGGATTGTTCACCGGGTTCGGGTAGCTTCCGCCGAGTCCTTCGGTGACGATCAAGTCGTTGTTCTGGAACCAGGTCGAAACTCCAGCGGTTCCGGTACCGTTCGTGTACTGCACTGATCCAGATGTACGACCCACAAAGAACCCATAAGTCGCACCGGTCGGAATGGTTACGTTCACTGGCAAGTAGCCGGTCGCTGCACTACTCGTAAGGTTGACGTTGCCCGAGGCGAGCTGGGTCCAGTTCGGCCCATTTACCACGTACGGAGCCGGCATGTACCACACCACAACAGGCGTAGCTGCCGCACTGGTGTTGCCCGAACCGGGACCTTGAGCAAAGCCCGTGATGGTCAGCGGCGCGCCCGACGTGTTAATGATGTTGAACATGTTTCCGGCCGCACCGTTGCCGCCCGCCAGCGAAGTTGTGGCAGAATCGGCGGAATTGAGGTACTGCACGAAGTAGCTCGTCGGGCCGTTGGCCGAAACGGTCAGCGAATCACCCGTTCCGAGAAGCGTCGTGTCGGTCGCCGAGCCAAACCATCCGTAGGTGGTTCCTGGAACGTTGATCGCATAGAGCGTCACAGAATCCTGACCGGCACAAATACTGTCAACTAAGCCGGTAACCAGAGGCTCGTAGGGCGTAAAGTCCGCGGTAGCCGTCAACGTGTCGTTGTTCGTGCGGCCGTCGTTCGCTAGGCTGGTGTAGCCGGTGAAGCCGAAGGTTCCGCCCGTGTACGTGTTGATACTGCCTACCACCAACGTGTCAGTGGCGCCCGGAGCCAGACTGCCTGTATAGTTGGCGGTCAAGTTCTGGATTCCGCCCGAAGCATCGGTCACTACCACCGTGGCGGGCATCGCGGTAATTGCGCCAATGCCGAAGTTTTCAAACACCACAGAAACCGTCGTGGTCGAGTCGCCACAGCCACCGCCCGCACCGATGATTCCAGCAATTTTGGCGTCGTCGTTCACCGGCGTGTACTCGTCCGCTCCGATGTCTGGAGTGGTGGCCGAGCGAACGTCACCGTCAATGTCCGTAGTTACGTCGGCAATGGGCGTTCCGAGGTTGTTGGGGCCCGTATTGAGCACGTGCAGATCGTCGGCAGCCAAGAAGGTGACGGCGTTCGTCGACGAATTCGCGTTCAAGGTCGGGTTCGCGGTCTGCCATGCAGCCAATGTGGCTCGGTTGGCACCGTAGAACGCAAGATTGGTTCCGCCGGTGTTGTAGACGTTGTAGTCCATCGTCACAGAGTCCATCGTGGTTCCCGTGAAGTAGAAGGCAAAGGTTCCGCCCTGGAAGATGTTGTTGCGAATGTCCAGCACCTTAGACACGTTCACGCCCGTCGAGGTCAGGAAGTACGCTCCATAGCTGGACCCCTTAAACGTGTTATGGTACACGTTGAGGTGCCGCACGTACGGGAAGTACGCGCCGTAGCTGTTCGATGCAGCGCACATGTTGTTTGCCACTACCGAAGGATTCGACGGTTTGTAGTCGCGGTTGAGGTAGCCAAGGGCAATGCCGTAACTCTGACCGTAGTTGGCGTTTCGCTGAATGTCTGCCTCGTTGACGTAGTAACCGTAGATTCCGATATTAAATGAATTTCGGTAGTCGCGTAGGTCGTTGTCGTGCACCACCAACTTATCCATATAATAGAAGTAGGATCCGTAGTAGTGCTGCTTGCGGAACGTGTTGCCCGTCACCACAATGTCTTCGCAATGCACCGTGGCACTAACCCCGTTAAACCGCACGCCGTAGTACCCACCTTTAATCAGGTTGTTGGTAATTGTGATGTGGTTAGCGTTGTTGCCGTAACCTGACACAGTCGTCGGCGAAGAAGTTGATGCAATTGCAGCATACAGTGCAGAAGTTGATGTAGTATCGGCCAAAATGCTGTTACCCTGGATGGTGACGTATTCGGCGTTATCGCGCAGAATGATTCCGCTTGCCAAAGTCGCCTGAACCGTCAGGTTTTGAATCGTCACATACTTTGAACCGTTCAGGGTCACTGTACCCTGCTGCCCTACTACACCTTGCAGCACAGATCCACCCGTGGGCGCACCTTGGAAGGTCACGGTATTGGTCGCGCTTGCACCCGGAATCTGGCCTAAGCTGAGGCCTCCGGCATGGGAATATCCAGCAAGAGTAAGGGTTACTGGGCCAGAAACGCCGCACGTCGCTAAACTAGTGACAGCATCAGCCAAGCTCGCGAAGTTGTTTGCTCCAGTACCATTGGAATCCACGGTGTAGGCTCCGTTCAGTGAACTCAAGCAGGGCGTTGTCAAATTGAAGGGCCCGACCCAACTACCAGTGCCCGCGGCGCAGGGAAGCTGAATGTAGACTTGGTAGTTCGCGCCGGGCTGAAGTCCGGTCACGGTATACGGATTCGTGGTTGCGGTCGCTTGGTTTGCTCCCGATGAACCCGACCCAACAATGAATCCGGTGGGACCCCAGGTCACTTGACCTCCCGTGGGTCCGTTGGTTCCGTTCACCGTCCAACTTAATGTGGCGGAATTCGATGTGGCAGTCACCGTAACGTCCGGAACCAAGCACGGCGACGGCGTCGACACGAGGGCCACATTATCTACATGGACATCGTAGGCCGTTGCGCCCGGTTGGGCTGCACTTGAGGTCAAACTCTCCACATAGAAGCCCACTTTAACAAGTCCAGTGTAGGTACTCAAGTTGACCGCGTAGCGCCCACCGGTGGGACTCACTCCTGAATTTCGGTGGAACTTCTTGAGGACCTGACTGCGGTTCCAGGTGGTTCCGTTGTCAGTCGAAATGATGACCATGACGGTGTCGTCGAGCCCCATAGCCCCAGCCGTGGTTCCACCCGCCGCCGTGATGCCCATATCCCACTCGAGGTACGTCGTGTGCGCCACGTCGCCCAAGTCCATGGTCGGAGTCAGCGTCCAGCCTTGGGTGGTCGTAGACGTCAAGGGTACCGCGTTGCTGATGGCTCCCGTGGTTCCGGAGTTCAAGAAGCCGACTTCGGCCCAAGCCGAGGACGTGGACGACGGAACGGTGGGGTTGCCCGCCGGACCGTTCAGTTCAGACCAGAGCACCGGCGTCGGGGCAGCCGCCTGAGGATTGTAGCCATTGGTAAACGGCTCCAACCAGCCCACCTGCACTGGCGTCACAAAGCTATAGGGGCCGACCCAGACCGAAGTTTGGCCTGATCCGCAGTTGCCCGAGAGGTAGAGGTCGTATTCGGTGTAGCTTGAAAGCCCCGTAATCGCGTAGGTGGTCGTAGTCACGTTTTGACCTTGACCAGTACCTGGAGTAAAGCCCTTGGGACCCCACTGGAGATCGACACTAGCCGACAAGCTGCTAAACGTCACTTGAGCAGAGGTCGCTCGAACGTTAGAAACCGTCACCCCAAATGGCGCAGGACACCCGCTCGGCGTGAATTCTACGGCACCAATGTCGGGGCTTGTGCTGTCGCGCGGAGCCCCATTGACGTCCACCGGTACGGCGGCAAAAAGTGCCTCCCCCGCATTGTTGTACGCAAATGCTCCGGGCGTCAAATCGCCAGCAGAAGCATTGACAAACAGTGGATCTGAATTCAAGCTATTTGAATCTAAGCCGGTGGCCGCTGTCCAACCAGCAAAGTTGGTAAACCGCACTGTGGCCGAGCGGCCCGCTACGAAGTTGTTGCTCCCCCCGGGATTACTGAGGTAGACTCCGTTGTGGTCGCTCGAAATCAACGCAGTGGTTGAGCTGTTGTACAGTCCATACTTGGCCCCAGTACCCGCGCTCGCAATCGAAATCAAATTGTTCTTCACGTTGACGCGGTTCATCGCGCCGGACACAAACACGCCATAAACCGTACCCGTGGTTGTCGCCGTGGACGTATTGAAATCCATGGTATTGTGGTAGACATCCAACGTGTCGCTCGACAAGAGGTACATTCCGTACAGGGTGGACGTACCGTTGTTTACGTTGTAAATCGTGTTGTTCGCAATCAAAGCTGGCTTGGCGGCGGAACCCGTAAACGTACTAGTGTAGACGAGGTAGGCGGTAAAGTTGGTCACGCCCGGACTTCCACCTAAGTCGTGGATCCGGTTGCGCGAGAACTCAAAACCGGGGTTCCGTCCGTAGTTGTATGCGCCGTAGCACGTGCTGACCGATGAACGGGTTGCGCGGTTAAAATCGTTGTTCGTGATTTTTAGGTCGTCCTGACCGTAGGCATAAATTCCGTACAGTCGAAAATCAGCAATCGTCGAGTTCTGTACCCGATTGTTTACCGGGCGACCTGCTCCCATCGTCAATCCACTGCCACCCAGGGTGATTCCGTAGTAACCGCCAATGATTTGGCAGCTGTCGATCAGGAGGTGAGATGCTGTGTTGGCCTGAGTTCCTGTTGAACTTGTGGGCGATGTGGCAAGCGCAACCCCTACAAAAGCGGTGCTTGTAGATGTTTCGCTAGTCTTGATGACGCAACGCTTAAACGTATTGTGGTCAGCATTACCGTTCAGACGAACCGCCCAACCAGCCGTGGTACCGGCTGCCTCAATGGTTAAGTCCTCAAAACGCAAGTAGTCTGCACCGTTGAGGTAGAGCGTATGGCGCTCATTGGTGTTGGTCGTGGCAAAGGTCAGAGTATTGAAGTTGCCCTTCACCGTAATGGTATTGGTTGCAGACATACCTGGAATCTCGTTGATCTCTAGCTGCTCGTTGTACGGACCTGAGTTAGGAAGCACTTGGAAGACAACCGGTCCAGCAACCCCGCATGAAGCTGCGGCGAAGGCCGCGGTGAAGTTGGCGTAGGTTCCGCCCGCACCGATCGTGTACGTGCCGCCGGCCAAGTTGGGCAATGTGGTCACAAAGACCGGTGCAGAATAGGCCACACTGCTAGATGGTCCACAGGTAACCTCACAACGGTAGTAGGTATCAACGGTCTGTGATACGGTGGCCAAGCCTGTGGTGGCTCCGGCAATGTTGGTCCACGGTCCTGTAGCTGTGGTGGACGACTGCCATTGGTAGCTAAGTCCCGAGGCAACTACAGCACCAGTAAGGCTCAAGTCAAAGTTTTGAAGCGGGCACACCGCCGTAGAGGACGCAGAAGTTGTACCGGCGTTCGGAGTTCCGGTACAGGGTGCCTGCGGAATGTAGGTCAATGAGCCCACAAAGTAGCGCGGAGTAATGGTGGGGTTTGGAAACGATCCTCCGCGACCCGACGAACAGTCTATCGTCAAGGTTCCGTCAGTATGCACATTGGTGGTGCCCGTAGCACCGGTCATATAGCGCGTGCCCCCCAAGGTTCCCGCACCGTTGACCACAAAGGTGTAGGGTGTGTTTGCATTGAGTGCAATCATCGACGACCCAAATGAAATGGGCGACGGAGTGGTGGAAGTGTTTCCGCTACTCGTGGCCGTGCCCGAAACCCCAAGTGTCCAACCTGTGGCGGCACTCACAGTTCCGGTATTGCCCGTAATGACCCCTTGTTTGTACCAAACCTCAGCCGGACCCGTGGTACCTGCCGCAGCTGAAAAGACAGAGGCGGCACCAGTGATGAACACCGGACCTGTTGCAGTCACCTGAAAAACGGTGGCTCCTCCGCCCCCGTTGTTGGCAGTATTGGGAGGCATCGTACTAACTGTAGATTGGGCGTTAGCTGAAGCAGCGAGGAGTACGCCAAGAATCCATGTATAAACGTGTTTCATGCGGAAAATTCAAAAATGAGCCTTCAATTTACCAACTCTTTAAAGAAAATGAAATTTTATCGGGTATAAAATATATTAATACCCAAAAAAGAAGCCGCCCGGTTTCCCGGGCGGCCTCACTCTTTTGAAGGTCAAAAGGTCGCTTAGCGCACTACGACGCGGAGCACCGCCTGGCCCTCTGCCCCGCTCAAGCGAACCATGTAGATGCCTTTGGCGTAGTTGCTCAAGTCAAGGTTGACGTCGAGCGTCGCGCTTCGCTTGTCGACCGAGGTAGCCGAAACAACCTGGCCCATCAAGTTCAGCACCTCGAGTTGGCCTTCAAAGGCCGCGCTACCCGCAATGCGCACCGTGAACTGGCCGCTGTTGGGGTTCGGGAAGGCCGCCAAGGTTTGACCCAGGGCATTCTCGTCGAGGCCGATGTGCGACGTCACTGTGAAGGTGGTCGTGTCGGCCGTGTTGCATGTTGAGTCTGTCACCACAAGGGTTACGGTGAACACACCCGGACCTCCGTACATGTGGGCCGTCGTGTCACCGCTGCCTGAAGTTCCGTCGCCAAACGTCCAAGAGAAGCTGGTTCCCGTAGAGTTATTGGCGTAGAATTCGAAGTTACCCGTTGCTGGATTGATCTCGGTGAAGGTAGCCACCGCGTTCGCAGCCGTAGAGTCAACCTGAACCGTTACCGGCAGACGAAGGCTTGAACAAGCTTGAGCTTCAGCAATAAGCTTGAAGTTCGGACGGTTGTTCGCATGGGTAGCACCCACGGTACCCGGGGTACATCCGCTGGCAGCACCGGCGTCGGCATAGCCGTCAATGGTACCCTTGCGGGTTAGCGTCTCGTAACGAACCGTGGAGTTGCTCGTGTACGACGTGTTATTGAAGCACACCTCTACACAGAAGTCACTAACACCATCCCATAGGACAGGCGTGCTAAAGCTGTGCAGATTCCATCCAGCTACAGTATTGTACGTCGCCGTATTAAATACCGTGGTGAAGCCCGTGTTATCAATGTAGCCTGTCGTCGGAATCGTCGGGATGTTGCCCGCCTTCACCGTGAAGTCGTTCATGCCCTGAGCCGCTGCAGACACAACGTCAAAGGCGATACCGCTGATCAGCGAAGGATTTGCTCCACCCAAAGCCGTTTGGAGTTCGTCGGCGTAGATGATGTACTGAGCGCGTCCGTCGTGGTAGAAGGTCTTGTACGGCGTGATGTTGGTTCCCGTCGTCGTCAAGATGCCCGCGTTCTGTACAATCGTATCCAGCGAAGACTGGTAACCGAGGTAGTACGTTGCGCTCGGGTCTACTGCAACCGTCAGGCTGTCGCCGTCGGCAATGGCTACCGTGTCGGTCGCTGTTGCGTACCACGCGTAGCGAACACCCGGAATCGCATTAGCCACCAGGGTGGTCGAGTCCGCATTGAAGCATACCGGCGTTTGAGCAACTGTCGCCGGAATTACCGAAGTGGTGTTGCGAATTCCGCCGTTCAGCGAGTCGTTCGAAGCCACTTGGTCGTTGGCGTAGGTTACCCAGCCCTGTACCGCGAAGGCTCCGCCTCCGTAGGTATTGAATGGACCGACTTGTACCGTGTCGTTGCTGAAGCTCGGAAGCGTAATGCCAGTTATGGCCGTTTGCTGGGTTGTCGTTCCGTTCGGGCCGTTGAGCTCCACCGTCGCCGTGTAGGCCGTAGCCGCCACGTTACCGCGGTTCTTGACCACTACCGTGGCGTAGGCATTGGAGTCACCACAACCTGCGATGCCTTGAATCATTTCGAGCGACATGTCATAGTCGATCGGCGTGTATTCGTCGGCACCGACGTCCGGAGTCGTCGTGGAACGAACATCACCGTCGATGTCGGTGGTGATTCCCGCAATTGGTGTACCGAGGTTGTTTGGACCACCATTGACTACGTGCAGATCGCTGTTGCCGGCAAAGACTACCGTATTCGTCGATGAGTTTGCATTCAAGGTCGGGTTTGCAGTTTGCCATGCCGCAAGGCTAGCTTGTGCTGCGCCGTAGTACACGAAGGTGCTACCTCCATTGTTGTAGACGTTGTAGTCCATCGTTACAGAGTCCATCGTAGTTCCACTGAAGTACAACGCGTAGGTTCCGCCCTGGAAGATGTTGTTACGCATGTCAAGAACTTTGGCCTGGCTGGTCGTAGTCGACGTCAGCATGTAGATACCATAGCTCGAGCCCTTGAAGGAGTTGTTGTACATGTTCATGTAGCGTGGGTACGGCAGGTAGCCTCCGTAGCTGTTTGTTCCGATGAACATGTTGTTGGCAATGATGGAGTTCACCGCGGGTTTGTAATCTCGGTTTAAGTAACCAAGCAAAAGACCATAGTAGTATGACTCCGCGATGTTGCGCTGAACCTCTGCCTCGTTCACGTAGTACACATAAATCGAGTAGTTAAACGTATTTCGGAAGTTGTTGATGACGTTATCGTTGATCACGAGATCATCCATGTAGTAGGCGTAGTAGCCATAGTAGTACGCCTTAGCTACAGTATTACCTGTGAACACGATATCCGTTCCGTGAACTGTGGTGCTCGTACCATTAAAGCGCACACCGTAGTACCCCCCCTTAATGACGTTGTCGGTCACGGTAATGTGATTGGCGTTGTTGCCGTACGAGGAAACTGAAGTCAAGCTCGAAGTCGAAGCAATACCAGCAATCGTTGATGTGGTCGCCACCGTATCTGCAAGAATCGTGTTGTTGTGGATCGTGATGTACTCAGCTCCTCCAGTCAAAATAACACCCGACATAGCAGGGCCATTAACGGTGAGGTTTTGGATAGTGACATGCTGAGTTCCGTTGAACACCACGGCACCAAATTGGCCTACGGTTCCTTTGATTACAGATCCGCCTGCGGCCGCACCTTGGAAGGTCACTGTGTTGGTCGCGCTCGCACCTGGTATCAAGGCCAAGTTCAAGCCACCAGTGTGTTCATAGCCTGCTAGGGTAAGCGTTACCGGCCCAGAAACACCACAAACGCTCAACGCATTTACCGCGTCGCCAAGGGTATTGAAGTTGTTCGCACCTGTTCCGTTCGAGTCAACCGTGTAAGAACCACTCATTGAACTCACACATGGAGTACTGAAGGTGAACGGACCAACCCACTGACCAGCGGTAGCACCGCACGGTGTTTGGTAGTACACTTGATATCCTGTGCCCGGCGTCAATCCTGTGATGGTGTACGGATTGGTTGAAGCTGTGGCCTGGTTGGCACCTGACGCACCAGAACCAATGTTGAATCCGACAGGTCCCCAAGCGATCTGACCACCTGTTGCGGCTGGTGTCCACGAGACGGTGGCCGTCGTAGCCGTTGTGGCTAATGTCACATCAGGAACCAAGCAAGGCGATTGAGTTGCGACTAAGGCAACGTTGTCAACGTGCACATCATAAGACGTTGCAAACGGATGTGCCGCACTAGACGTCAAACTCTCAACGTAGAATCCAATCTTCACGAGTCCCGTGTACGTGCTCAAGTTCAGCGAGTAGCGACCACCGAAGGGGCTTACGCCGCTCATACGGTGGTACTTCTTTAGTGCCGAACTTCGGTTCCACGTAGCTCCATTGTCAGTTGAAATTACAACCATCACAGAGTCATCGAGGCCCATTACACCGGCTGCAGTTCCGCCATTGGTCACGCCCATATCCCACTCAAAGTAGGTAGTGTGCGCCACGTCGCCCAGGTCGATCGATGGAGTAACGGTCCAACCTTGAGTAGCTGAAGAAGCTACCGGTACGGCATTCTCGATGGCGCCCGTAGTGCCGTTGTTCAACCAGCCGCTCTCCATCCAAGCAGAGGTGTTAGTCGCAATAACGGTTGGGTTTGCTGCAGGACCATTGAGCTCTGACCAAAGCATTGGCTTCGGGGTCGTGGCCAATGGATCGTAACCCGCACTGAAGTTTTCAATCCATCCAACTTGAACCGGAGTCACAAAGCTGTAGGGTCCAACCCATACTGACGTCTGTCCCGCACCGCAGTTGCCTGCGAGGTAGAGGTCGTAGGCGGTGTACGAAGAGAGGCCGGTCAAGTTGTAGGTGGTCGTAGTAACCGTTTGACCTTGTCCGGTACCCGGAGTAAAGCCTTTAGGACCCCACTGAAGATCCACCGCCGTTGAAAGGCTGCTAAACGTTACCGTCGCAGAATTGGCGCGTACGTTCGTCACCGAGACCCCAAATGGAGCCGGGCAACCGCTCGGGGTGAATTCGACAGCGCCCACGTCCGGAGTGTTGGTATCTCGAGCAGCTCCGTTGATGTCTGTCGGAACTTGAGCAAACACCCCAGCTCCCGCGTTGTTGTAGGCCCAAGCACCCGGCGTGATGTCTCCCGTAGATACGTTTACAAACAGCGGATTCGAACCAAGACTGTTGGCATCTGCCCCTGTTGCAGTAGCCCAGTCGGCTACATTAGTAAAGCGGACGGTAGCAGAACGACCTGCAACAAAGTTCAAGGTTCCGCCAGGGTTATTGAGGTGGAACCCGTTGTTGTCTGAATTAATCAGAGCCGTAGTTGAGGCGTTGTAGAGACAGTACTTGGTACCAGTACCTGAAGAAGCAATACTAATCAAGTTGTTCTTGAAGTTCACGCTATTCAGGTTCCCTGAGAAGTAGGCCCCGTACACCGTACCCGTAGAGGTAGCTGTAGAGCTATTTAGGTCGAGTGTGTTGTGGTAGATGTCCGTCGTGTCATTTGAAAGCATGTACATCCCGTACACCGTGCCGGTTCCGTTATTGACGTTGTAGACTGCATTATTGGCAATAAGGACACGGTTCGACGCAGTGCCTGTCAAGCTGCTTCCGTAGATGAGGTAGCCCGTGTAGTTGGTCGTGCCGGCAGCGCCACCGAGGTCGTGAATACGGTTACCAACAAACTCAAAGCCCGGATTGCGCCCGTAGTTGTACATACCGTAGCAAGTGCTCACTGTGGCGCGTGAGATTCGATTGATGTCATTATTCTCAATCTTCAGATTGTTTTGACCGTATGCGTAAATACCATAGATGTAGTAGTTTGAGATCGTCGAGTTCTGAACAGTATTATCACTTGGACGTCCAGACGCCAAGTTCAAACCTGAACCGTTCAAACACAAACCGTAGTAACCTCCAAGGATCTGGCACGAATCAATCATTAGATTGGATGCGGTGCCCGTCTGTGTTCCGGTTGCCGCAGTTGCCGAGGTCGTCAATGTAAATGCTGCAAAGAGTGAACTCGTGGAGGTCTCGCTGGTCTTGATGATGCACCGCTTAAAGGTGTTGAAGTCCGCGTTGTTGTTCATGCGAACGCCCCAACCGTTGGCCGTTCCCGCTGCTTCGATGGTCAAATCTTCAAACGTAATGTAGTCGGCACCGTTCAAGAACAAGGTGTGATAACCCCCTGTTGAGGTGGCATTCGTCAGCGTATTGAAGTTGCCCTTTACCGTAATGGTGTTGGTCGCCGACATTCCTGGAATCTCGTTGATCGTCAACTGTTCGTTGTACGGACCTGAGTTGGGAAGCACCTGGAATACCACCGGGCCAGAAACGCCACATGAAGCAGCATTAAAAGCTGCAGTAAAGTTGGCGTACGTACCGCCGGAACCGATGGTGTAGGTTCCGCCGGCTAAGTTCGGAAGGGTAACTACTTGAAGCGGCGTAGAGTACGACACACTGCTCGAAGGCGTACACGTAACCTCACAACGATAGTAGGTATCAACGGTCTGTGAAACCGTGGTGGCACCGAGCGTGGCACCGGCAATATTGGTCCAAGGACCCGCAGCAGATGTTGAAGACTGCCACTGGTATGCTAATCCAGAAGCCACCGTAGCTCCGGTAAGGCTCAGATTGAAGTTTTGTAGCGGACAAACGGCAGTAGCGGATGCAGCCGTGGTTCCCGCGGTCGGAGTTCCGGTACAGGGTGCCTGCGGAATGTAGGTCAATGAGCCTACGAAGTAGCGCGGAGCATTGACCATCGATGATGGAATGGTGCCACCGCGGGCGTTGGAACAATCAATAGTTAAAGTTCCGTCGGTAAACGAGTTAGTCGCACCTACAGTTCCCGTCATGTAGCGCGTTCCGCCTAAGGCGCCAGCTCCATTCACGACAAACGTATAGGTGGTGCTGCCGTTGAGGGCAATCATGGTTGAACCAAATGAAATCGGCGCCATCGTGGTACTCGAGGTACTGGTTGCTGATCCCGTTAAGGCTAAGGTCCAACCTCCCGCCGCGCTAACGTTGCCCGAACCGGGGTAGTTGAGCGCTATCGTACCCTGTTTGTACCAAATCTCCACAGGGCCAGTGGCTGTTGAGGCAAAAACAGCAGATGCTCCAGTAATGAAGACCGGTGCTGTTGCCGTTACTTCAAACATCGTAGCACCACCACCGCCGTTGTTGGCAGTATTGGTTGTGGTACTTACGGTGGACTGAGCCCACGAGGCGACCACACTAAGCAGCCCAAGGGCCAGAGTATAGAGTTTTTTCATTGTTCGTTTAGGTTTCGACGAGGCGGCAATTTACTGCCGATCATTTAAATCGTGAAAGTCAGCATAAAGTATTTTTTATACGTTCCTTACAACTTTGATCGTAAAATATGTTTAAAAAGCACATTTTCAAATAATTAAATCCCAAATTAAAACAGATAATTGTTGAAAACTTCTTAGTGTAGCAAGTATTTGATTTGATGCATAGAAATTCAGGCAGAATACTTAACTTTGCCGCCCTCGGGAAGTAGCGCAGGTGGTAGCGCATCTGGTTTGGGACCAGAGGGTCGCAGGTTCGAATCCTGTCTTCCCGACGTTAAAAGGCGCCTTTTGGGCGCCTTTTTTTGTTGCTTTTAATCGGAAACCGTATCTTAAAGTGTGGATTCCCCAACGCTCAAGCAATGCGCCAAATGCAAATTAACTTATTGTATTACTGAATTTTACAAACAGAAATGCCATCGAGATCAGGTTATGGTGTACGGTAAGGCCTGCTTCAATCGAAAGGCACAAGAGCGCTGGGTCCGAAGAACGATTGACGTAATTCAAATACTTGGGGGCCACTGCAAGGATTGCCGTATTCCCTATTCCGAAACCCATTATTCCATTTTTGAATTGCACCACCGTGAACCACTTCTCAAACGTTTTAATTGGACCCAACTTCGCTTACTAAAGTGGGAAACCGTCTTAGATGAAATTGCGCTGTGCGAACTACTCTGCGCCAACTGCCATCGACTCAGGCATTGGAAAAATGAGCAGCCCCGGCAGGATTCAAACCTGCACTCGTCGCATTAGAAGTGCGATGCATTATTCAGTTATGCTACGGGGCCGTATGCTATGGCAGCGATCGCCAAAAGCGGAAGCAAAAGTACGACAAACCCAAGGTTTCGGCTACTTTTGACCCACCGTGCGCGCCATCTTCACACTCCTTGTTCTAAGCGGACCAATTCTTTGGGCCCAATCTGATTCCGCCCGTGCACCGAGGGCTTGGGGTCAGCCCGAGAAGGCGGCGATTGCGAGTACGCTTATTCCGGGTGCGGGCCAAATCCTTAATAAACAGATTTGGAAGGCTCCGATTGCGTGGGGCATCATGGCAGGTAGCGGGTACTACCTCTACCAAAACCAGAGCAGTTACAAGCGTTTAACCAATGCAATTGACCTAAGGCTCGACGGCAACCCCCTGACGGTGGATGAATTTGACGGGCAGTTCACGGTCAACCAGCTCTTTTCGCTTCAAAACGACTACCGGCGCCGTCGGGATTACGCAGTTCTTGGGGTCGGTGCGGGCTACCTCTTTCAGGTCTTGGACGCCTACGCCGCCGGTCACCTCGTGGATTTTGACGTTTCGCCCAACCTGAGCGGCCGCGTTCGCCCCGCCTTTGGCCCCAACGCTACCTTTGGCGCGAATTTGACGTTTGCATGGCACTAAAAATTGCCCTAGTGGGTTACGGAAAAATGGGTCAGGCTATTGAGGCCGAATCGGTTGCGCGCGGCCACGAAGTGGTGGCGCGCATACGTTCGACTGACGCCTGGAACCTCCAAGGTGCCGACGTCGCCATTGAATTCACCCAACCCGAATCGGCCGTCGCCAACCTAGAGCGCTTAGCGGCATTGGGCACGCCAGTGGTCTGTGGCACTACGGGGTGGTTCGCTGAGCTTCCAAGGGTCAACACTGCATTCGCCCAGGCGGGCAATAAACTGGT
>Ga0222714_10004108_pt1 | contig 14457 bp, 23 predicted proteins | sample C33_3DmetaG_FD_165048 | JGI IMG/M metagenome (GOLD analysis project Ga0222714, IMG submission 165048) | Estuarine water microbial communities from San Francisco Bay, California, United States - C33_3D | ecosystem: Environmental > Aquatic > Marine > Unclassified | place: USA: California... | reverse complement strand
AGGCACAGATGGCTTTTTTGGCCCATTGCAAATCAACGACCCAAATGTTCTTGGTAACGCGGTATTTAGCACAGACACACTTACGTTACCAGCATCTGCTTCAAGCGGCCTTGGGGTAAGAGATGCTTTGCAAGCGGCAAATTTAGCAAACACAATTTTTAACCCACCTAAACTTCCACAACAGGGTTTGTTGGGCGGGAGACAGCAATCCCAGTTTTCTTTACCCCAAGCGCAACCTACTGTTATAGGGCTGCTCCCACTTGCGGAGCGTTATCGTAGGTCTCTTATCTAGGATAGGCACATGGCAACATTACAAGACTTAATGGGTGGCGGCATCCCCGCTGGATTGCTAGACCCACAACAGCAACAGGCACTACAAGAGCGAGCAAAGTCTCAGGGTTTGCTAAACCTTGGGTTTGCTCTTTTGCAGTCCTCACAGGGTCAACCTGGGCAGGGCAAGCCTCGGTTAGGGCAGATTATCGGTCAAGCTGGCCCTGCGTTTGCACAAGGGTATAGGGGTGCGTTTGATGAAACCCTGCAAAACATTGTGCGCGGTCAGCAGATACAGGATATGCAGAAGAAGCGGGAGCAACAGGCTCGATCTGAGGCGGCTAGGCAACAGTTTGCAAATATGTTTGCGCCCACAACTCCACAGGCTGCGCTTGCGGCTCCTGGGCGTGTTGGGCCTACTGCGGCTAGGGCTGGAATGATAGGGCAGACACCTGCTTTAGATAGAAGCCAACTGTTGTCTGCGATACTAGATCCTAATATGCCCCCAGATGTTGTAGAAAGAGCAAAACTTGCATACGAGTCTACAGCACCAGCAAAAGAGCCTGAATACATTACTAGGCTAAGAACACTCCAAGAGGAGCCAGAGTTGGCTAAACTTGAAGAGAGAATAAAAGCTGCTGGCGCACCACAAACGACATTGAAGGTGTCAAACAAACTTGGTGAGGAATCTGGAACTGCTCTGTTAACAAATCTTGGCAAAACTAGGGAAGGTTTAACAGAGGCAGAAACCACGCTAACAACTGTTAGAAATATGCAGAGCTTATTAGACCAAGGGTTAAAAACTGGCTTGGGACGCGAAACAATTTTGGCATTTCAAAAGGCCGGTCAACTTGTTAACCCAGACTATAAGGTTAAAGACATTGCAACAGCAGAAGCGTTTATTGGTGCTGCAAACCAAATTATTCTTCCGCAGGTTAAACAACTTGGTGTTAATCCAACCGACAAAGATTTGGTGTTTATAGAAAAAGGCAGCCCAACATTATCAAATAGTGTTGATGGTAATAGGCTTATGCTTAAGGCTGTTGAACTTAAATTTCAACGACAAAAAGCATTGGCTCAATTTGCCGCTGATTGGCAGTCTCAAAATGCAGAGGCGTTGGTTGCTGGCCCAGTATCGGTTATTAGGGCTGAAGCGCAATACACAAAAGACTTGGATGCCTTTATGCGTAGTAGCCCGTTGTGGACAACTGAGGTTCAAGCACTCAGAAGTAGTTACTCTCAAATTACTAGCGGTGGCGCACCATCTATGCTTCAAGATTCGCCATTTGTCACACCTTCGGGGCCATACTAATGAACGGACTAACAGATCAGTTGTTGCAGTTGCGGGATGAACTGCAAGCCGCAAAAGATCAAAATAGGCTTTCTAATGAGGGTGCGGTTTTATTACGCAACCTACAAAGCGGTGTAGCAACAGAGAGCGTTGGATCTGCTTTACAGGGCTTGAGTCTTAACCTGTCTGATGAGGGCATAGGATGGTTGCGATCTATGTTCTCTAATGTACCAGAGCAAACTGCAAGTATGCTTGGTCAGCTTCCAGTCCCTATACAGGTTACTCCACAGCAAGCTGGTGCGGCTATAGAGAGACTTGGATTAGAAAGCTATAGACAAGAGTATCCTGGCCGAGCATTTGGCGCAGAGATAGGTGGTGCTATGGTTCCTGCCTTACTTTCTCGCGGAAGAACTGCGCCAGAATCGCTTGGCCTAGCCACATTAAAGGCTACTGGTGCTGGCGGTGTAAGCGGGTACGGAGCATCAGAAGGAGACCTTGGCACACAAGCTCGGGACGCGCTAACGGGTGCTGTTATGTCTGGTGTGGCTACTCCAGCTTTACAGGTTACTGGACGAGTAGCTAACAAAGCCTATAGAAGTGTTGTAGACGGTATGTTTGCCTCTCCTAATAGGATGGGTAAGGACGCGGCTAGAGACGCTATTAGGTCTGCTTTAGAGTCCGATGTAGGCTCTATAGATCAGGCTATAAACATTGTGCTTAACAAGGCTGGCAAGCCATACACGCTTGCTGACATTGGCCCAAATACTCGCGCTTACTTAGATGCCGCAAATGTGCTTCCTGGCCCTGGCAAGCAAGCCGCTAAAACATTTTTAGAGCAGCGTGACCGTGGCATTATGGCGAGGCTTACTTCTGACATTCAAGATGCCTTTGGTAGCCAAGCTCGATTTTTTGATGAGTTTAACGCTCTTAAAGAGGCAAGGGCTACTACTGGTAAAAGTATGTACCAGCGGGCATTAGCCAAGAAGATTCCCGTAAATAAAGAGTTAACTTCTCTGCTACAGCGACCGAGTTTGCAAGAGGCTTATAACAGAGGAATTTCTATCGCTCGTGAACGCGGGATGCCTGTTCCTAAAATTAGGATTGAGAACGGCAAGCTAATGACCGATGCTGGCGAGGTAACAGCAATTGACACAGAGTTTTTGCACCTCTTAAAGATGGGGCTGGATGACGCTGTGTTTACTGGCAAGTCTCCACAAAGCGGCATAGGTCGCACATTACTAAACGACATTAAAGATACTCGCGCACAGTTTCTTGGCTTTATAGACCGAAACAACAAGGCATATAAAGAGGCAAGAAACTACTGGGCTGGCGAAACCTCTGCTATGGACTCTATGCAGATGGGCAGAAATTTTCTCCGATTGGATGAAGATGAATTGGCTGCTGATCTTAGAAAAATGTCAGCGTCCGAAAAAGAAGCCTTCCGTCTTGGAGCCATGCAGAATGTAATGGACAAGATGGGTGGCGCACAGATGGGCGAAACGGTTATGGGTGCGGTTGGAAACCCTGCCAGAGACATTATTAAGAATCCACGCAATGTTCGTTTGCTTAAACTTACATTTCCAGATACCTCTGGTGGCAAGACGCAGTTTGATAGGTTTATTAAGCGGCTAGAAGATGAAACTGAGATGCGGCTAACCTCTGCACAAGTCTTGCGTGGCTCACAAACCGCTGAACGACAACAAGCGGTAGGTGCTTTGCGAGAGAGGGCAGTTAAAGAGTTACCTGCTGACGCATCTCTGGCGGCTGTTATTACCAATGCTCTGCGTAGAGATTTGCGCGGTGTAGAGCAGCAACAGCTTGAGTCAACAGCAAATGAGGTTGTGCGTATATTGTTAGAGCGTGACCCAGGAAAGCTACAACAAATTGCTTCTCAATTGCAGGGCAATAATGTTGTGGATGTTTTTAGAAAACTTGCCCCAGAGCTTCTTCCTGCTATAGGTCGTGCGGCAATTGGCCCGTACTCAGTTAGCTCAATACTTGGTGGTCAAGCACCAGCAGTTCAACAGGGAATATCAGGACTTTTAGGAGAGTAACAAATGCCACGCACAAAGCTATCGGAATTTAGCAGCACCCCAGGAGACAACACAGATGTGGGCGGTATCAACATCGGGGAAGGGTGTCCTCCAAGCAACATAAATGACGCTATTAGACAAAATATGGCGTACCTAAAAGACTTTATAGACGGGTCTTCTGGTGACACGATTACGACTGCAAAGATTGTAGCTACAACCGCTACGATACTTTCGGGTCAAAGTGTAACGGGAACGGCTACGTTTAACTCTGCGGTTATAATGTCAGGTGAGTCTACGTTATCAGGTGGCTCACTTCTAAAGCGAGTAAAAGAAACCACTACGGTATCTGCGACTGCTGCGGCAAATACGATCAACTACGACTTCATCACGCAATCGGTTCTTTACTACACATCTGATGCAACAGGCAACTGGGTGTTAAATGTGCGTGGAGATTCTGGTACGACTCTTAATTCCGTTATGTCCACAGGCCAGTCTGCGACTGTAGCGTTCCTAGCTACGCAGGGGGCTACAGCGTACTACCAAACGGCTTTACAGGTAGACGGTAGTGCGGTCACTCCTAAGTACCAAGGTGGATCTGCGCCTACGGAGGGTAATGCTTCTAGTGTAGATGCGTATGTATTTACAATCATAAAAACTGCGGACGCGACATTTACTGCGTTGGGTTCCCAAACACAATTCGCTTAAGAGACTGCCATGCCACCACTTTTATCATCTATCGCTGCTGCTACTGCTAGAGCTTATGGTTTTGCGGCGGCATCGTTTCCTACTGAAACAACCGTAGAGTACCTCGTCATCGCTGGTGGGGGTGCTGGTGGCGGCAATTGGCGTGCGGGGGGTGGTGGTGGTGGTGGTTATCGCACAAACTACACCTCTGCGGCTCCTGTTTCTACGCCCAAACAATCAGGTGGTGGTGCTTCTCCAGAATCTGCGTTTACTGCAACATTTGGAACCGCTTATACAGTAACGGTAGGTGCTGGCGGGACTGGCATAGTCCCGGTGGCTGGAGTAGCGAAAGGTTCAAACGGGTCTAATTCTGTGTTTAGCACTATCACCTCTACTGGTGGTGGAGCGGGAGGTGGGGAGTATACGGGTGGTTCTGCAGCCAATCCCAACTCAAGCGGAAGCCCCGGAGGATCAGGTGGGGGTGGGTCAGGAAATGAAACTCCTACAGGCGCACCAGGTGGTAGTGGAACAGCAAATCAGGGCTTTGCTGGCGGTGCTGGTGCACCAACCTCCCCACAAGGTCAATGCGGGGGCGGCGGCGGCGGTGCTGGTCAAGCAGGATTTGCTGGTGGCCCTAGTTCACCAGGGACTAATGGGGACGGTGGTGAAGGTGTTTTTTCAGATATTACTGGGTCAGCAGTTCAAAGAGGTGGCGGTGGTGGTGGTGGAAACTATGGTACCGGAAATGTAACTGTCGGCGGTGCAGGAGGTGGTGGCGCAGGAGGTTCTGGTAGTTCTCCCTATGCAAGTGGTGTTCCGGCAGAGGCACTCAAAGGTGGTGGCGGTGGTGGCGCATCTGGTGATAACACGGTAAACCAAGGCGGCAACGGCGGCTCAGGAGTCGTTATCCTCCGAGTACCCAATACTGCTGCGGCGGTATTCTCTAGTGGTGTAGCTACTCGTTCTTACTCTGTTTCGGGTTACAACATTTACGAAGTGCAAGCCACAACAACAACCGGGGAAACGGTCACTTTCTACCCCAATGCTTTCCTTGCTGAGTACCTTGTGGTTGCGGGAGGAGGTGGAGGTGGTGCACAACACGGAGGTGGTGGCGGTGCTGGAGGTTATCAAGCGTCTGCCAACACCGCTTCTCTTGCGCTAAGTCTTGGTCAAGCCTATCCAATTATTGTTGGAGGAGGTGGGGCTGGCGCATTCGGCCCTAACAGCGCAATACCAAATGGAAGTAACGGTAGTAATTCTCAATTCTCATCAATCCTTGCAACTGGCGGCGGCGGTGGCTCTTCATATAGAAATGGTGCAGGAGGCACTACCATTAATGGCAGCCCCGGTGGATCAGGTGGCGGCGGGGGGAGCGTTACTTCTTCATTGGCAGCCGTAGGGGGTAGTGGTAATAGCCCATTCAGGTCGCCGTCTCAAGGTAATACTGGCGGCTCTGGCAGACTTGGAGACAGTCCAAACCTAGGTGGCGGCGGCGGCGGTGCTGGAGGAGTAGGTGGTAATGCTGTTGCGCCAACCGCAGGAGCGGGAGGTTCTGGAGTATCTAACTCTATTACGGGATCACCAACGAATTACGCTGGTGGTGGCGGCGGCGGTGCAATAACTGGTGGCAGTTCCGGTGGCGCAGGAGGTTCTGGTGGCGGTGGTGCTGGAAGCCCAGCAGGGACCGGAGGCAATGGAACCGACAATCTTGGTGGCGGTGGTGGCGGTTCGGGATCGTTTTTGAATCCTGGCGGCAACGGCGGTTCTGGCGTAGTCGTTATCAAAATCCCTGACACCCGTACTGCAAGTTTCTCTGGTGGTGTTACATCAACCCTTTCAACCGCAGTCGCTGGCTATAACATTTACTCAGTTACGGCTACTTCAACAACCTCAGAAACGGTCACATTCTCATGAACAACACAGCAGAAGTAATCCCTATGCACAGTTCTCCTGAAGAACGGCAGACACCTAACCCTGCTTGGGCTTTCAACCTCGACCCCGTTCACTCGTGGGCATATTGGGATAAAGCCTTTACCAAGGAGGAGTGTGAGCGCATTATCGAGATCGGTAACGACAGGACTGCGAAAGAAGCCAAGACCCGTGGCGAAGACGCACAGAAAGTCAGGAAGTCTGAGATCGCATGGCTCTACCCTTCTGATGACTTGGACTGGTGCTATCGCCGCATGACGGACATTATTATGGACTTGAACAACAGGTTCTTTCAGTTCGACATCTTTGGTGCTACCGAGGGATTCCAGTTCACCAAATACACAGCCCCCGGTGGAAAGTATGGTCGGCACATTGACTCAGCACCCGGCACTCTGATCCGCAAACTGTCTTTTACCGTTCAGCTTTCAGAGCCTGAAACCTACAAGGGCGGTGACCTGTGTTTGTATCTGGGTGACAAGGCAGAAGTGATGAAGAGAGAACAGGGCTTTGTTGCTCTTTTCCCATCGTATGTATTGCATGAGGTTAAGCCTGTTACGCAGGGAACCCGTTATTCACTCGTCAGTTGGATTACTGGCAAACCATTTAAGTAAGGAGATTTACCTTGGCACACTTCGCTCGTATTAAAAATGGACTCGTTGACTTTGTGACTGTCGGTCGTGATGACGATGAGAGCAGGGAAGATGAACTTGCCCATGACGGCTGGATCTACAAGCGCACGAGCTACAACACCCGTGGCGGTGTTCACTATGGTGCTGATGGTCAGCCCTCTGCGGATCAGTCCAAAGCCTTCCGCAAGAACTACGCTGGCTTGGGTTACACCTTTGATTCCGAGCGTGATGCTTTTATACCCCCAAAACCTTTTAACTCATGGGTCTTGAATGAGACCACCTGTTTATGGGATGCTCCTATTGAGATGCCAGCAGATGCGGGTACTGGCGAACCCCCCAAGCGTTATCAATGGGATGAAGACACAGTTAACTGGATAGAGGCTGTCTAATGGAAGACGTTGAGCGTATAGCCAGATTGGAGGCTCAGCATCAAGAACTGATGCGCCTCCTACAAGAAACCCGCGCTGACATAAAAGATATGCGCGAGGATATGCATGAGGTTAGAACCGCGCTTACCAAATGGAAGGGTATGGCTGCGGGCATTGCTCTGAGCGTAACTTGCTTCTGGGCCGTTATTCTTGCTATCTGGGGATTTGTCACAGGTGGGAAGTGATTGCGGAAATAGCCGCTGCAAACGCGGCCTTCCAAGTCATCAAGTCTGCAATCAAGAATTCAGGAGAGATTGCTTCTGCGGGTAAGGCTGTCATCGACTACTTCTCTGCGACAAGTAAGATCGAAGAAGAAGTCAAAAAAACGCCAGAGAGAAAACGCTCCGACCTGGAGGAATTTCTTGCCCTTGAGCAGCTTAGAAAACAAGAACAAGAACTAAAAGAGCTTCTCATCTACCAGGGTCGTCCTGGGATGTGGGATGACTTCCAAGCCTTCAGGGTAAAAGCCAGACAACAGCGAGAAGCAGAGGAACGCGAGGTTCTGCGGAAACAACTTGCAGAGAAGGCCCGCAAAAAGAAACTCCTAGAAAACATTATGCTGACCCTGTGGATGATCGTCCTGGTGGTTACGCTTCTTGGTATTGCGGGGCTTGCCCTTTATCTATTTTTGGAGACCAGATGATCCCACTTGCTGCTATTTTAGATGTTGGCTCTAAGCTAATAGACAAGCTGATCCCAGACCCAGAGGCCAAGGCTCGCGCACAGGTTCAGCTTTTAGAGATGCAACAAAGGGGTGAGCTTGCCCAGTTGCAAGCAGACAGCAACGAGCAAGACAACCTTACTAAACGAGCAGAGGCAGATATGGCCTCTGATTCTTGGCTGAGTAAGAACATCCGTCCTATGACCCTCATCTTTATTCTGATGGCTTATACAGTTTTTGGCCTTATGTCTGCGTGGGAGATCGAGGTTAACCAGGCGTATGTCGAGCTTCTAGGCCAATGGGGGATGCTTATTATGAGTTTTTATTTTGGTGGGCGAACGCTTGAAAAGATCCTTGCCATGAAAGAAAAGAAATGAACTGGTCAGACTATCCCAATTTTTCCGCAAAAGAGTTTGACTGCCAATGTGGTTGCGGGCAGAACGAGATGAAACCTGAGTTCATGGCAAAGCTACAGAAGCTGCGGGAAACCTATGGCGCACCTATGAAAGTCACTTCTGGCTACCGTTGCCCCCAACACCCTATAGAGGCTAAGAAGGCGGCTCCAGGCGCACACGCCTCTGGTTTAGCGTGTGACATAGGGGTACAAGGTGCAGAGGCTCACAGGCTCCTAGCACTCGCGCTAGAGGCTGGATTCACGGGTATTGGGGTTCAGCAAAAAGGTTTAGGCAGATTTCTGCATTTAGATACAAGGCCAGAAAAAGCCTTGTGGAGCTATTAGAATCGCAGCACTTACAGTCTAAACTGTTAGTTGTTTTTTTGCAACATTCTTGAGCGCAATCTTTCTACTTCTTCTTGCGTCATCTTTTCCGACACCCACCTACCGTACCTATTTGGCCCCATGCCCTTGGCAAGCATCTCATCGTCTGAGAGGCATCTGCGGTCTGTAAACGGGCCTACTCTGTGCTTATCAAACGCTGCTGTAGAGTTAAACACGGTAAAGCAAGTGGGGCATTGGTTGACATCCCCCCTAAAGGAGGGTTGCCCAGGCTTGCCAAGTATCTTGGTCTTTACCATGCTGGAATATCATCATCGAGTTGGTCGAAAGACGTAGCTTTCTGTGGAACTGGCGCACTATTAGGCGCATCTTTCTGTGTCACAGACAGGCTAAAGTATTTCTTGCCCTCCATTTTCCCCCCAGGCTTGCCTTCCTTCACCCAGGCACTCAGCCAGTAATCCACACCCCCTACATTTATGCTGCCCTTAAAATCAGGGTGTTTCTCTGTCTCTTTTTTGTCGTTGCGGGCAAGCATTCCCGAATTGGTGTTGTCGTAACTCATAGCATCTCCACTTTCGTTAGTTGGTCAAACATCTCTTCTACCTCCTGCAAAAACTTAACTGCCTCTGCTTCTACTTCCGCAATCTCCTCCGCAGTAGGCGTATACCGCCTCACAAACAACCTTTGCGGCTCTGGCATCCTTGGGTCATAGGCTACAAAGTCAACCCAAGGGCGACCCGTACACGCGGCTTGTAGGGCCATCTGCGGCTTGTGATCCTCTGGAACGACACCCGCAAGAATCCAGCTTAGAAAAGTGCTGCTCGTAGGGCATTTGATTTCTATCAGGCCATCGTCCACCAGTCCATCAGGGCTAGCCCCGCAGAACTCAATTTTGGGGTGGTCTACAAAACCCACATCCTTTATAAGCCGACCTGTGCGTTGCTCGTACTGTTCCTTGGCCTCGGGTTCCTTTTCTATTCCCCATTGCATCGCGGCATTTACAAACTTGTCTACGATGTCGCCTGTTAAGCGTTCGCATAGAATCTCAATCTTCAGACCCTTGCGCTCCGCAGAATCGCCCCCACCTTTTAGGTACTTTATAGCGTTCTTCATGCGGCTAGCGGTTAGTTTGCCTGTGCGGGCGTTAAACCACGCACCACTTCCTTGCAGCTTGTTTTCTTCTCTCATTCTTTCCTCCACGGTTGCGATGAAATGTTCGCAGTTTTGATTAGATAAGACATCGTATACAGATGCCCTAATGTAATTAAGCGATCCTCATTGCGCTCTGCAAACTGTTTGCAAATTTCAGATAAAGCGTCTTTTGCATACTCGCGCTCTTTCTTTGCAAGCAACTCAGCAAACTCGCGGAGCTTGTCTGTCTTGCGAATCTTTACTTGATTTGCAATACGCTCCATGTAGTGACTCATAGCATTTCTCCTAGTCGGTCATAGAATTCCTTGTGGACTTCTTCCAGCAAGGCGTGTTCCTTCTCCGTATAGTCTCCGTGTTTCATCTTATTGCGGAGCCAGTAAGCAAAGTCGTCCGCAGCACCTCGTAGCCTAGGAGCTTCTAGGTACATCTGGGCCTCGTCTGCTGTCTCACATTTTAACAGTATCTCAATCATTTTGTTTCATTCCCCAGATTTGGATACAAGTAGACTCTAATCTTGCGTCTATCGGGTTGAGCTTCAGAACATCCTTGGCCCCCGACTTGTACGCCTCGATAATCTGAGTCGTCTCCACCTTACCTGCGGCCTGTTGTTGGCGTTTCGCTTCCTCTTGCACATCCACGATACGGTTGTATCCAGCGGCAAGAAGAAGCCCCATTACAAACCCGATAAGCCAGTTCATAAAAACATCAACCCAAAAAACAAGAGCAGCAGAACAGCGACTGTGCCTAGTCCGTCAAGCGTGCGAGCTTGTGCTTCTTTGACTCGACCCACTTCACATACTCCATATCTAAAGCAGACATCGCCCACTCTTGCAGATGAAACGCCTCTTTTTGAATTTCCATGCATCTTGTGACTACCTCCTCAAGTTCTTTTGTTTCTAAAAGGGATGGTGCTGTTAAGTCTCTGAGATCCGCACAAAGAGCGGTGATCCGTACTACGTTTGCGCCGTGGTTTGACATACCTCTTCCTTTCGTTTGCTAAAAATAGATTGCATAACTTTGCGGTCTGATTCATTCATAGCACCCCAGACAACCTTAAGATCATCTAGTGAGCTACAAGCCATAACTGCTTTAGTCATCTTCTCTACCCTAGGATCAGGTTTGTTCTCCTGCTGGTAGATGGCGTTCTGTACTTCATCCGCACTCGCAATCTCAGAGCCTCCATATCCAGCAAAAGCTAGAGCGCGTCCTACTGCTGAAGACTCGCAGTTCTCTAGTGCGGAGGTCTGATTTATTTGGCTAGAGGAACGCTTCTCTTCTGCGTGGCCTGTAGCAATAGTGACGCTTGCAGAATCACAGATTTCTGCGCGGACTACTACGCGGTCGTCATCCATGTGAACAATGTCTGTGTGGATCTGCCAGTCTGGATGGTCTACGCGGAACTGCTTAATACGGTATGCGACTGTGAGGTACTCCTTACCGCGAATGTTGACTTTGCCTGTGTTACTCATCTTTTTCTCCTAAAGTAAATGGGACTTCTTGCTTGCTGAACAACTCAAGCCGCACCTCACCTTTTTCTGTGGTGACAACCAGAGTGGTGTAATAGTTATACGCATCGCGCTTGTGGTGAACTAGGGATAACCCTGTCACGTTGCTGAGTGTTATGTCCATTTGCTACACCTCCATGCCTTTGAAATAGAGTAATTCAGCGGTAAGTTGCTGGCTCGGTAAAACATGTACAGGCGAAAAAAGACCAAGAGCCTCTTTAATCTCCTGCTGCCTAAGTAAGTCTTGCTGGTGAGCTTGCCCAGAGCCATCGTCATAGTCCTCCATAGTTAAGCCGCCTGAACAAACTTGTCGCGGGTCGGCAAGAAAAGGCAGTTGTCGTATACGGTCGGAGCCTTACGATATTTTTTGAGAAATGCTCTAAGTTTGCGTATCTCTGATAAAGCCCATTTGCGGTCGTAATCTCCGTCAGGCTCACCAACTAAGGCGGTGTTGTTTATATGCCCAGGCTCAAAAAATAGGCTTAGAACATAGACAGCTTCAGCAATAACCTCATCGTCTGGAATGTCTTCAACTTTGAGCTTATCGTCTATTGCAATGTTGCCGAGATTGTATGAAAGCTCATCAATCTTTAGTGCCTCTTTGATAATTTGTCGTGTCATTTGTATTTCTCCTCGTTGTGTTTAACCACAACTTTATTTTCCTCCCTTGTGCATGAAATTTATATTAGGACAAACCCTTAGTTGTTTATATGCAACAGTTTAACAATCATGCATAAGTCTTTGTTTTGTAAACATATCGTGATAAGGTAACGACATGAGATTAGTCACGCGGTCAACCTGTGTGGCAGTTTACGAGCTGCTGATCCAGTTGCCCCCGATAAAAACATGGCGACTTCCTCCCTCTAAAGACATTCTTTTTGTCGTCAGGAATATGCCAGACATCTACGGGATGTTTGAGCCTGACCCGCACAAGATAACTCTCTCCTCTGCCAAACACGCGCACTTAGATACTTGTATCAGAACAATGGCTCACGAAATGATCCACCTCTACTTATACATCCGCAAAGACCCAAACTGGGATAAACACACCAAGACCTTCTTGGACTGCGCGGCAAAGGTCTCAAACACATTGGGTTTCGACCCCAAGGAGCTTTGAATGGCATCAGCAGCTTGTAGTGATGAAGAGTTCGTAAAACTATTTAGGGAGATCGGCTCACCTCAAGCGGTTTCAGAAGCACTCGGTGTTTCTATCCGCAATGTTTTTGCGAGAAGAAATCGTCTGGCACAGAAGCATGGGATAGAACTTCTGTCGTTCTCTAAACACACGCGGATCACAAACGTAACGCATGAGCAGAAAATTTACAGCGAACTTAAAGACGGAATTGTTGTGGTCTTCTCAGACGCTCACTACTGGCCTGGGCCTCCTACAGTCGCTCACCAGGCGTTGCTTGCGGTCGTAAGCAACCTGAAACCCGCAGTCGTAATCGCTAACGGTGACGTTTTTGACGGGGCTAGGGTATCCAGGCACGATCCTATTTACAAGCACGACACACCAAGCCCTAAAGAGGAGGTCGAGGCTTGCGTGGAGAGGATGACAGAAATAGAGGACGCCAGTAAGAACTCCACCTTTTTGTGGACGGTAGGCAACCACGATCAAAGGCTGTGGAGGTACATCCGCGTAAACGCCCCAGAAATCTCTGGTATGCCCTTCACAGACTTGTTTGAATACTTTGGACGCTGGAAGCCAACTTACGCCATAGATGTGAACGGGAACACCCTTATAAAACATCGCTGGCATAACGGTATCCACGCCACCTATAACAACGCTCTCAAGGGCGGGGTCAATGTTGTAACTGGTCATTTACATAGGCTGCAAATAAGTGCCTGGGGTGACTACACGGGACGTAGATACGGTGTGGATACAGGTACGCTTGCGGAGCCAGACGGACAACAGTTTATGTACCTAGAACACAATCCTGTGCCGTGGGCCTCTGGATTTGCGGTGCTTACCTTTAGGAATGGCGTACTCCTGCCCCCAGAGCTTGTGGAGGTGGTAAACAATGAGGCGTTCTTCAGGTCTTGCAAAATAGCTTAATTTCACGGGTTCGCTAAACGGTGAAAAAATAGGTTGTCAATTTTCTCCTTAAAAAAGGGGGGAATACGCGGGACTAAAGCCCCCTTTTTAGGCGAAGATCCCAAAATACAGGGGAAGATCCCAATATATCTAGGTTTGGGTTCTTCGATTCTTCGATTGAACTTTGTTGGATTTGTGGTATCTTATTAACTGCGCTGTGGAAGGCGCATAGCAGGTTAGAAGTCAGTCTCTTTTGGGCTGGTCTATCTGACCGTATCTAAACCCCCACACGGGTACTGACCTGCCGGAATTTCCACCGGATAGGCCAGCACCAAAGGAGATTGGCGTGACCATCTATTACTATCAGTTCAACATTGGCGACTACCGCAAGGACACGGTACATCTGTCGCTTTTAGAGCATGGCATCTACCGCCAGCTTATAGACACCTACTACACAAAAGAAGGCAAGCTGGAAGCGGACATGGATAACCTCATGCGGACGCATAGCATACGCAATGCGGACGAAGTGCGAGCGTTTGAAAATGTTATTAGGGACTTCTTTGTTGAGCAAGATGGGATGCTCACACATAGGGGTTGCGATAAGGTTATGGCAGGGATTTACGAGAAATCTGACAAGGCCAAGGCTAGTGCTAGAGCCAGATGGGATAAAGAAAATGCGAACGCAAAGCGACCGGAAAGCGAACGCAATGCGGACGGTATGCTATCCAATAACCATAAACCAATAACCAATAACCATAAACCAATAAAAAAACTAACTGCGCCTGAAGGCGTGTCTTTAGAGGTATGGGACTCTTTTCTTCAGCAAAGGCAAAAGACGCGGGCAGTAGTAACCGAGACGGTTATAAAGACAATCCAGAAGGAAGCTGACCTTGCGGGCTGGCCTTTAGAAAGGGCATTGGCTGAGATTGTGGCTCGCGGCTGGAGGGGGTTTAAGGCCGAGTGGGTTAAAGACAAACAGGAAGATAAACTGTTAACATTTGCGGAAAGGGATGAACAGTTAAAGAGGAAAAAGTGGGAAGAGATGACTGGCAGGAAGTGGCCTGAGCCTGGTCAACCCGCAGAAAGGTTGCTAACACTATGAAC
>Ga0222714_10004104_pt1 | contig 14468 bp, 17 predicted proteins | sample C33_3DmetaG_FD_165048 | JGI IMG/M metagenome (GOLD analysis project Ga0222714, IMG submission 165048) | Estuarine water microbial communities from San Francisco Bay, California, United States - C33_3D | ecosystem: Environmental > Aquatic > Marine > Unclassified | place: USA: California... | reverse complement strand
TGGCGGCACGCCCCGGGGTAAATCTGCGCAAATCACCTCAAAAACGGGTCCGTTTCAACAAATGACCCGGAAACGCCTCACAAACGCGGAGCTGGGCGCGGCGCTCGGCGTGTCCGGCCAGCGGGTCGGCGTCCTGATCCGCGAGGGCATGCCGGCCGACAGCGTCGAGGCCGCCCTGGCTTGGCGGGAGGCTAGGCGAGCGACGGCGCAGGCGCCCATCCCGTCCCGGCTCGACAGCCTGGACGACGGCACGCTCGCGTCGACCATCGCCCGCCACCGTCAGCTCGTGGCGACGGCGCAGGGAGTCTGGGAGTCCGCGATGGCCGGCGGAGATCCCAAGCAGGCGACCTACCAGACCGCGTACAACCAGTCTCTCAAGACCCTGATCAACCTCGAGGAGGAGCAGGAGCGGCGGGCGGTCAACGCCAAGGACTTCATCAAGCGGGAGGTGGCGGAGGCCACGATGCGCGAGCTGATGGCGGACGTCGTCTCGCGGCTCGACAAGCTGGCCCTCGAGGTCGCGGAGAAGGCTAACCCCGACAACCCGCCGCAGGCCGTCAAGGCGCTGGAGGCCTGGGTGCGCTCGACTCGCCAGCAGCTGACCGAGAGGGTCGACGGCGATGGCGAATGACGCGGCGCTGAGGGCGGTCGGGCTGGACGTGCTGCGCGTGTCCGACACCGGGGACGTCGTCACCTGGTGCGAGGACAACGTGCTCGCCATCCCCGACTCGCCGATGCCGGGGCCGTACCGCTCCGACCGCACGCCCTGGGTGGCGGAGGCGCTGCGGATCTGGGCCGACCCCGAGACGCGCCTGCTGACGGTGCTCGCGAGCATCCAGTCCGGCAAGACCTTGCTCGCCCGCCTAGCGACCTGCCACATCGCCGGCCGCGCACCAGGGCCGACCCTGATCCTGCAGGACACGGACCAAAACGCGCGGGACTTCAACCTGACCTCGCTTCGCCCGCTATGGGACAACTGCCCGCCGGTGAAGTCCAAGCTCGTGCCCGAGTTCGAGAGGTCGAGCACGATCCAGTTCCAGGACATGACCTGCTGGGTGCTCGGCGCCTGGAACGAGAAGAACCTGCAGAGGCGAGCCATCCGATACCTGATCGGAGACGAGATCTGGATGTGGCCGCGGGAGGCCTTGGCCGAGGCGTCGGCTCGAGTGACCGCCTTCGGCTGGATGGGGAAGAGGCTGTTCCTCTCGCAGGGCGGGACCGAGGGCGACGCGTGGGACGTGCTCCACCGCTCGACTGACCAGCGTGACTGGCATATGTCCTGCCCGAGCTGCGGGCACCTGCAGCCCTGGCTGTGGGAGTTCGTCCGCTTCCCCGAGGACGCCAAGACGACGAGCGGCTGGGACAAGGCCAAGGTCGCGGCCGGCACGACCTACGAATGCGCGAGGTGCGCGGCCCGCCTGCCCGACACGTCCGGCACGAGGGCAATCGCCAACGACCCCAAGCGCGGGGCGACCTTCATCGCCACGGCGCCGGCGACCAAGGCCGGGCACGTCGGCGTGCATTGGAACTCCCTCGCGTCGATGAGCTGGGGCGAGCTGGGCGTCATGATGCTCGAGGCCAAGGAGTCTAGCGATACCTACGGCTTCGACGACCAGCGTCGCATATTCAAGCAGAAGCGGCTTGCCCTTCCCTGGGCTGAGCAGGGCGGCTCGATGCTGACGGACGTCAAGGCGAGCGACTACAAGCTGGGCGAGGAGTGGGCGGGCGAGGCGTGGGTCGGCGCGGTCAACGGCCGTCCCAAGGTGCACGAGTCCAAGCCCGAGGGGGACGCCTCCGCGATCCCGCTCCGCACGATGGGCGTCGACGTGCAGCAGAAGGGCGGCCTTCACTTCTGGGCGGTCGTGCGGTCGTGGGGTCCCAAGGGCGACTCGCGGCTGCGCTGGTTCGGCCGGCTCGAGACGTGGCAGGATGTCGAGGCCTTGGCGGTCAGCCAGGGCGTGCATCGCGCGATGGTCATGGTCGACTCGGGCGACCAGACGCAGATGGTCTACAGCGAATGCGCCAAGCGGGACTGGAAGGTCGCCAAGGGGTCGGGCCAGCCCGACTTCTCCGTCGGACCCGGCAAGCGCCGCTTCTACTCCGAGCCCCAGATGGTCATGCTTCCCGGCCAGCGGGCGAGGGCGCGGCTCATCTCCTTCTCCAACCTGGCGATCAAGGACATCGTCTTCGGCCTGCGCTCCCGCCGGCTGCACACCTTCCCGGTCGACATCGGCGAGGACTACCCCGCGCAGATGGACGCCGAGGTACGCGTCAAGGACAGGCGCACCGGCAAGCCCATGTGGATCCTGCCCCAGGGCAAGGTCGACAACCACGCCCTCGACTGCGAATGTCTCGCGGCCCTGGTCGCCATCCGCTGGGGCGTGGTCGGGCGGGACAACGCCGACGATGTGTCGAGCGATAGCTCTGGAAACGGCGCCGATGCCTGACAGCATTCCAAGCCAAGAGGGGCTCCCCGGCTTTTCCAGATGCGTGGCGCTGGCGGTTGGGTCGGGGGGCCTCTCCTTTTTCCTCCGCGTCATAAGTAAATGACCAAAGGCATTTTCATCGGCCTGTCCGAGTCGGAGCTCCTTGCCATCCGTTCCAAGGCCGTGGCCCTCATCACCGAGGGCAAGACGACGATGAGCTACTCGCCCGGCGACGGCTCCTCGTTCAGCAAGCAGTTTTCGATGAAGCCCGAGGACATGCTGGCCGAGGCCAAGCACGCCCTTCAACTCCTCAATCCTGCGGAGTACGGCAAGCGCACGACCGTCCTCAGGACCAAATGGGGCGGCTTCGAGAACTTCTGACCTATGCCTCGCAAGCCCACCAAGCCCCGCGCCGCGGGGAGCACCAAGCCCAAGGCCGGCACGTCCGACTTCCTGTCGACCGGGATCACGTCCCGCCGCTCCTACCTCTGGGTGCCTCCGCCCAGGGACATGCGCGACGACATGTCGGCGGCGACCCGCAAGGAGATGGTCAGCAAGATGCGCTGGGGCGAGCGCAACTCCGGGCTGGTCCGCCAGATCCTCGGCGACCTGGTCACCTACTCGGTGGGCGATGGCATCAAGCCCCAGTCGCACGCGAGCGACCCCGAGGTGGCGCGCCGCTACGAGGAGTACTTCGCCGACTGGTCCCGCCGCTGCGAGGTGACGAATCGCTTTTCCTACTGGGAGGCCCAGCGCATCGCAGAGCGAGCCTGGTCCCGAGACGGAGACTTCTTCCTGGTCAAGGTCAGGGACGCCCAGGGCCGGGCCCGCGTGCAGCTGCTCGAGGCCCACATGGTCGGCGACCCTGTCAACCCCGACGAGCGTCCCGAGGGGATGGTCGACGGCATCCAGTTCAACTCCGTCGGCGCCGTCGTCGGCTACTGCGTCTACGACCGCAGCCCCCGCGGCTGGCGCATCCTTCCCGCCTCGTCCGTCATGCACGTCCACGACGCCGAGCACGCGAGCGGCGCCCGCGGCGTCCCGATGCTCCAGCACAGCTGGCGGGATATCCAGGACGAGATGGAAATCCTCGCGCTGGAGCTTTCCGCAGTAAAAGACGCGGCTGAAGTCACCAGGGTGTTGAACCGCGCGGGAGGCGAGTTCGGCGCCGACCTTGCCAGCGAGCTCGCGTCCAACGACCAGGCGGCCTACGCCCTCGGCGTGGGGATGGGCGGCAAGTTCCTCGCCCTCAATCCAGGCGAGTCCCTGACCTCCGTCCAGTCGAACCGCCCTAGCCCGACCTTCACCGGCTTCCTTCAGGCGATCCAGTCCGACATCGCCCGCGGCATCCTGCCCTACGAGTTCACGACCGACCCCACCAAGGGCGGCTCCGCCGGCATCCGCCTGGTCACCGCCAAGGCAGACCGCACCTTCTCCCGCCACCAGACCGTGCTCATCGAGCGCATGTGCGTCGGCACCTGGGGCTGGGTCATCTCCGACGCCATCGAGCGCGGCGACCTGCCCGACGACCCTTCCTGGAACAAGGTCAGCTGGACGACCCCCAAGCGCGTCACCGTCGACGCCGGCCGCGAGGCCGCGAACGACCGGGCCGATGTCGAGATGGGCCTGATGTCCATGTCCGAGCTGTACAGCCAGCGCGGGATGGACTTCCGCGAGGAGATGCAGAAGCGCGCGGCCGACATGGCCTTCATCATCGACCTCGCCAAGCAGGCCAAGATTCCCGCCTGGATGCTTTACAAGCCCGGCTTCAACTGGCTCCAGCAGGGGCAGGCCAAGGAGCAGACTCCCCCGCCTGTCGCCGAGAACATGGACCTCGCCGAGCCTCCCGCCGAACCCAACCCTTAATCATGCGATTCCTCACCAACGCCCTCTCTGGCCGCGAGGCCCTGCTCATCGACCCGGTCCGCGCGCGCCAGCACGCCGACGCCGCCAACGCCTCGGGCCTGGGCGACATGATCGCGCAGTTCTTCGGCGAGAAGCCCAAGGCCTACAAGGCCGGCAAGGTGGGCATCGTCCCCCTGCGCGGCGTCATCGGCAAGAGCCTCCTGCCAATCGACAAGATGACCGGGGCCGTCGACCTGGACGAGTTCGACAGGGACCTCGAGGACATGGAGAACGATGACGAGGTCGAGGTCATCGTCGTCGACATCTCGTCCCCCGGCGGCACGGTCACCGGGGTCGAGGAGGTCGCCTCCCGCCTGTCCCGCTACAGCAAGCCCACGGTTGCCTTCACCGACACCGAGGCCGCGTCCGCCGCCTACTGGATCGGCGCCTCGGCCGACCGCTTCGTCGCCACGCCCTCGGCCACCGTCGGCTCGGTCGGCGTCTACATGGCTATCCCCGACTTCTCCGAGGCCTTCAAGCAGGCCGGCGTCAAGATGGAGGTCATCAAGGCCGGCAAGCTCAAGGGCGCCGGCATCGAGGGCACCAGCCTGAGCGACGAGCAGAAGGCCGACCTGCAGGCCCAGGTCAACGAGCTGCACGCCGACTTCAAGGCCTCGGTCCGCGGCAAGCGCAAGATGGTCGCCGACGCCGACATGGAGGGACAGGTCTTCTCCGGCAAGGTCGCCGCCCGCAAGGGGATGGTCACCGGGCTGGTCGGCTCGCTGAACGAGCTCATCCGCAGCCTCAACGCCTGATGCCCCTCGAGGTCGAGGTTCCCAAGTTCATCCGCGACAACGCGGCCCGCGGGCTGCGCTATCACGAGGAGGGCAAGAGCGGCGACGGCGTCACCGATCAGACCATCCGCGAGGCGCGTGACATGGCCGAGGAAGGCCGCATCTCCGAGGACAAGGTCCGCAGGATGGGGCCGTGGTTCGAGCGCCACCAGGGCGACATGAGCGCTCCCAAGAACGACCCCGACAACGAGGACTTCCCCGGCGCGGGCGCGGTCGCCTGGCTGCTCTGGGGCGGCTCGACCTCCGGCGACAAGATGGACGCCGCCAAGTGGGCGCAGCGCGAGTCCGAGCGCCTTGACCGCGAGTCCGCTTTTTACTCAGCCCCCACTTTTATGGAGCACAACACCATCGAGGAAGCCCTCGCCGCCGTCCAGGCCAGCCTCGCCGAGGCCGTCACCACCCGCGACGACATCGCCGCCAAGGCCGTCGAGGCCGCCGAGTCCCACAAGGCCGAGCTCGCCGCTCGCGACACCAAGGTCGCCGAGCTGACCGCCGCCCTCGATGCGTCCGCCAAGGTCGTCGCCGAGCTGACCGAGAAGGTCGCCGGCCTCGAGTCCAGCGCCATCAGCTCCTCCGAGCAGGCCGCCGCCATCGCCGCGTCCGTCGGCGTGGACCCTGTCGAGGTGCCGGCCGCCGTCACCGACGACAACTCCCCCGACGCGATCCGCGCCAAGTTCCTCTCCATGCCCTTCGGCAAGGAGCGCCAGGCCTTCTTCGCCAAGCACCGCAAGGTCATCTCCGCGGTCCGCTGATTTTCACCCATCCACTCACCCCCTAATCCTAAACTAATCCATGGCTAACTCCATCGCCGCGGCCCCCGCCGCCCTTGCCGCTGAGGTCATCAGCGGACTCGTCGGCGAGCTCCCCCTCGTCAACGCCTTCTCCACCAACCTCACCGGCCAGTTCACCCGCGGCAAGTCCGTCCAGGTGGGCCTCATCGGCGGCGACCCCGCCATCGAGTTCGGTGCCACCGGCTACCACGAGGCGCAGGACGCCGACATCACGGCCGTCACCGTGACCATGAAGCACCTGCACTCGACCAAGGCCTTCAACCCGCTGACCCTCGCTGAGTACGGCGAGGCCTACATCGTCAACGCCTTCGTCCAGAACGCCATCGAGGAGCTCGCGGCCAAGTGCCACGCCGAGATCGGCGCGCTGATCACCAACGCCAACTACTCGGCCAACTCCGTCATCACCGCCGCCAACTTCGGCTACGACGACGCCGTCGACCTCAACACCGCCCTCTCGGCGGCCAAGGCCTCCAAGCAGCGCGCGCTGATCCTCAACGCGACCTACACCGGCTCCCTCCGCAAGGACTCGACCCTCGTCCAGCCCTTCACCTCGGGCGGCGCCTCCGGCTCCCTCGTCACCACCGGCACCATCGGCTCCGTCGCCGGCATGGGCGTGTACGAGTTCACCGACCTCCCCGGCAACGCCGAGAACCTCACCGGCTTCGCCTGCGGCAAGGACGCCATCGCCGTCGCCTCGGCCCTCCCCTCCGCCGAGATGTACGTCGGCGAGGTGGACAACGCGGTCGACCCCTCGGGCCTCGCGGTCCAGGTCCTCAAGAGCAAGGGCACCGACGGCTTCCTCCGTCTGACCGCCACGCTGCTCTTCGGCGCCGCCAAGGGTCGCGCGACCAGCCTCAAGCGCGTCCTCTCCGCCTAAGCGGAAAGGCACGGCAAACTCGGGGGCCCCTGCGGGGGCCCTCTTTTTTTGTCTCCTCGCCATAGTTATGCAGACCAGCGAGCTCATCGCCGACGCCAAGGAAGCCCTGGGCGACATGCGCGACCTAGTCCAGACCTGGACGGCCGTGGGCGGGACGCCCTCCTGGCAGGTCATCATGGGCCAGCCCATGGTCTCCCAGGCCCTGGATGCGGGCGGCTACACGGAGGTCGTCAGCCACGAGATCCGCATCGTCGCCGAGTCCGCATCCTGGACCACGGCCTACGGCTCGGCCTGCGCCGCGGCCCTTTCCGCCGGCCAGCCTGTATCGCAGCTCGCGATCGGCAAGATACTCGTCGCCACCGAGCAGGCCTCCCGCCGTTACCGCGTCATGGAGGTCGGCTTCAAGCCCGGCTCCGCGTGGGTCGTCCTGCGCGTCCGCGCCGAGGACCAGCGCTGATGGGCGACATCAGCATCCAGACAGGCCTGAGCAAATCCAAGAGGCTGGCGCAAAGCCTGATTGGATTCCGCGGGCACATTAAGCAGCTCGAGCGCGAGATGCTAAAGCAGGAGGCGGCTCTCGCCTCGCGCGCCTTCATCATCTTCACCCCGCCGATTCCCGAGGGCGGGGGCAGGGGTGACACGCGGAAAGCCAAGCTTGTCGGGATGGCGGCCGTCGACCGGGACATCCGCTCCGTCTTCGCACCGCTCACCGCCACCCTTCGCTCGGCCATCGACCCGACCTATGGCGGGATGCAGGCCTTCATGAAGTGGCGCGAGAAGCCCCTCCGCGGGGGCAAGGCGTCCGCAGTCCTGCACGCGATCCACCAGGACCCCGTCCCGGAGCGCGCGATTAACAAGGCCCGCAACCTCTACCTCTCCGAGAAGCGTCCGGCCAACCGAGGCTACGTCCTGACCGAGACCAGCGAGATCAAGCAGCGCCACCTCGAGCAGCGCAAGGCCTACCGCGGGCGCATCACCCGCAAGGGCGGCCCCGAGGATTCGGTCAAGCGCTACCCCTACTTCGCCGAGCCCCGCGTGCTCGACAACTACATCAAGGCCCAGCAGGCCCGGGTCGGCTACACCCAGTCCGGCTGGGTGCGCGTCATCCAGGCCATCGGCCAGCCCCGCATCCGCGGGATGCTGGTAAACTCGGGGCTCAAGAATCTCCCCAAGCATCTATTCACCCTTGGCGGCTGGGGAGACGTGCGCTACTCGGCGAACTTCCACGCCAAGTTCACCGGCATGTCCCCCGCGGACTTCATCACCATCCGCAACCCGAACGGCAACGTCAACGGCGTCGGCGACGAGGCCCAGACCAAGATGAAGGTCATCGAGTACCGCACCGACCAGATCGCGTCGCGGCCCTACCAGCGCATCATGAACCAGTCGATTCGAGACTGGAACCGCGGCCAGCAACCGCGAACCTAACTCAACTTATGGGATACAAATCAATCAGGGAGATAGTCGAGTCCGCCGCGGTCACCCACCTCGGCAACCAGGGGCTGACAGGCGTGCAGATCGTGGCGGGCGTGTCCGCCGCAATCAACACCCTGCCCATCGTCGTCGCCACCGTCGACTCTGTCAGCGACATCCCCGAGATCGCCCAGGGCCTCGGCAACTTCCGCTGCACCCTGACGGTCATGGTCGTCACCGAGACGGACGAGGCCAGCTCCGCCTCCGTTCACCGCGAGCGGTCGGAGAAGGTCATGAGCGCCTTCCAGGACGAGGCCGGCCTCGCCGCCGTCTTCACCGCCGCGGGGGATGCCTCCATGTACTCGTGCGACTTCAAGTCCCTGGAGGACGGCCGCGGCGAGCGCACCTTCGGCACCAGCTACAGCTACGAGGTCAAGGCCGTGCTGGCCCCCTAGGGCTGGTTTTTACTCCCTGCCCATAGTTATATGGCCTCTCCTGTCGTCAAGGGCACCGCCCACATCCATGGCATCAACGGCACCGTCACCGGCCTGACCGTCCAGTCCTACTCGGTCTCCCGCTCCTTCGCCAACGCCGACGAGGTGGTCGACAAGGACGGCATGGTCATCGCAGTCCGCTACTACGACGAGCGCACCAGCCTCACCGTCGAGGGCCTCGTCCCCTCCAGCTACAGCGCCGCGATCGGCGACAACCTCTCCTTCACCGGCAACGGCATCGCCTTCTCCGGCCACATCACCAGCATCTCCGAGGCCGGCGAGGCCAAGGGGTTCATGCGCATCACGGTGACCGGCGTGGACTACGAGGACATCACCTAAGGTTAGAATCTGACATCCCGACAGCATGGGATGGGAAGCAGGGGTCGCCAGCAACGGCGGCCCCCTTTCTTTGCTATCTGGCTTGCCCTAGGAAGCCTTTTGACGGTAGACCCCTAGTCCTACCCTTACCAAATGGACAAACGCTTTCTGAGGGCATTTCTGACCCCTTCCCGCATCAAGGTCGAGGGATACACTCTTTACCCCTGGTGCCTCAAGTATCGCATCTGGCTCGAGGGCATCGAGTCCCCCCTGATGCGGCAGGACGTCCCGATCACCGTGCCCGACCTGGTCATCGCCCTGCAGGTCTGCTCCGAGACCGGTGTCGGCCGGCTGGGCTGGCGGGAGCGCTGGCTCGGCCTGATGCTGACCATGTTCCCCCGGCGGTTCGAGACCGCGTGCCGCGCATTCATCGCCTACTCGCGCAACGAGGACGCGTGGCCCAAGTTCTACGAAAAGAAGGAGGGGCAGGGCGGTCCCTCGGCGGCGATGCCCTGGGAGCTGGCCGTCATATGCAACCTGGTCAGCCACGGCGTCTCCTACCCCGACGCCATGCAGATGCCCGAGACGAGGGCGATCTGGCTGTCCACGGCCTTCGCCATAAACGACGGCGGAGAGCTGCACCTGCTGACCACAGATGACGAGGCCCTGATTGACTCCCTGTCAAAAGTAGAGCCCAAGACCACATGAGCCAGCAAATGGAACTAACCATCACCGCCAAGGACCAGGCGTCCAAGGTCATCGAGGGCGTGGAGAAAAGGGTCGCCAACTTCGGCAAGCAGTTTGGCCAGCAGCTCGCGGGCCTTGTGGCCCCGATGGCGATCGTGGGCGTGGCGATGGCAAAGATCAGCGAGCAGGTCGACAAGGTCGCACAGCGGCGCAAGGAGGCCTTCGACTGGGGCGCGAGCCTGGAGATGTCGGCGAACAAGATCGGCATCAGCGTCGAGGCCTTCCAGGCTGTCGAGGCCGCGGCGGACGCCACCGGCGAGTCCGTCGACAGGGTGGGCAAGTCCTACAAGCTGGCGAGCGACCTGATCGCGGCGGCCCGCAGCGGGAACCTCGAGGCCGCGGAGGCGCTCGAGGCCCTCGGCGTCAACCTGATGAACATCGAGAAGACCAGCCCGCAGGAGGTCCTGCGCCGTCTGGCCGCGGCCCTCGCCACGACCGAGGACCCCGCCAAGCGGGCCCAGCTCGCCATCGCCGCCCTGGGCAAGTCAGCCGGCGAGCTTCAGGACGTTCTCGCCAAGGGGTTCGACATCGCGGGGGCCATCGAGGGCACCGAGGGGCTGACCTCCCAGGAGGCCGCCTTCCTCCGCCAGCAGGCCCGCGAGGACCGGGCGCGGCAGAACCGAGAGCGCCTTGTGTCCGCCCGCCAGCAGGCAACCCAGCGATTCCTCGAGGATACCCCCCAGGGGCAAGCCATCCTGGCCGCCGAGCAGGAGCGGATGCGCGGTCTTGTGGGCCCGATGGCGGGACGAGGCGGAGTTGGCGGAGCAGGCCTGACCGCCGGAGTCGCGGCCGCCGACCCCCGCGTGCAAGCCCAGGTCATCGAGGCGATGGAGAAGGCGCGCAAGCAGGCCGAGGCCGGCAAGCCCGGTCCCGACGCAGCGGCCGCGGCGGCCCTAGCCAAGCGCGCCGAGGGCGAGGCCAAGAAGGCCGCCGAGGAGGCGGAGAAGGAGGCCAAGAAGAAGCCCAAGGAGATCAAGTCCAAGACCTCCCTGCTCGAGTTCACCGAGGCCCGCCAGCCCACGGTCTCGTCCCTGCGCGCCATCGGCGGCGGCATGGCGGGGGAAGTGGCCGGCCTGGTCGACTTCCAGCGCAACTCCCTCGAGGTGCAGAAGCAGATCCGCGACATCCTCGCCGAGATAAAGAACCGCGGCAACATCCAGAGCACCGACTTTACCAAGCCCGCGAGCGGCCCCTCCAACGGCGGCTACGTCCCGCCCATCACCCTGCCTTCTCGTCCTAGCCTCACCGGCTCCAGCGGCACTATGCTCGCCTGACACCCATGCCACTCATCACCAAAGGAAACGTCCCGGGCCTCGAGCTGCAGCCCGGCTGGTCCATCGACAACGACGGCTACGGCCTGCTGACCTCGCGGCTCACCTTCCGATGCAAGAAGGAGAGCGTCGGCGACCGCCCCAAGAAGCTCGACGCGCACCCCGAGGACTCGCGCCTCCAATGCCACCGCAGCTCCTACACTCAAGACGGCGCCTGGGCGACGGTGGTCGCCGAGTACGTCGGGTTGGAGGCGGGCACCTACACGCCGATCCAATGGGCCGCCGACTTCTCAGGCTCGACCCAGCCCATCCAGTCGCACCCCAACTTCGTCAACGTCAAGTTCGGCACGGCCACCCCGCTGAAGGACCTCGGCTGGGACAAGGACGCGCAGGCCTTCCCCGAGGACAACTCCGTCGCCGAGACCAACGGCCTGGTTGGCATCCGACAGTTCATCGCGCCCGAGATGGCGGTCACCGGCACCTTCTACACGAGCGACAAGTCCTGGCTGCAGAAGTGGGCGGACGGCGTGGGCAAGACCTTCGAGGCCCTGCCCGGCGACTCGTCCGTCGTCCTGATCTCGACCTTCCAGCCCATCTCGCCGAACCACGACCGCAAGTCCCTGCTGACCGGCATCGCGTACGAGATGTACGCCCACCTGTACAAGGTCAACTTCCAGGCCAAGGTCGCCACCGGCGGCTTCCACAAGTTCGTCTACGACCGCGCACCCACGACCTGACCATGGGCGGCATCAATCCCGGCTCCGGCTACACCTACGACAAGTCCCTCAACGGCGTGTCCCTGGACATCCTGCCGGCGGGCAAGTCGTTCCTGCACCCCTTCAAGGTCACCGCCCGCAAGGAGGGCAGCGACATCAAGGTCCGAGTCCGCGCGGGCACGGTCAACAACCTCGTGCCCAAGATCGGCTCGGACTACCTGGACGCCGAGACCGCCCCGACCCTCACCCTGTCGGGCAACGCGACGCATCGCATCTACCTCAAGGCCTCGGCCGCGACCCCGCCGGTCTTCTTCCCCGACACCATCGTCGTCGAGTCCGCGACCAGCGACCAGTCCAACACCAACACCTACGGCTACCTGCAGATCGCCTCGGTGGTCGTCAGCGGCGGCGCGGTCACCGCGGTCAACCAGTTCGTCTACGCCTCCCAGGTGCTCGTCCGCGCCAAGCCCGGCACGGCGACCGCCCTCTGGTCCTGGTCGTCCCGCTGATCGATGAGCTACGGTCCCTTCGCAGCCTGGGACAGCGCGGCGACCTACTCGGCCGGCAACCGCGTGTCCTACGAGGGGTACATCTACGAGGCCATGACGGCCATCTCGGCCGGCGACAACCCGAGGACGGCGACCTATTCCCTGCTCGGCGGCACCTTCCGCAAGTGGCGCGTGTGGGACTACCCCGCAGCCTACCTTATGGCGCGCCTTCGCGGCATCCCCGAGGCGGCCTTCGCCGACGAGTTCGGCGTCGCCTCGCCGATGCCCGCCGAGGTTCGCACGATCTGCGTCCGCAACTTCTACATCTCGGCTGGCGACCCTTTTTATGATTTGTTCACATTGCCAACATCCTATTCCGATGAGGGCTATGGGATGCCGCGTGGCATGGACACAAACTGGGAGCAGCCCTCCTTGTGGGACCCTATCTATGCGCCGAGCGCGGCTATGTACGAGGACGGCGCACCGAAGGCCTATGACAACGACCTAGGCGGCGGCAGCGCCCTCTATTTCCAGCCCAACACCGTCGCGGCCCAAATACTTTATGACCTCAATGGCGGCTTCAACGAGGCGTATCTTGCTCCGGCTTGGGATGACGAGACGCAGGGTCAGATGATCTCGTGCTACCAGACCTTCGAGCGCAACTACAACTTCGCCCTCATGAATACCTCCCCTTATTCAGGGGACGGAACCAGCACCCCTGCGTTCCAGGACAACTGGCAGGCGGCCCGCGAGTGGACAGGCTACGATCAGGTCTACTTCATCAAGGACACCTCGCCCGACCTCGACGACGACACCTGAGCCTCTTTTGACTCGGGCTCATAGGTAGACCGTCCGCATGGCCCTGCTCACCACCCAAAAGCTCTTCGTCGACGTCGACCGCGGGGTCGCGTACTCGGCCTGGAACAACTTTAGCCAGGCCCCGACGCCCATCTTCTACGACGGCGACACGGCCCTCCTCGAGCTGTACCTCGTCCGCAGCACCGGCCGCGGCAACTTCCCGATGGAGTCGGTCGCGTTCCCCAGCTCGTCAATCACCGCCGCCGTCGGCACGCCCGGGGGCACGGCCGCCGCCTCGGGCACTACCTGGTCGAGCATCTCGACCCCGACCGCCACCTGGTCCTCGCCCACCCTGACCGTCCCGGCCTCCGCGACCGGCGGCTCGTACACCCTCACCCTCAGCAACACCTCGCCCAGCCTGAGCGCCACGACCGCCGCCCTGACGATCACCGCCACGGCCGCCGACATCGAGGCCGCCATCGAGGCCGCGGTCAACGCCCAGTCCGGCTGGTCCGCCGCCACGGCCACCATCAGCCAGACCGGCGCGGGCCAGTTCAACATCTCCGTCAAGGCCACCAACAGCTCGACGGTCTACACCCTGACGGTCGCCGTCACCTCCTCCCTGTCCGGCCCCGCCGGCTACTCGGGCGAGGTCGCCTTCACCGGCGCGGGCGTCGACACCCTGCTCGGCTCCGCCACCCAGGTGACGTCCACCTTCGAGGTGCAGGTCGCCGACTCGAGCAAGTACCAGACCTACCTGCAGATCCCCTGCATCCTGAGGAAGCAGGTCACCTCTCCCTGATGAGCTCGTTTAACTTCAAGCGCGGCGGCACCTTCTCCGGCACCGTCACCTACACGCCCCCGGTGGGCGGGCTGCAGACGCTGACCGGCACGACCCTGTCGTCCGACATCCTGGACTACGCCGGAGTGGTCCATCCGCTGACCCTGTCCCTCGACGGCACCGGCCTCATCATCACCTTCACCGACCCGGCGTCCGACACCTCGGCCTGGGCGACCGGCGCCGCCAAGTGGGACATCCGCGTCCTGCTCAACACCGGGGTGGTCATCTACTCGTCCACCGTCAACTTCACCGTCATCCCGCAGATCACCAAGGACTGACCCATGGCCCTCACCATCACCGTCAACGGCGGCGGCACGTTCACCGCCAGCATGGAGGAAGGCCCTGTCTCCTTCTCGGCTAGCCTCGCGGCGGTCGGCCCCCAGGGTCCAGCCGGCGCAACTGGCCCCGCCGGCGTCGTCGCGGCCACCGCCCCCATCGTCTACACCGCAGGGACGCAGACGGTCTCGATGGACACGGCGTACTTCGTGCGCTCGCCGGCTGTCGCGGCCACGGACGGCCAGATACTCGCCTGGGACGCGGCGACCTCCCGCCCCGACTGGATTGCCAACGAGGCGCGGACGCTGTTCAT
>Ga0222714_10004103_pt1 | contig 14473 bp, 14 predicted proteins | sample C33_3DmetaG_FD_165048 | JGI IMG/M metagenome (GOLD analysis project Ga0222714, IMG submission 165048) | Estuarine water microbial communities from San Francisco Bay, California, United States - C33_3D | ecosystem: Environmental > Aquatic > Marine > Unclassified | place: USA: California... | reverse complement strand
ATTCATCATGGATTGAAGATCCATCAAATAAAAATGATAAATTTTTAAGAGTTAGAATTAGAAAAATGCAAAGTAAGTTACAGAAAGAAGGATTTGATCCAAAACGAATTATTAAAACTATCGATAATCTAAATACCGCTAAAGACTCATTAGAATTTTATGTTTTTAAATCTGAAAAAAAATATTTAAAATTTTATAAAGAGGGTTATGCAACATTAAAATTTTCTATTTTTAATAATGAAGCACAAGAAGTAATTTTTAGAGTGATTATTAAAGCAATTCATTTTGTTTCAGGAGATTATTATCCACCAAGATCAGATAGTTTAAAAAATTTGATGAAAAATTTATCTAAAAAAACTTTTAAATCTTCGACTTTAGGAGGTTGTCTTGTTGAAAAAGATAAAAGTATAATTTCATTCTTTAGAGAAAATAGAAATATTATTTCTGAAACTCTTAATAAAACCAAACAAAGAAAAAATTGGGATGATCGTTTTTTAGTTTATAATAATTTTAATAACAAAGAACAATTTGTTGTTAAAAAATTAGGAGATCAAGGCATTGAATATTTGAGAAAAAATAAATTTAATGATTATGAAAATAAAATTCCACCACATGCAAAAAAAACGTTACCATCTTTTTGGAATAATAAAGGAGAGTTATTGTTTGTTCCTTTTCTTAATTTTAAGAACAGGAAATACAACATTAAAAATGATAGTTTTGTAGCAAGTTATCTTAGATTTATTTGAGAATAGCACTTGTTTAATCTATAATAATGATTACTTTTAAACTATGAATCTGCGCAATTTAATGATGTGGGGCGTAATCGTTCTACTCGTTTTAGGCTTATATAATCTTTTTCAAAATCCAGGCTCAATTACTGGAAAATCTGAAATGCCATTTTCTACTTTTTTAACGGAAGTGGATAAAGGGAATGTTGCATCAGTTGATATCAGAGGTAGTGAAATTTCTGGCAGCTTTAGAGATGGTAAAAGTTTCAAGACTTATTCTCCAAATTATCCAAATCTAGTTGAAAAATTATCAGCTAAAGGAGTTTCAATTACAGCAGGACCTCGAGAAGAAAAAGGACCTTCTTTGTGGGGAATAATATTATCATGGTTTCCTATGTTACTGCTTATTGGGGTATGGATTTTTTTTATGCGTCAGATGCAAGGGGGCAAAGGCGGAGCTATGGGATTTGGAAGATCAAAAGCAAAATTACTTACAGAAGCTCATGGCAGAGTTACGTTTCAAGATGTTGCAGGTGTTGAAGAAGCAAAAGAAGAATTAGAAGAGATTGTGCATTTTTTAAAAGATCCTAGAAAATTTCAAAAATTAGGAGGAAGAATCCCAAAAGGTGCTTTGCTTGTCGGACCTCCAGGCACAGGTAAAACCTTATTAGCAAGAGCCATTGCTGGAGAAGCAAATGTTCCTTTTTTTACAATTTCAGGATCAGATTTCGTTGAGATGTTTGTTGGAGTTGGAGCTTCTAGAGTAAGAGACATGTTTGAGCAAGCAAAGAAGAGTGCTCCTTGTATTATATTTATAGATGAGATTGATGCAGTCGGCAGAAGTAGAGGAGCTGGCTTAGGTGGTGGTAATGACGAAAGAGAACAGACATTAAATCAGTTACTTGTTGAAATGGATGGATTTGAAACTAATGATGGTGTGATTTTAATTGCGGCAACGAACAGGCCAGATGTTTTGGACCCCGCTTTGCTAAGACCAGGTCGTTTTGATAGACAAGTTGTTGTATCAAACCCTGACATTATTGGTCGAGAAGCTATTTTAAAAGTGCATCTTAAAAAAATTACAACAGGACCAGATGTAAATCCTAAAGTTATTGCAAGAGGCACACCAGGTTTTTCAGGGGCTGATCTTGCAAACATTGTAAATGAATCTGCACTACTCGCTGCTAGAAAAAATAAAAGAATTGTTACCATGTCTGATCTTGAGGAAGCAAAAGATAAAGTCATGATGGGAGCAGAAAGAAGATCTATGGTTATGACTGAGGAAGAAAAAACATTAACTGCTTACCATGAAGGTGGACATGCAGTAGTTGCTTTATATGAACAAACTTCAGATCCAATTCATAAAGCAACTATTATTCCTCGAGGTAGAGCGCTTGGAATGGTAATGAGACTTCCAGAAAGAGATCAATTATCAGTAACTAGAGAAAAAATGTTTGGCGATATTTCTGTTGCTATGGGAGGAAGAATTGCTGAAGAAATGATATTTGGTTATGACAAGGTAACCTCTGGAGCATCTTCTGATATTGAGATGGTTACAAAAATGGCTAAAAATATGGTTACCAGATACGGTATGAGTGACCAATTAGGTCCTATTGCTTACCAAGAAAATGAAGAGGAAGTGTTTTTAGGAAGATCTGTTTCTAGACAACAAAATGTCTCAGAAGAAACAGCAAAAAAAATTGATGCAGAAGTTAAAAAGATTGTTGAGTCTGGTTACACTAGAGCTAAAAAAATATTAGCAGAAAAAATTGATGAACTTCATAAAGTTGCAAAAGCTTTATTAACTTATGAAACATTATCCGGTGAAGAAATTAAAAAAATAGTATTTGAAAATGTTTATCCAAAACGTTTATCTGGAAAAGAAGAAGCCAGCACGACAAAGAAAAAACTAGGTAGTGCTCTAGGTGCAATTGGTTTAAAGCCTAATACACAAAGTTAATTTAACTTTTCTTTCATGAAGAGTATTTATATAAGGCCAACAAATATCGTCTTTGGCCAAAAAGCAAATTACTTTATACAAGAAGGAACTGCCAAAAGTCTTTGTGGACTTGAAGATATAGGATTTTTATCAGCAGAGATTTTAAAAAGACAATCCGATAAAAACATAGTTGAGGAATATAACGTCATAGATTTAGATAAATTAGATTTTAGAGGCGAAATTGAAAGTGATCTAATTAAAATTACTTCAAAAAGAAATGATATTCTTAATTTAAATTTTCAAAATCCTATTTTGATGGGAGTTTTAAATGTTACCCCAGACAGTTTTTCTGATGGAGGAAAATACAATACTACATTTAGAGCGCTTGATCATGTTAAGAACATGATTGATTTTGGAGCTCATATTATTGATGTTGGTGGAGAATCGACACGACCAGGGGCAAAATCAGTCAGTGAACAAGATGAAATTACAAGAATATCTGAGACAATCCAATTAATTAAAAAGCAGCATCCAAATCAACTAGTTTCTTTGGATACGAGAAAATCTAGAGTAATGCAGCATGGCTTAAGTATAGGAGTTGATTTATTAAATGATGTTTCAGCGCTAGACTTTGATCAACAATCCTTTCAAGTTGTAAAAGACTCCGGCAAGCCTATTATTTTAAATCACTCACAAGGCATTCCAGAAAATATGCAAAACAATCCAACCTATGACAATGTACTGTTAGATATTTTTGATTATTTTGAAAATAAAATTAAATTTTTAAAAAATAATGGAATTAAAGATGAACAAATTATTATTGATCCAGGAATTGGTTTTGGAAAAACTTTAGAACATAATCTAGAAATTATTTCTAAAATTTCATTATTTCATAGTCTTGGTTATCCAATAATGGTAGGGCCTTCGCGAAAAAGTTTTATAGGTAAAATTATGGGCGAAAAAGATAATCCACAAAGATTAGGTGGTACAATAGCTTCTGTTTTATATTCTTATTTGCAGGGTATTCAGCTATTTAGAGTCCATGATATACAAGAAACAAGTGAAGCTCTTAAAGTTTATTCTGAATTTTTAAAGAAATAATAATGAAGAAATATTTTGGAACGGACGGCATCAGAGGAGAAGTTAATAAGGGTAATATTACTGGTGAAATGTTCTTTAGATTTGGTCTAGCCGCAGGAACATATTTTTCTAATCAAAACAAACAACGTCACAAAGCAATCATTGCAAAAGATACTCGTTTATCAGGTTATATGCTGGAGCCTGCTTTAGTATCAGGTCTTATTTCTGCTGGCATGGACGTTTTGTTATTAGGGCCTTTACCTACAAACGGACTTGCTATGTTAACAAAGTCTATGAAAGCTGATCTTGGAATTATGTTAACAGCATCGCACAATCCTCATACAGATAATGGATTAAAACTTTTTGGCCCTGATGGAATGAAACTTTCAGACCAAGTTGAAAAAAAAATTGAAAAATTAATTGATGATAAAGTTGAAAAATATTTAGTAAAACCAAATTCATTGGGACGAGCTAAAAGATTAGAGGATGCAACCGAAAATTATATAGGAATATTAAAAAATATTTTTCCAAAATCATTTAATTTATCTGGTGTAAAAATATTTTTAGATTGTGCTAATGGCGCTTCATATAAATCAGCGCCCGCCTTACTAAGGGAATTAGGAGCTGAAGTTGTGGCTATTGGAATTAATCCAGATGGATTTAATATTAATAAAAATTGTGGATCAACACATCCAGAACTTATTCAGCAGTCAGTAAAAACTCACAAGGCAGATATTGGCATAGCATTTGATGGTGACGCTGACAGAGTTATCATGTGCGATGAAAAAGGAGAAATTATTGATGGTGATCAAATTATTGCGATGATTGCGAAAAACTGGAAAAAGAAAAAAATTTTAAAAGGCGGCGTAGTTGGAACATTAATGACTAATTTAGGATTAGAAAATTATTTTAAAAATAATAATATTAAATTTTATAGAGCAAATGTAGGAGATCGATATGTTAAAGAAAAAATGAATAGTCTGAAATATAATCTAGGAGGAGAGCAATCAGGACATATTATACTTGGAAATCTTGCTACGACTGGAGATGGATTGTTGGTTGCTTTGGAAGTTTTAAATTCTTTAAAAAATAATGGTAAAGCAAGTAAGATATTTTCAGTGTTTAAAAAAGTTCCTCAGGTTTTAGAAAATATTAAAGTTAAAAATAAAAATATTGTTGAAAATAAATCTCTTAAAGCAAAAATTAATCAAATTGATAAAAGTTTTAAACAAGAAGGTAGATTACTAGTTAGAAAGTCAGGAACTGAAAATGTTGTTAGAATAATGGTAGAAAGCTCTGATAAGAAATTGATTAAAGATACTGTAAACCAAGTAAAAAAATTAATACTGAATTACGCTTAACATTGAAACTAAAGTCTAAACTATTAATTATTGCAGGCTCTGACTCTAGTGGAGGAGCCGGTATCCAAGCAGATATTAAAACGGCAACGTCACTTGGAGTTTATGGAATGACTGCAATAACAGCTATTACAGCTCAAAACACCACAGGGGTAAAATCAATTGTTTCTGTACCACCAAAAGAGATTTTTAATCAAATTTCATTTTCAGTTCAGGACATTAAACCAAATTCTGTAAAAATTGGTATGCTACATAATGTAGGTGTAATCAAAGAAGTTATAAAGGCTATTAAGAGGCATAATTTAAAAAAGATTGTAATAGATCCTGTGATGGTTGCAAAAGGAGGTCATAGATTAATAAGCAACAGTTCTATTAATTATTTAAAAGAAAAATTATTACCTTATGCGTTATTAGTAACACCAAACATTCCCGAAGCTGAAACTTTAATTAAAAAAAAAATAAAAACCTTAGAGGATGTAATTAATGCTGGAAAAGAGATTTTAAAATTTGGACCCAAGTTTGTTCTTATAAAAGGAGGACATTCTAATAAATCTTTTATCCAGGATGTATTAATTTCAAAAAATAATATTAAAATTTTTAAAAATAAGAAAATTAAAACTAGAAATACACATGGTACGGGGTGTACTTTATCTAGTGCAATTGCTTCTTTTCTCTCTAAAAATTACAATATGATCGAATCGTGTGGACGTGCCATTCAATATGTGCACAAAGCAATTTTATTAAATCCAAAATTTGGAAGAGGACATGGGCCAATTAATCATATGGCTTTATTAAATTAAATAATCTAGATCTTTATAGAATCTAAAAAATTTACTTATGACAAACGTTGTAGTTGTAGGCTCTCAGTGGGGTGATGAGGGCAAAGGGAAGATTGTGGATTGGCTTTCAGAGCAAGCTGATGTTGTAATTAGATTTCAAGGTGGTCACAACGCTGGACACACTTTAGTTATTAACGGAAAAGTTTTTAAATTAAAATTACTTCCCTCAGGAATCGTTAGAGGCGATAAAATTTCGATTATTGGAAATGGAGTTGTCATAGATCCTTGGGCGTTGCTAGAAGAAATTGAGGAAATTAAGAAAAAGGGAGTTGATGTGAATGAAAATAATTTAATTATTTCTGATACAGCAACTTTAATTTTACCTTTTCATAAAGAAATGGATGAAATTAGAGAGGATGCAGCCAAATCTAAAATTGGAACTACAAGGAGAGGAATCGGACCTGCCTACGAAGATAAAATTGGCCGACGTTCTATTCGAGTCATGGATTTGCGATCAAAAACAAATTTGGAACAAAGGCTAGAAGTTATTTTAGAACACCATAACGCAATCAGAAAAGGTTTAAAAAAGAAGATATATAAATCAGATGAATTAATCGAAGATCTATTAAAAATTGCTCCTAAAATATTAAAATTTTCTCAACCCGTTTGGAAAAAAATTGCTGAATATCAAAAATTAAATAAAAAAATATTATTTGAAGGTGCTCAGGGGATATTACTTGATGTAGATCATGGAACTTATCCTTATGTTACCTCATCAAATACAGTTGCCGGAACAGCATCGGTGGGCACAGGCTGTGGTCCAAAAACAATTGATTATGTTCTTGGAATTACTAAAGCTTATACAACAAGAGTAGGAGAAGGTCCTTTTCCAACGGAACTTAAAGATGCAATAGGAGAACTTATTGGTCAACGAGGTCATGAATTTGGAACTGTAACTAATAGAAAAAGACGATGTGGTTGGTTTGATGGAGTTCTTGTTAAACAGTCTGCTACCATCTCAGGAATTACCGGTATTGCACTGACTAAGTTAGATGTTCTTGATACATTAGATGAAATAAAATTCTGCGTTGGTTATAAATTACGGGGTAAAGTAATTGATTTTTTTCCAAGCGCATCAGAAGATCAATTTGCAGTTGAGCCTATTTACAAAACTTTTGAAGGGTGGAAGTCTGAAACAAAAGGAATTAGAAATTATAAAGAATTGCCTGAAAAAGCAAAAATCTATATTGCGGCAATTGAGGATTTTATAGGTGTTAAGATTGGAAGTATTTCAACAAGCCCTGAAAGAGATGATACAATTTTTGTTGAAGACCCTTTTAGTGCGTAATGAAAGGTTTTGTTTTAATATTCTCTAACATTGCTTTTTGAACTTTTTCAAAAGCTCTATTTTCAATTTGTCTTACTCTTTCTCTACTAATTTTGTATTTTTGACTTAATTCTTCAAGAGTTTTTGGTTCATCAATTAGCTTTCTGTCATATAAAATTTCTTTTTCTCTTTGGTCTAAAACTTTTAAAGCTGTTTGCAATAAAGCATGTTTTTGATTTAATTCTTGGCGCTGGGAAATTAATAACTCTTGATCAGCATTTTCATCAACAATCCAATCTTGCCATTGCCCCCCTTGTTCTTCGTCAGAAATTTTAGCGTTTAATGATTGTTCTTGTCCTGCCATCCTTCTGTTCATAGAAATAACCTCATCTTCATTGACATCCAGTCGATTTGCAATTTCTTTAACGTGAGCGTCCGTCATATCACCACTTTCAATTGCAAAAATTTGATTTTTTAATTTTCTAAGATTAAAAAATAATTTTTTTTGTGCTGCAGTTGTTCCAATTTTAACTAAACTCCATGATCTTAAAATATATTCTTGAATAGCCGCTTTAATCCACCACATTGCATATGTTGCAAGTCTAAAACCTCTATCGGGGTCAAATTTTTTTACCGCTTGCATTAATCCAATGTTTCCCTCAGATATTAATTCTCCAACGGGAAGACCATAGCCTCTATATCCCATAGCAATTTTTGCAACTAATCTTAAATGGCTTGTAACTAAAGTATGAGCTGATTCTCTATCGCCTTTTTCGCGCCAATTTTTTGCAAGAATATATTCTTGCTCAGGCTCTAACATTGGGAATTTTCTAATTTTTAATAAATAAGAATTTAAACTTCCCTCAGGGGAAAGCGTAGGAAGATTGGAATTTTTTTCAATTTTTTCCATTGTATTTATTTAGGTATTATAACTTGTATAACAAGATATTAAAACTTAAGCTTTTTGATTGTTTTTAGGAGATTTTGAAAATCTTTTGGTTTTTCACATTCAAATTCGATTTCTTTCTTTGTTGTTGGATGAACAAATCCAATAGATTTTGCATGCAATGCTTGTCTTTTAAATCCTTCTAATAATTCTTTAAATTTAGGATCAATATCTCTTATAAATTTATTTTGTTTTCCATATATTTGATCACCAATAATCGGATTACCGTGAGATGAAAGATGAACTCGGATTTGATGAGTTCTTCCTGTTTCTAATCTACATTCAAGAAAGCTCATATCAGGAATTTTTTTCCCTGAGAAAAATTCTATAGTTTTGTAATTTGTAATAGCATCTTTTCCCCTAGAGGTATTGATACTCATTTTTTTTCTATTAAATTTACTTCTTCCAATCATAGAAGAAATTTGTCCAGAACTCGGCTTCATTCTTCCATAGACAAGAACCTCATAAACTCTTTTGATTGTATGTTCTGCAAACTGCTTTGATAAAAAAATATGAGCGTTATCATTTTTTGCAACCACTAACAGACCACTGGTTCCTTTATCAATTCTATGAACTATGCCTGGTCTTAATTCTCCACCGATAGTTGAAAGTTTATTTTTGCAATGAAACATAAGAGCATTTACTAAAGTATTATCAAAGTTCCCCGCTCCTGGATGAACAACCATTTCAGGAGATTTGTTAACAATTAACAAGTCGTCATCTTCATAACGAATATCCAGCTTAATATTTTTTGCTGAAATATTAACTTCTTTAGGTTCAGGGATTGAAACTTCTATTATGTCAGAGGATTTTATTTTAATCGAAGGTTGAGTTATTTGAATTTTATTAATTTTAACAAATCCTTCGTTAATAATATTTTTAATTCTTGTTCTGCTAATTTCAGGAATTAAATTAGCAAGCGCAGAATCTAGGCGTGTATTATTTTTTTCTTCTGTAATTTCAAATTTGTATTTGTTAATGGACATGATTAGCAATTTTGGTGGTCTTGCTAGGACTTGAACCTAGAACTCTAGTTTCGAAGACTAGGATGATATCCATTTCACTACAAGACCATGAGTGGAGTAGTACTATTTATTTTATAGATTTTAAATAAAGATTTTAATGTTTTAAAAAAGAGTTTTAAATTAGCGTCCTTGAACTATTTAATTCTTATTGAGGTTCCTTTAAGCCATTCTGACTTTTGATTTTTATAATATTCTTTTTTCCAAATAGGTGCTCTAATTTTTATTTGTTCAATAAGATATCTAGACAATTTATAAGCTTCAGATCTGTGTTTGCAAGATACCGCAATTATTATAGAGGGTTTGCCTAAAGGAACATATCCTTTAGCATGCTCTATAAAAACTTTAGCTTTTTTTAATTTAAATTTCTTAATTCCTTCACTATAGATTTTTTTAAATGTTTTTATTACAAGCCTATCGAAAGCGTCATAGGCAACTCCAGAGACATTTTTATTATTGTTATTTTTTCTAATATTTCCTACAAAAAAAATGCTAGCTCCTGCATCATAATTTTTTATAAATTTTTCAGCTCTTATTAAGTTAATTTTTTTTTTACTTTTTAAGGGATCAATAATTGCGGCGTGAAACATTAACCGCCTCCAATTGGTGGAATAATTGAAATCATTTTATCTTTATTTAAGACATAAGTGTCATTGACTATTTCATCACGTTCTGAACAAAAAGCAGATTTTTTAATAAGATCTTTATAAGCTTTATTACTTGAATATTTTTTTTCAATAATTTCAATTAATTTATTTCTTATATTTTTAACTTTTGTACTTTTAGCAAAATTAATTTGCAAAACTGAAGCACGAAAAATATCTTTACAATTGCCAAATAATTTTATTTTGATTTTCATTTTTATAACAACTTAACTTAAGTCTTTTTAAAATAAATCCTGTAAAAATTCTGGCAAGCCATTAGGATTTATCCAGGTTCCTGTTTTTCCGCCCTGTTTAATTAATAAACGAATTCCATCAATTTTAAGATCAGGATTAACAATTTTGCATAAATCGTAAATTGTAATTAATGCAGCATTCACCCCCATGATTGCTTCCATCTCAACACCGGTTTTAGCAAATGCTGCAACAACGCAATAGGCCTCAAGTGAAAAATCGTCAGCATTTTGAATAATTTTTGTTGAACTGTAGTCGACACTCAGTGGATGACAAAGAGGAATTATTTCACTAGTTTTTTTTACCCCAAGGAGCGATGCAACTTCTGCTAAAGAGATTGGATCTCCTTTTGGCATCTGTTTGTTTTGAATTAATTTAAAAGTTTTTTCACCAACATAAATCTTACCCATAGCTAAAGCTTTTCGGTGTGTATTTTGTTTTTGTGAAACATCCACCATATGAAAATTATTGCTTGTAAAAATTTCCTTCGCCCAATCTTTTAAAATACTTGTGTCTATAATTTTAAGATTTTTCATTATCCTCCAATGGATGCTAAATGCGGAGTAATTCCGGTATTGCCCAATTCTAAATAATGAGATTCTTTTTTGAAATTTAATTGAGCATTAATCAAATCTTTAAGTTGTGGAATCTGCTCATCCTTTTGTAATAATGCTCTAAGAGATATTCCAGTATCTCCAAATAAGCATAATCTTAAATCTCCTTGTGCAGTAATTCTTAAACGATTACAGCTTTTACAAAAATCTTTTGAATAAGGAGCAATGATTCCAAATTTTCCATTAAAATCTTTACGAATGTAAGTTTTAGCTGGTCCAGAATCAAAACCTGCTGTCTGATGAATCCATTCATTCTTTAATAAATAATCTCTAAAAACATTAGCCGAGACATGATATTTTTTAAAATAATCTAAATTATCTCCTGTTTGCATTAGTTCAATGTAACGAAAGTCTACGTAGTTAGATTTTATAAATTCTTGCCAATTGTTAAAATCCTCTTCAGTATCATTTACTCCTTTAAGCAAAACTGCGTTAATTTTTATTTTTTTGAAATTATTTTGTTGTAAAATTTTAAGACCAGAAAGAATATCTTCCAGTTTATCCATTCCAGTTATAAATTTAAATTTTTCTCTATCAAGACTGTCGATACTAATATTAATCCCATCAATTTTTTGTTCCATCAAAGGTCTAGCAATTTGCTTTAAATTGTAACCATTAGTTGTCATTACTACTTTTTTAATTCCTGGAAGAGATTTTAAATTTTTAACAATATCTATAAAATCTTTTCGAACAGTAGGTTCACCGCCTGTTAATCTAATTTTACAAACACCAAGTTCTGATAAAGCTATTCCAATTCTTCTAATTTCCTCTAGTGTTAAAAAAGTTTTTTTATTTTCAGATTTTTGGTAGCCATCAGGCAAACAGTAACCACATTTAAAATTACAAACGTCAGTTATTGAAATTCTAAAATAAGGAAAAGTTCTACCGAAGTTATCTTTTAAATGAACCATTAATTAGAGATTACAATCTATAATGGTAAGATAGTCAAAAGATTTTTTTTCAATTAAAAAGTGAAACATAGTATTATTTAAAGGCATATACTTATTCGTACAAACTTAGCTTTGAGTCACTAAATATGAAAAAAATTAAAAATCCTAATAGAAGATCTTTTTTAACAGGTTCAGCAGCTATTGCAGGTGTAGCCGCTATTTCATCTATTTCAAATTTTAATATTGTAAAAGCAGATCATACTAGCGCTACTCCAAAAGCGACTCCAGAATATATTAAATGGAAGAATCGAAATGCATTAATTATTCATTCTGAGGGAACAATTGAAACTCATCGAGATATGATCGGAAATGGAATTATTACTCCAATTGAAAATGTATATATTAGAAATAATGTTAAATCCTTAAATGATCAACAAATAGGAAATAGACCAGATTGGAAATTAGAAATTCAGGGGGTTCAGAAACCAACAACATTTACATTAGCTGAACTTCAAAAAATGCCTCTTAAGATTACACCTATGGTTCTTCAATGTTCGGGTAATGGTCGTAAATTTTTTGCTCATGGTCCAAGCGGAACCAAGTGGGATACAGGTAGCGCAGCTTGTGTTACTTTTTCTGGAGTTTCAGTTAAATATCTAGCAGAACTTTGTGGTGGACTTGTTACCGGGGCTAAATTTATTACAGGAACAGGCGCTGACGCACCAAAAGAAATTGATCCTAAAGAAGGCGCTGTCGAAAGATCTGTTCCAATTTCAACTTATGAAGATTGTTTATTAGCTTGGGAAATTAATGGTGTTCCAATTCCAAATGCACATGGAGGTCCGCTTAGATTAGTTGTACCTGGATACTATGGAATAAATAATATTAAACATATTAATAAATTAGTTTTTGCAGATAAAGAATCTGATTTTAAAATGATGTCGACTCGTTACCGAGTTTATAAAATTGGTGACAAGCCAACTACTAACGATGGCACATGTTGGCAGATGAATGTAAAAAGCTGGATTACTTCACCCCTTACCACTGCAAAAGCTGGTAAAGTTGTATTTACAGGCGTTGCATTTAGTAACGGCACTCCTTTAAAAGGAGTCGCCTTATCTTTTGATGAAGGAAAAACTTGGAAGAATGCAAAATTTGTAGGCCCTAATCTTGGAAAATTTGCTTGGAGACAATTTCAATTTGAAGCAAATTTAGAAAAAGGCAACTATACAGTCGCATCTAGAGCAACTGATGAAAAGGGATCGCAACCTAAATTAAGATTTGAGAACAATGAAGGCTATTCTCATAATGGTTGGTTGGATCATAGTGTTAAAATTACAGTTGCATAAATTTTTAATTAAACTTAAGAAAATTTTTTTTAATTTTCTTGTAGTATATTTTTCTTTGCAATTAAGCGTAAAAGCGGATCAAGATAAAATGATTTTAGGTCTTAAAATATTTAATGAAAAAGGAAACTGCGCAAGTTGTCATCAATTAACAAATGCAAAATCCAAAGGAAATATTGGACCAAGCTTAGATGATCTTAAGCCATCGCAAGCACAAGTAAAACAGGCGGTTACCAATGGTATTGGAATTATGCCAGCTTTCGGTAATGATAAAATATTAACTCCCCAAGAAATTGATGCAGTTTCTTTTTACGTAGAAAAAGCGACAAGTAATTAAAAGAATATTTTTAAGCCTAAACGAACAACAACAATAAGAACTAGTAATGATGTTAACAAAGCAAGAATGTGAGATTTTAATATTTTTATATTAAGAAAATTTCCAAGTTGCCCCCCTAATAATACAGCTAAAGGTAAATACAAATAGGGTTGTAGTTGTGAGATATTATTAAATTTTTGAATTTGTCCTAAAAAACCTGCAATTGAGTTTATTAAAATAAATAATGACGCAGCCATCACAATCTTATTTGGCTGAGCTGCTTTTAAGTTAAATAGTATAGGTGAGAGTATAATTCCTCCCCCGATACCCACAATTCCAGATACCAGACCAATAATAGCCCCAATCAAAACAGCAACAAAGAAGGGAATTTTTTTTATGATTTGATTTGTTAATTTATATTGTCTTGCCTGTATTAAAAGTAAAAGACTGCTTATTGTTAGACAAAAAAATAATAAAATTTGAAAAAAATCTTTTGTAATTTGAAACTTTCCACCAATATAAGCTAGAGGGATTGATCCTAAGAAATAAGGTGTTAAAAATTTTATATCTAAGTTTCCAGCTCTGATATAATTAAAACAATTCCCACTCGCGACAATAATATTACAAGCTAAAGCTATAATTGGAATTAGTAAATATTCTACATCATAAATTGTTAGTAATGCCAGATATGAAGTTCCTCCGGCAAAACCAACGCTTGCGTAAATAGCTGCAACAAAAAAAAAAATTATGGATAGCATATTTTTTAATCTACAGGTATTAATGATATATAATTATGAAAACTGATAGTACAAAAAAATTTATACCCGTTAACATTGCTGTCCTTACTATTTCTGATACCAGAAATGAATCCAACGATACCTCTGGTAATATATTAGTAAACAAAGTCAAAGAATTAGGTCATACTGTTGTTAGCAAAAAAATTTTGAAAGATGACAAAGAACAAATTAAAAAAACTATTCTTGCTTGGTGTGACGAGGCAGTAGATATAATTATAAGCACTGGAGGCACGGGTTTAACAGGTCGGGATATAACCATCGAAGCGTTAGATGAGATTAAAGATAAGGATATTCCTGGGTTTGGTGAAATATTTAGAATGCTTAGTTACAAAACAATTGGCACGTCTACTATTCAATCACGAGCCCAAGGAATTATATGCAAAGGAAAATATATATTCGCTCTACCAGGGTCTTCCGGCGCAGTAACCGATGCTT